>ULTZ01006529.1_pt1 | contig 35850 bp, 56 predicted proteins | sample 1957981 | NCBI WGS metagenome assembly ULTZ01 (sample SAMEA4835745, study PRJEB28245) | human gut metagenome | biome: gut microbiome; material: fecal sample | place: Denmark | collected 2008
ATGAATTCATACATGAGCATTATAAGAAATGTGATACAGGACATAAAAGTTTTGTATATACGGTTACACCAACAAATGTGATAACTGTTGTTGAATTGAGATGTCCTGTATGTGGCGAAATAATAGATCTAAGTGATTAGTAGAATAATTATTAATTTTTACTAATAGAAGTAGTAATTGTGGTGTTACTACTTCTATTTTTATAATATAAAGTATTTAATAAAAATTTAAAATTTTGGTTCACTAAATTAGATTGTTTAAGTATATTATAAATATAAGGAGATGATAAAATGAATAAAAAAGTTGTGATACCTGCTTGTTTAATAGTGTCAATGGGTTGTGGATATGCAATGTGTCAATATAAATTTAACTTAGAACAAAAGACACAAATTGAAGAACAAAAGGTAGAACAACAAAAGACAAAAACATTCAATGATGTTTCAAATTCAATAGTGAAATCTATATTGAATGATAAATTTCCAAAGACAAAATACATTGTTGATGTAAATTCACATTATGAAAAAGACTGTGTGATAATATCAATCGTAGATAAAGAATTAGATTTATATGACATGAGCAAAGATCAAAGACAAAGAATCTTAGTTAATACTGGATTTACAAAAGACATGGAATCATTAGTAAGTGATATTAAACAACTATATGACGTAACAACTGAGGTAAAACTAAGATGTTATGATATGAATCAAGGTAGACCTTTCATGACAATTGATGCTAAAGAAGGCACTATAATTCATTAGGGGGTGTGATGATGAGTAGAGTAATCAAAATGTGGTCGGACGGAGGTTGTAGAGGCAATGGAAACGACGTTAATGTAGGTGCTTATGCTTGGCATTTAGAATTTTGGGTTAATGGAACACTTAAGGTAACTAAAGATGACACTGATGGTTTTTACAATACAACCAATAACAAAATGGAGTTAATGGGCTGCATTGAAGGATTAAAGGCTATTAAAAATAAAAGGATGCCATTAGAAGTACATTTGGATAGTGCTTATGTATTAAATGGAATAACAAGTTATATTCACAAATGGAAAGTTAAAGGTTGGGTCAATAGTAAAAATGAACCTGTTAAAAATAAAGAATTGTGGATGGAATTAGACGATGAAAGAAATAAATTCACTGATATAAAATTTATAAAAGTAAAGGGGCATAGCGATGATTTAGGTAATCAATTAGTTGATGGTTTACTCAATGATACAATGAATAAATTGGAATTTTAAGGAGTGATGTTTATGGATGAAAATAAATTAGGAGTTGAACTAGAAAAACTAGCTAAAGAATTAGATGGAAATCCATGTTCTGTTTGTAGATTTAGAGAAAAATGTAGGTTGTTAGAGAGTTTTTCAAGTGAATCATTATGTACTGCAATGAGTTTAGTTGCTTCTGTATTGAAAGGAGAAGAAATTTAAAATGGATAATAACAAAAGATGTATAAATTGTGATGGAGAATTAGTGTTAGTGGATCAAAAAACATTATATGACGAGGGAATTAGAGGATACGATGGAATGGTTTACTCATATGAATGCAAAGATTGTAAGTGTTTTATCCAGGTGTTTATTTATGATAATGAAAATTAATTATAATAGAAGTGGTGATATTACAATTGCCACTTCTATCTTTATGATATACTTAAATTATTTAATAAAAAATTTTAAATTTTAGTTCACTAAATTAGATGTTTTAAGTATATTATAAATATAAGGGGGAATGAGATATGAGTTATAAATTATATCAAGGGGATTGTTTAGAAGTTATGGATAAGTTAATCAATGATGGGGTGAAAGTAGATGCGGTAATCACCGACCCACCATATGGGATAAATTTGACACCTCAAAGAACTGGAGGTAAATTTAAAGATACTAAGATTATAAACGATGATTCTTTAGAGTGGTTGCCTGAGTTTGTAGATAAAACTTATGAAATTACTAAAAATGTAGCGGTAGTATTCTGCGGATGGCAACATATAGACAAGTTCAAGATAGCTTTTGAAAAAAATTTATTGTAAAAAATATTCTTGTATGGAATAAAGATTGGTTTGGTATGGGCAACAATTATCGTCCTAACTATGAATTGATTTTATTGTTATGTAAAACAAATATAAAGACTCACTCTAATAACAAAAGCAACATTTTGACTTATAGAAGATTATCCCCTCAAAAACTTAAACATAGTGCTGAAAAACCTGTTAAGTTAATGGAGGATTTAATTTCTGAGTTAACTAACCCAAATGATTTAGTTTTAGACCCATTTATGGGAAGCTGCCCAACAGGTGCTGCTTGTATGAATCTAAATAGGAATTTCATTGGTATAGAGTTAGACAAGGGGTATTTTGATATTAGTAAAGAAAGATTAGAAAATATTAAATAAAGGAGATGCTGCATAATGGCTAAAAAGAAAAAAGTAAAAATAAAAGATAGTGAGTTAAACGTATTACATGATGATTTTTATCATTTTTGTCAAAAATTAAGTAAAGTACAACCAAATTGCAAATACCATCCTGATTGCGATTGCTTGATCTGCGCGTTCAAATGGCTCGCTGAGTACCGTCCTGATTTATTAGGTGAAAAAGAATAAAAATAAAGGAGTGATGATATATTGGAAAAGATATTATATCAATTATTAGAAACTTATAAAGATAAAGAAATAGAATTAAATAAAACATATTATGTGAGTGAATGGTCATGGAATCCAATGTGTGATGGATATATAGTAAGTCAAGAAACAATACAATATGTTGAAGAAATAAATGGAATAAAAGTATATACAACTGGAACTAATTATAGACATTATTATAAATGGGATTTATTTGAAGATTATAATGATGCTAAGAAAATGAGTGACTATAAGGATAGTTTTGCTTATGATTGGACAAAAATTGATAATTGCATTAACTACAATCAATTATCATATACTCCTGATAAGTTGAGAAAAATAAATAAAGGAGATGATTAAATGAATGACTTTAAAGTTGGAGATAGAGTGAAGGTAAAAGATGATTTAGTAATTGATACGTTTTACGATGATGGATGTAAATTTATAGGTGATATGGAATATGCATTAGGTGAAGTAGGAGAAATCATAAGAATAGAAAGAAATAGTAGATATATTATAAAGTTTGATTCTGAGGAGTACTATCATTCATATTGTTATAGTCCTAGTATGCTAGAACCTATAACAAATAATACTAAAATGAAAATATATAAAATAGGGGATAAAAGCCCTTATGATTTTCTAAACAAGTTTTGGGATGATTTTGTGAATAGGGAATGGGCTAAAATGGTGATAATAAATAATCCTGAAGTAATAGTAATAGATAAAAATTTCAATATTTTTAAAGCTAAATGTCATAGAAGTGATGTCTTTAATCCTGAAATTGGATTAGAAATTTGCTGCAAAAAGAAAAAAATGGATATATTAGAAAATGAAAAAGAAAAGAAAGTAGAAGAACTAGTGTTACTTGAAAGAGCAATAGAAAACCTAAAAGAAAATTTAGGAAAATATTAATAGGTGATAAAATATGAGAGAAATAAAGTTTAGAGTATGGGATAACACATTCAAGATGATGTTGAGTCCTAACTTGGTGGATATTGATTTTAATGAAGGTAAAATTGAAGTGACAACCGATACATTAAGGTATGAAGAAATTTATGTTGATGAAAATAAAGATTTAATAATATAAAAAATTAAAAAATAGGTTCACTTTTCTTAGTGATCTAAGTATATTATAATTGTAAGATAAAAATAAACAAATAGGAGGTATTGGTCGATGAATGATCTACTAAAAGTAAAATTAATAGCTTATACACCAAATGCTGAGGAGGTAGTAGCACAAGCTGCTAAATTATGTTATAGTAAAGTTGGTGTAGATGACATAATGGAAAAACTTACTCCTGAGAAAATAGAAAAATTCTTAGCACATTTAGTTGATATAGGTCATAAAAGCCCATTAGAACATGTATCATTTACATTTGCTATTGAAGGTATTGATAGAACTGTTTCACATCAATTAGTTAGACATAGAATAGCTTCTTATAGCCAACAATCTCAAAGATATGTTAACCTTGATGAAACATTTAAACATACTACACCTAATGTAGTAAAAGAAATGAATATGATAGATGAATGGCATGAAGATATGATGGAGATATTAGACAAATATATTAAATGGCAAAAACTAATAAAAGAATATGTAGAAACAAATGATTATCCTACTAATGGAATGAATGCTGAAAAAGTTGCTAATGAAAATGCAAGAGGAATGTTACCTAATGCTTGTGAAACTAAACTAGTAATGACTATGAATGCAAGTGAATTATTACATTTCTTTAGTAAAAGATGTTGCCATAGAGCACAAGAACCTATATGTGAATTGGCTAATGAAATGTTAAAGTTATGTAAAGAAGTAGCACCTACTTTATTTAAATATGCTGGTGCACCTTGTATTAAAGGCAAATGTCCGGAAGGATCTATGACATGTGGTAGACCTTATGATAAATTAAAATAAAAAATATAAAAAATAGGTTCACTTTTTTAAATGAGTTAAGTATATTATAGATGTAAGATAAAAATAAAGAATTGAAGGGAGATTGGTAGTATGGCAAATAATAGTAAAGCTTCATTCGAATTTGTAGGTAATTTAAGTTTAGCTGAGGATACTGACAAAAGTTTACATTATGAGGTTAGAGATTTCACTAGAGATGATGGTAGTAAAAATGAATTAAAAACTTTAAAATTAGTTATGAAATGTGGGGATGATACATTTTCACCTAGAATACAAGGTTGGGGTGGAGATACAATTTATACTTTAGATAAAACTTTTAAGAAATTAAGTTTCCCTGCTAAAGAGTATGAAAAACATTTAGATGATATAGCTAACTTCAAGAAGTTCACATTTAATGATGGTGAAAGTAGATTTGAGTTTGCTAGAGAGTTTGAATTTATAGACTTTTTAAATACAAAACTAAAAGATAATCCTTATGGAAATAGATTATTTAAAGTAAATGGTGAAATAGAAATGAGTTCTTATGAAGATAAAGAAGGTAATACTAAAATATTTACTAATTACAAAGTACAAAGAATTTATGTGGCTGATGAAAATGGTATATTAAGAGATAAAGAATTAGTAGTACATGCTAAAGCAAATGTAGTTTGTTATATAGATCATAGAGCATTAGATGAAACTGAACTTGCTGAGAAAAATAAATTAAACATAACTTATTACTTAGGACAATTCGATGGTAAGAAAAAGAAAGCTGGTATGTTAGCTGAAAGAGGATTTGTAAGACATGCTACATATGAAGTTAGTGACGACCCTTATAAAAAAGCTAAACAAGTTAGTGTATTAAAAGAAAAAATATTTAGATGTGATGAAGATACATTAGCGATGACTGGTTTTTCTGTTAATTTAATTAATAGAGGTGGTAAGGTTGAGTTTGACGAAAGCATGTTAACTGAAGAAGAAAAAGAATTTATCGAACTTGACTTCTGTACATTTGAGGACATAAAGAAAGAGCATGAGTTTGGTATAAGTGAATATATAACTGGTGAAGAAATATGTGGATTTAAAAAACCTTATTTATCAACTGGTAGTGATCAAACTAAGATAACATTAAAAGAATTATTAGCTAGTGATCAAGATAAAGTTCAAGAATCATTTGAAGTTGTTGACGAGGACGATGAATTTGGTGATTTATTTGGAGATGACGATGACTTACCTTTCTAAAAGGTGTATCCAAGGTAATATTTTAGTAAAATTGTAAGGAATTAAAACCAGGAGTTGCTTGATTAATCAATAAAAAAAACGAATTTTATTTATAAAAATCAAGTGACTCCCCATAAAAATTTTAAAAATAAAGGGGAAATGTGTATATGTTTAAAAAACCAAGTGTAAATAAGAGTGTGAATAGTTTAAATAAATTAAAATTATATCTAAGAGCTATAAATAAATTCGGGAAAACAACATTATTTAGAGATATGGTCTTAGAAGAGTATGATGGTAATCCTGAAAAAGGTTTATTAGTTGGTGTAGGTAATGAGTATGGATATGCATTATTAGATGACTTAAATGTATCTCATATCGAATCTTGGAATGATGCAATTGAATTAAAGAAATATTTAATTGCTGGTAAAGCAAGAGGAGAACATGAGATTGAGTTAGTTGGATTTGATACATTAGATGAGTTAATTCCATTATGTGAACAATATGTATGTGAATTAAGTGAAAAAAGAAGTGGTAAACCTTGTGACACAATTAATAGTGCGTTTGGTGGGTTAAATTAATTCCAGGCTCACCCTAAACCTTGTGAACCTAGAAATCTAGGGTGTATATCTCACGATAAGGAGTTATAGGAAATGATAACTAGGAGATATGCTAATGGGGGACTCCTACCAAGTAATGTTGAGGACAATCCCATGCGAAGACTCACTAATAAGTGAGTAACGTTTATCGACTATCGAAATCACATTTAAACGAGAAATACGTTAAATGGAAGAGAGTAGAGTAGATATATAATTGAAATATTATATATCGAAGTGCAAGGGTAGATAACTTGGTAAAAGAGTTATCGAGAAGATATAGTCAAGGCTCGTAGTAATACGAGATAACCTGATGGAAAAGGTGCTGATAAAGTTAAAGAACTTGTAAAAGAATATATAACATCATTGTCCAAAGCAGGATTTGGTATAGTATTTATAGCACATACTAAAGTAAAAACTATTGTTGAAAAAGGTATGAACGCTGATGAAGGGTACATGCAACTAACAAGTAACTTAACTAATGCTTATGAAAATAGTATATCTGCCGTATTTGATATAATATGTACTGGTGTGATTGATAAAAAAGTTAATGGTGGTAAACTAGAAGGTACTGAAAGAAGATTATACTTTAGAAGTGATGGATTTGTAGAAGCTGGAGGAAGATTTAAATCAAATAGTGTTCCTGAGTATATAGTGTTTGAAGAAGATGAAAAAGCCAATGTAAAATTATTTTTAACAACATTAAAAGAAGCTATAAAGGGAAGTAAATCTACACCAATAACTGATGAAGAATTTGAAAAATTAGCTGCAAAAGAAAATGAGGAATCTAAAGAAAATGCCAAAGAAGTGTTAGCTGAGGAAGAACGTAAAGAAAGACCTAGTAAAGAAGAATTATTAGTACAAGTTAAAGAAATTATTAAAAAAGATGGTAGTAAAAAAGGAACTTTATTGAAAAAAGTTAAAGGTTTAGGTAAGAGATCATTAACTGAATTAACTGAAGATGAATTATTTGATATAGTAGAATCATTATAATTATAGTAAGAGAGGTTATTAATTTAACCTCTCTTATTTTTATGGTTCACTTTTTTGTGTAATTTAAGTATATTATAAATATAAGGAGATGATTGTATGAAATATTTAAAAATGATTTTAGAAGTAGTGATTAATCTATTTATAAGTTCTTTTCTTACACATATGATATATTTACTTATGTTATATGTTTTTGGATTTGTAGTTCCAACTTCATGGTTAATACTTATAGTATTTATCTTTGCTGCATTCATTGATGTGGGGGTGGACTAATTGCGTAAAGTTAAATGTCAATATTGTGGTAAAACATTGAATAAAGAGGATGCTTATTTGGATGAATATTTCAATGATAATTTTGTGATAATTAAAAAATATTATTGTAATGAAGATCATTATGATTTAAAGAAAAATGAAAAAGTTTATTATGATAAGTCGTATGATTTATTAGCCAATATATTTGGTGTTAAAGTTAAAGCAAATTTATATTTTGCAAAATTATTTAAAGAGATTAAAAGTAATTATAAACCAATAGTTATTTATAAATATTTAGAAGAAAATGAAACTAGATTAACTAGTATATTAGAAAGTAAATATTTTGATAACTTAAACAATGAGATAGGTTATTTTATGGCAATTATACAAAAAGAAATATTAGATTATAGTAGAAGAGTTAATGAAAAAAGAAAAGTTGAAATCAAAACAAAGGATGTTTGGGAAGATGAAAATATAGAAGTAAACTTTGAAAAATCAAAAACTAATAAGAAAACATTTGAAGATGTATTGGAGGATTTATTTGAGGAAGGGGATGAATAAGTATGGAATATCCAAAGGAATTAACGAAAAATAGACTTAATAAAGAAGGGTTGCTGCTAGGAGATCTATTTAATGATATGTTATTAATCAAAGAATACAAAATAACTGAAGACATATTTATGACTGATAAAGGTAAGTTTTACTTTACTATATTATCACAACTTATGAAAAAAGAAATATTTACTCCAACAAATACTGATATACAATTGGTATTAAATGATACTCTTTTAGAAACATATAATGAATATGGTGGGTTTGAAAGAATAAAGAAACTTATGAAGGCGAGTAGTAAAGACAATTTCGATGCTCATTACGACGAGATAATGAAAAATAATTTACTATTAACATTTATTGATGATGGTATAGACTTAACAAATACAATTGAAATAAAGAATAAAAAAGGTAAATCAATTGAAAAAACTTATTTAGAAATATTTGATGCAATGAATTGTGAACAGGTATTATCATTCATGCAAACTAGAATTAGTGACTCAATACAACTTCCATCAAATAATGGAGCTATTGAAGATGATGGTATGATTGGTGATGACTTTATAAATTCTTTAACTGAAGGTACTGAATTAGGAGTACCTATAGATTCAATTAGATTTGGTAATGAAAATGTTAAGTTTATGCCTACTATTAACAAAGAAATATTAGGATTAAGACGTGGATTTGTTACTGGTATAGGAGCGTTAGTTAACCAAGGTAAATCTACTTTAATGACTGAAATAGCAATGTCATTAGCTGGTGCTGGTGAAAAAGTTTTATATATCACTAACGAAATGAAAATCAATGATGTTAAATTAAACTTTATAGCTTACACATTAGCAAATGTATTAGGTCAATCTAATATTACTAAAAAGAAATTAAAAAGTGGTGTTTTAACACCTGATGAATTAGAAAAAGTTAAAATAGCTAAAGATGTGTATAATGAAAACTTAGGTAACAATATCTTTTTAATTAGTATTAACGATTCTAACCTTGAACAGGTTAAATCATTTACTAGAAAATATGCTTTATCCAAAGGAATAACTTGTTTACTATATGATACTTTTAAAGCTGATTATGCTACTGGGGATGAGGATTACAAGGATTTAATAATAGGTAGTAGATTGATAGATAAATTATGTAGAGAGTTTAACTTAGTGGGGGTAATAGCATTGCAAATTTCACAAAGTTATGCAGGTAACTTAATATTAGATATATCAATGTTGGCTGGTTCAAAACAAGTCAATGAGGTTTTAGATAGTTTAATATTATTTAGAAATTTATTTTATGAAGAACTTGACAATGATCATAAATACTTCTGTGAACCCTACGCTTGGGTAAAGGATGAACATACTCATGAATTGGTGAAAAAATCTGTAGACATTGACAAAAAAGGTACTTATAGAATATTTTTTATAGTAAAAACCCGTGACGGGAACACATTTAATGATAGTAATACTGCCTATTTATACTCTTTCCAAGGCAAAAACGCTAGTGTAAAAGAAATCTGTAGATGTACACCTAAACGTGGTACAATCACACAAAACTATTATTCTAAATAGAGGTGTTGAAAGTTGTCTAATGATATAAAAAACCATTTACTACATAATAAAAAAGATTTAATATTACTATTGAAAGAGTATGGATACGATAAGTTTAATGTAAATGAAGATGAGATCAGGTGTAGTAAGCCTGACTCCTCTAACGGTTCTACATGTAGGATAAGACTGAATAATATGTTGAGTTGTACCGACTTTAGTAGTTCATTTAACGGTGATATATTTGAATTAATAATGTTTCATACTGATGTTACCTATACTGACATAGTTAGTAAATGTTATGAAATGTTCAATATAGAAAATATTGATGATGAGGATTTTGATGGATTAGACTTAGATTTGGATACAAGTCCAAAAGAAGTTTTGATACCAATTTATGATAAAAGTGAATTAGACAACTATGAACATGTATGGAATTTGAGATTTGTTAAGGACAACATTATGCCAAAGACCCAAGAGGTATTTGGCATAGGTTATGATTATAGGAGTAGAAGGATTACTATTCCTTGGTTTACGGTAGAGGGTGAATTACTTGGAGTGATGGGGAGAGCTTATTTCAATAACTATGGTAACTTTAAATACGTTCCTTTATTAAGATTTAAGAAACATCATAGTCTATATGGAATATATGAGAACAAAAAATATATAGAAAATAATAGAGTGTATATAGGTGAATCGGAAAAGTTTGTTTTGCAACTTCATACAATGGGTATACACAACTCACTTGCATTAGGAGGTAACTCAATAGACAATTATAGATTAAGTTTACTGGAGAAATTAAATGTTAAAGAAATTGTGTTCTGTTTCGATGAATCATTAGATATTGATACACAAAAACGAGCTTTAAAGACAACTAAAAAATATTTTAAAAACAAAATAAAGATTGGAATTATGTATGACAAGCACAACAAATATTTACCTAAGGGATCTAAGTGTAGTCCGAGTGATCTAGGTAAAGACGTGTGGACTAATATGGTAAACCATTGTATACGATGGCTAAAATAAGGAGAGGGTTAGATTGAGTGATGTAAATGATAGAATTGGTGAAGAAAAAACTAATAATTTCGGTAGTACAATGATTATAAAAGAATATAGAGGATGTATGGATATAGATGTATATTTTCCTAAATATAATTATACAACTGAACATGTGCAATATGATAATTTTAAAAAAGGAAATATAAAATGTGTTTATGAGCCTAGGACATTTGAAGTAGGGTATTTAGGCGAGGGTGAATACAACACATCAATAAATGGAAAATCCACAAAATATCATGAGATATGGATTGAGATGTTAAGAAGATGTTATAGTCCTAAATATATAGAAAAATATCCAACATATAAAGGGTCTGAAGTGTGTTCCCAATGGCATAATTTTCAAAATTTTGCAAGATGGGTTGAGGAGAATTATTATAATATAGGAGAAGAACAAATATGTTTAGATAAAGATATATTAATAAAAGGAAATAAAATATATTCTCCTCAAACTTGTGTATTTGTACCTCAAACTATAAATAAATTATTTACCAAAAGCAACAAATGTAGAGGGAATTTACCTATAGGAGTGTCTCGTATGGATAAAAAATATAGAGCTTGTTGTAGTGTAAATAAGAAGAATATATCTTTAGGATGTTATGATACACCTGAAGAAGCATTTCAGGCTTATAAAAATTTTAAAGAAAAATATATTAAAGAGATTGCTGAAAAATATAAAGACAAAATACCTAGTAAATTATATGATGCAATGATAATGTATCAAGTAGAGATTGATGATTAAGGGGAGAAGAGATATGAGAAAACAAATAACGTGGTCGTACTCAAAATTAAGTTCGTGGCACAATTGCCGATACGGATGGTATTTAAATTATGTGAAACATCAAAAAGGCAATGAGAATGTATATGGGGTACTGGGAGGCAAAATTCATAGTTGCTTAGAGGAGATATTTAAAGGTAAAATGGACATCGAAGAAGCAAAACGACAATGGATTGAGGAGTTTGAAATGTGCGAGTTACTCGATATGCATTTCCCTACTGAAAAATCAAAAGAGAACTATTATCAATCTATGATACACTGTTTAGAACATTGGGAAAAATATCCTGATAATTATAAATATTTAACTGAATTACATTTTGTATTTGAGCCGATTGAAGGTATAAGACTGCAAGGGTATATAGATTTAATTCAAATTGATCAAGAGAATAAAACCATGAGGGTTATAGACTATAAAACAAGTAGTAAGTTTAGTAAAAAAGATTTGGAAACTGAAAAGGTGTTTCAATTGATACTCTACTCGATGTACTTAGAGGAAATGTATCCTGACTACACAATATTAAATCCGTGTTTTGAGATGCTTAAATATACAAGAAATAAAAGGAACACAATAATAGAACGTAATACGGTAGATGATTTGTTTGATAACTTTGATTATAAACGTTGTTTTATTGAAGTTGAATATAATAATAAAATGAAAGAAAAACTAAAAACGTTTATAACTAGCACAATAGATGAAATAGAGAAACATAATCCTGATGTTGAAGAAGACTGGATTCCTGAACAACCTAATGGTTTCTATTGTAAAAACTTATGTGGACATTGTGAACATTGCCCATATGCCAAAAGATAAATTTTTTATCTTTTGGTTCACTTTTTCGTATAATCTAAGTATATTATAAGTGTAAGATAAATAAGTAATAAGGGGGAGCTATATTATATGAGTAAAAAAAGAATAATCTATGAAATTTATTTTCCTGCCTTTTGTAATAACTTCAAAGATTTAACTGATAAACTAGATTATGTTATAGAATTAAAAGGAATCACTAGTATTTGGTTAACTCCTTTTTACGAATCTCCTAGCACACATGGTTACAACATAAGTAATTATAAAAAGATTAAAAGAGAGTATGGAAGTATGGAGGACTTTGAAAAATTTATAAAAAAGGCTCACGACAATAATATCGAAGTATTTTTAGATATGGTATTTTGTCATACTGATTACAATCATCCATTATTTTTGGAATCAATAACTAAAGACAACGATTGTTATTTTTGGAGTGATAAACAAGAAGATTCTCGATGGAGATATTGTTATGGAAATCAAAAATGGTATTTTGCTCCATGGGATCACACAATGCCTGCTTTGAATGGTAATAACCCTAGAGTTAGAGCAATGATAGAAGATACTGTTAAGTTTTGGTTAAGTAAAGGTGTTGATGGATTTAGATTAGATGCTGTGCCTTTCATAGAACACCATGGAGTAAAAGGATTGGAGTTTTGGGGTTGGTTTAGAAGAATGTGTGAGAGCATAAAACCTGACATATACTTAGTATGTGAAGCATGGGATGAGTACGAAGTAAGTCATGCTTATGGTGAAGTGATAGGTAAAGCATTCAATTTTGAACAATCGGGGTGGATTAAACATCATATAAATAGTGATGAACCTCTTGTAATTAAAAATGATATTAAACATGATGTTAATTTCCTAGACAATCATGATATGAGTAGGGTTGCACAAACCTTCAATGGAGATTTAAATAAACTTAAAAGAAGTGCTGATATATTATTTTCTTTAGGTGGAGATATATGTTTATACTATGGAAGTGAAGTAGGACATGGAAGGGATGCATTTGTACATCAAGGAGGAGAAGGAGATTGGAAAGTCCGACAACCAATGCCTTGGTACGATGTTGAAATTCAAAGGAAAGACCCAAATAGTTTATTTAATTATTACAAAAAATTAATAAAAGAATATAATTTATAAAAGGAGAGATGTTGATATGAGTAAACATAAACATAGTAACAAAAAAGTTTTAGTATTTGTGCTAGAAACAAGTGAATATATGCTTTGTGAATATTGTTGTGTATGTGGAAGAATAAAATATATGTCACGAATATTGAACGATGACAAAACTAAGATGACAATTAAAGACATCATTAAAAAATATAAAGGTTTACCTGTGAGAAGTCTAACAAGAAAAACTGATAAATATATAAAATAAATTATGCGAAGACTAGGAAATTCCTAGTCTTTCGTAACATAAGGAGGAATTATTTATGGATAAGATTTATGTAATTAAAGTATTTAATGTGGAACATAAGAATGATAAATATACATTTAGTGAAGAAACTGCAATGATTACTTCACATCGTTTACTTGCATTAAGAACTATACATGAAAATATTGGTGGGATAGATGATTGTTGGTATAGATATTGTTTGCTAATTGAAATCGAGGATGGAAAAGTGTATGGTGAGATTGATCCATTAAATTTAGAAGTATTCAAATATAACAAACCTTTGAACATTTATGAAAAATTTGATGAGGACGAAGACATGATAAAAGCTATCGAAAAACGTTACTGTTACTATAAATAATGGTTCATTTTTCCTTGTAATTTAAGTATATTATAAGTATAAGGGGGAGATAAAGTTGAAGAAATTACGACTGATATTTTATGACTTTGAAGTTTTTCACGATGACTTTTGTGTAACATTCATAGCATATCCATCTATGAAAAGAAAAACTTTTATAAATGATAGAGCTGGATTGATTGAATTTCATAATAGAATCAAAGACAATTACATATTATGTGGATATAATAATGCTCATTATGATGATGTTATTTTTAAAACAATTTTAATTGGAGAAGATAGAATAGGACATAGCTTAAAAGAAGTGAGTGACATGTTAGTGAGCGGAAAAAATGCTTTTAACATATCAAGACTTTATAATAAAATTGGATTTGTAAACACATATGATTGTATGATAAATAAAGCTATGGGGTTAAAACAATATGAAGCATTCTTTGGTAGTAAAATATATGAATCTGATGTAGATTTCAACTTGGATAGGAAACTTACAAAAGAAGAATTAATAGAAACTGTACATTATAATATACATGATGTTGAACAAACTATTAAATTATTTGAATTAACTAAAAATGATTTTGAAGCTCAACTTAATTTAATACAAACCTTTAAGTTGCCATTAAATTGTTTTAACAAAACTAAAGCTAAATTATCTGCTATGATTTTAGGTGGTGTAAGACAACATAATTTACATGATGAGATGGAATATGGTTTTCCAAATACATTAGTTTTAGAAAAATATGGGGATATAAAGAGACATTTCGATGAGAAAAGATTTACACATGTGATTAATGAAAAAGGAACAAAAAGAAAGAATCAATTAAATATAGATGTATATGGACTGAAAACAACATATGGTTATGGTGGCTGCCATGGAGCTTTAGAAAAATATTACACTGATGATAGTGATGGAGGATTAATAGTCCACACTGACGTAGCGTCGCTATATCCTAATCTAATGATAGAATATGATTTGCTTAGTAGAGGTGTAAGTGACCCTAATAAATACAAAGAAATACTAGAAACAAGGTTAGCATTAAAACATGCTGGTAAAAAGAAAGAGCAAGCTCCGTACAAGATAGTCCTTCGATAGAGGGTCTATTCAAAACCTTATGAACCTTACCAAGGGTATGATATCTACGTTTAGTAATACCAGGAAATGGGTATGAAAGATATTGTTAACAGGGGAAGCCTAAGTCGGAAGATATGGTAATCCTGTGTTTGAATGTAATTATTTTATAAATTTAATATGAGAGGGGGTGGAGATATGATAGGTAAAAAATATGGTAAATTAACAATTTTTAAATTAGATGAAACAAAAAGTGGGAGACATAAATATTATATATGTGAATGTGAGTGTGGTAATAAAAAATCTGTTAGGTTGGATTGTTTAAAATCAGGTAATACTAAATCTTGTGGTTGCTTAATCCATGAACCTAAAGGTGATGGTCGTACAAAAGAAAAATTGTATCACGTTTGGGCAGGAATAAAAGATAGATGTAATAATCCCAATAATGCAAAATATCAAGATTACGGTGGAAGAGGTATTAAAGTATATCCTGAATGGAATGGTTCTCATGATTATATTAATTTTAAAAATTGGGCATTAAACAATGGATATCGAAGTGGGTTAAGTATAGATCGAATTGATGTAAATGGTGATTATGAACCTGATAATTGTAGATGGACTACTCAAAAAGTTCAAACTAGAAACATGAGAAATAATATAAACATAACTTATAAAGGTGAAACTCATGTTTTACAAGATTGGGCTAAGATATTAAATATAAATCCAAATACTTTATATAGTAGAGTTGTAATTTTAAAATGGTCAATTGAAGATGCATTTGAAACTCATGATACTAATAATTATATAAATGGTCTAAATAAAGCTAATGAAAAGAATAAACAAGAGTATGAGAATAAGCGTACTATGATTATAAACAGGATAAAACAATTGGTATCATCAAATACACCAAATGAAATAATAAATATAATCAAAAAAGAATATTCTATTAAAGACTCTAGGACTATTTATAAATTCTGCTGCAACACTCCAAGAAAATGTGACTTCGTTGACTGGTTAAAAAAGTTATAAAATTAAATTACATTCAAATCAAACGACTATCGAAATCTCTTGTATTCGAGAAACACGATATAAAGAGTAAGTAGAGTACATTAACTATTGGTACGTTAATGGAAGCGTAAGGTAATAATAATTGGTAATAGATTATTATTAATGATATAGTCTACTCCCCTAATAAATATCGGGAAACCGAGGGTATAAAGGAAATTCGACTTATGGTATCACTCTTGATCAATATTCTACTTTATATGACCCTAAACATGGTAGAAGTGTATGTGTTTATGGACAATTATTGATAACTGATTTAATAGAAAAACTAGAGAAGGAGTTTGGAGATAGATGTATTCCTATCCAATATAACACTGATGGGATTATCATGAAACTTAAAGATAAAAAAGATTTTGACGAGTATGTAAATGTATGTAAAGAATGGGAAGATAGAACTCGATTAAGTTTAGAGCATGACATAATCACAAAGTTATATCAAAGTAATGTCAACAATTATGTATGTATATTTGACAATGGAAAGTTAGAACGTAAGGGAAAATATTTTCAAGAAAACTCATTGTTAAAAAATGATTTACCATTTCTATCTAAATCAATTGTAAACTATTTAATATTTAACAAACCTGTGGAAGATAGTATTAAAGAATGTAGTTATATTGATTTTCAAAAGGTAGTTAAGATTGGGAAAACGTATAAATTTGTATCACATGGAGAAGAAAAAATAAAGGAAAGAGTCGTTAGAATATTTGCTAGTAATGATGAAAATGATAGTGGAGTGTTTAAAGTTAAAGACAAAATGAAGGATGGAGTTATGATTGAAGGGTATGAAAAAATTGCTGATACAAGTGAACATTGTTTTATAGATAATGGTGATATAACAAATAAAGATATTCCTAGCAATTTAGATGTTAATTATTATATTAATTGGGTAAAAAAAGAAATAAGAAGAATGGGATTTGCAAGGGATGATTTATAGAGGAATTGGATTTGAGGAGGAAAATATATTTTATTCAAGGGGATTGATTAGTATGAATAAATGTAAAGTTTGTGGTAGAGAACTAGATAAAAAATATAAACATGGTCTATGTCAAAAACATTTTGAAGAATTATCTGAATATGGATTTTTCATATCAAATACACCCCGAACATTTTATGACCCAAATGAATATGAAATACACGATAACATAGCTGAAATGAAATTATATGATAATTTACAAGAAGAAGTTGATGAGATAGTCATAGTAGATTTAGAAGACTTAGACAAAATAAAAGATATTAGATGGGATAAGAAACAATCTTGTATCACAGGAAAAGTGTTAGGGAAATCTGTACTATTACCAAATTATATTTTAGATACTGATGAAAAGATAGAACATATGAATGGTGACTTTTTAGATTGTAGAAAAGAAAACTTAAAAGTTGTAAAAAAAGAATACAAAAAGAAAAAAGTAGATAAGCGTAGAAAAGGAAAAATAGATATTACTTCTTTAGGTACAAGTACCATAGGAGTAACTGGTTCTTGTTGGAGCATTGAATATGACAAAGTAGATGGTACTAGAGGACTTATATTGATTGAAAATGGGATAAATCAAGGTGGAACTGTTGTAGAAGATTATAATGCTAATAAAAGAATGGCTGATTATATACCTTATGATAGAGCTGATTTCATGCTATATACTCATGTACATGGAGATCATCTACTTTTATCACCTGCTGGTATAAGTAGAGGATTTCATGGTAAAGTGATAATGACCAAAGGTATGAAATTATTAGGCGAAAAACTTTTATTAGATGGTGCTTTTATTCATGATAGAAACATAAAAGAACTTAAAAAGAGTGGTAGAAAAGCTGAACCATTATTTACTGAAAGTGATACGTATTTATTTTTAAACAAAGTAAAAGAAATACCTGATAATGAAATAGTAAAACTTAGTGAAGAAGTAAGTGTTAGACTATTAAACAATAGCCATGTATTAGAAGCATATCAAATAGAAATTTATATTAAGAAACCTTCTAACCACATAGTTAAAATATTATACACTGGAGATTTAGGAAGTAAGAAAAACTTTGAGTTCCAACCATTTTTAAAAGAAACTGAAATTGTTAAAAAAGCGGATATAATGATATGTGAGTCCACTTATGGTAATAGTCTTAGAAATTTCACAAAACAACAATGTATAGAAGAAAGAAAAGAATTAATGCAAATAATAGATGATACAATTGCTGCAAAAACCAAATGCTTAATACCTAGTTTTAGTTTTTCTCGTACTCAATGTGTTATGTGTATGTTATATGAGCATTTAAAAGATAGTAAAGATAATTTCCAAATAATAGTGGATAGTAGATTAACTGGAGAGATAAATAATGCTTATCGAGAAGTTTTACAAGGTGAAGATAGAGAATATTGGAATGAAGTTATGGGATATGATAGATTTAAATTCATAACAAATTACAAAGAAACATTAGAGTATTCTACTAAAAATGATGGCATTCCTAGAATTATATTATCTAGTTCAGGATTTATGGAAGCAGGTCATGTTAGAACTTGGGCAAGTAATATAATGTCCAATCCAAATAATACAATTTGTTTCATAGGATATAGTGGAGTTGGAACTTTAGCCGAAAGAATACAAAATTGTAAAAGTGGAGAACTGATGGTTGATGGTATAAAATGTAAAAGAAAATGTACAATAAAAACTTTTAAAACTTTTAGTAGTCATATTCAACAAGATGAGATAATAAATTATTTTAAACAAATATCTATAGGAGATAAAATTCTAATACATCATGGTGATGAAAGCTCAAAACATGAGTTAAAGGAAAAAGCAACTAAAGAATTAAGAAAAATAGGAAAAACTACAAAAATAGTAGTTGTTGAAAAAGGTTGTGATACGTTTGCATTGTAGAATTGGAGAAGTTAATTATAATAAATATGGTGAAGAAATGAAAATAATAGAATATAATAACGCCAATAACATAATTGTAGAGTTTGTAGATACTAAATTTAAAAGAAAAGCGAGATATGATAAATTTAAAAAGGGGATTCTTTTATCCCCTTTATTCTAAGACTGTATATGGAGTTGGATATTTAGGTAATTTCTACAACTATAAAGGTGTAAGTAAACTAAAAGCATATTCACATTGGAAAAATATGATCAAAAGATGCTACTGCGAAAAATTTTTAGAATATTCTCCTGACTATAAAATAGTTAGTGTATGTAAAGAATGGCATAATTTTGAAAATTTTAAAACATGGTTTGATCATAATTATTATGAAGTGAAAAATGACCTAATTTGTTTAGACAAGGACATAAAAAATAAAAACAGTTTTATGTATAGTCCAAATAATTGTATTTTTATACCTAATAGAATTAATGTTATTTTTCAAAAAATGAAACGAGAAACGGCGTTAACTAGAAATTCTTTACCACTTGGAGTTGAATGGATTAAAGCTGACAAAATTTATGCTAGTAGATGTAGAGATAATGGTAAAATGGTATGCCTTGGAAGGTCTCATGATGTTAATGAACTTTTTGAAAGATATAAACAATATAAAATGAAGGTGATTAAAGATCGTTTACAAGAGTATGATGACATTCCTGATTATGTAAAGGACATTGTATTATCATATGAAATAGAGATAACTGATTAATGTTATAAATACTAAACCCAAGAATTTCTTGGGTTTTTTAGTTCACTTTTTCATACAATTTAAGTATATTATAAATATAAGAGGTAACTAAATAAAGAAGGTGATGAAAAATGATTTAAAAAAATAAAAATTTAGGTTCACTTTTTTAGTTATTTTAAGTATATTATAAATGTAAGATATAAATCTTACAAATATTTATAAATTGGGAGGGAATTACCATGAAAGATATAAATGACGAACTAAGATTATATGCTGATGATAGTCAATCTTTATTCAATAGATTGGAAAAAGTGATATATGCTATAACTGATGAAAATGATACTTCTGAGGATACAATAGATAGCTTAAGATTTACATTAGAAGAGTTTGGTTCTGTTTATGAGGATTTACTTACACTTTTAAATGAAAAATTAGATGAAGAAATATAGGAGGATTTATTATATGTGGGAAATGAATGAGTTACAAAGAAATATTTGGGAAAGAAAATATCAACATAATGGTGAAACATTTGATGAATGGTTAGATAGAGTGTCTAATGGAGATAAAAATATTAGAGAGCTTATGGAAAAACAACGTTTCTTATTCGGAGGGCGTATATTAAGTAATAGAGGTTTACATAAAGAAGGAAAAAAAGTAACTTACTCAAACTGTTATGTTCTTTCAACTGACGATTCAATAGAAGATATATACAAAACTTGTAGTGACTTAGCGAGAACGTTTAGTTATGGTGGCGGCGTGGGAATTGATATATCAAAACTTAGACCTATAGGAAGTGTAGTTAATAACACTGCTAAAACAACAAGTGGAGCGTGTTCATTCATGCCTACATTCTCTCAAGTTGCTGAAACAATTGGTCAAAATGGACGTAGAGCGGCACTTATGATATCTATGGATGTTAATCACCCTGAGATAAAAGAATTTATAAACATGAAAACTAATACTGATCAAGTAACAAAAGCTAATATTTCTGTTAGAGTTGATGATGAGTTCATGAATAAAGTAGTACATGACAAAACTCATGTTTGTTCTTATGAATTACCAACTGGAGAAGTTGTAAATAAAGTATACAAAGCTAGAGACTTGTTCAAATTATTATGTGAAAACAATTATGATTGGGGAGAACCTGGAATCTTATATTGGGACACGATTGAAGATTATAATATTTTAAGTGAAGATGATGAATTTGAATATGCTGGAGTTAATCCTTGCGCTTTAGGTAATCTTGGGTGCAAGTAAAAAATCGGGGTATATCGGTGAACCCTAAGTTATTTATTATTGTGAATGAGTACAAATTATATGAGAAGAGAGATTGAATTTGATTTTAAGGTATCTAATAGATATAAATTTTATATAACTGAAGATGGACATGTGTATAAAGTTGATACAAGAAATGGAAAAGAAGACGAATGTTATTACCATATAAGCAGGGGATATAAGCGTATTCGTGTTACTGATATAGAAACTGGTAAAAGAAGATATTTGAGAGTACATAGACTTGTAGCTAAGTATTACGTACCTAATCCAAAACCAAATGAGTATAATTTAGTTAATCACATTGATTGTGATACTATGAATAATCATTATACTAATTTAGAATGGTGTAATACTAGTATAAACACACAACATGCTTATGATAATGGATTAATAAAAGATAGAGGGGGTTGGAAAAGTACTCCTTATTCACAAAGAATTAATAAATAATAAGGCAATACCGAGAGCAATAATATCTAATATTGTTTGTAGAGCGTAGAGGGTGAGCATTATTATGAAAGCAATAATCCCTCCAAGAGTCCCCGACATCGATTGTACCACTACCAAGTGGGAGATGAAAATGTACGCCGAGCTAGAGTGGAATAAACCACTAGTAGTCAAGTGATGGTAATAAACTTGATGATGGGAGAAATCCCTAGAAGTAAAGGATAAAAAGCCTTTACGATAACAAAACTGGAAGAACCGTTACCTAATGGTGGAAGTTGTTTATTAGGAAGTTTTAATTTAAGTGCTTATGTAAGAAATGGGAAATTTGATATGGCACAACTTAAAAAGGATATACCTTTTGTTGTAAAAGCAATGAATGATGTATTAGATGAAGGTTTACCTTTACACCCATTACAAATACAAAGAGATACTGTTAGAGATTATAGACAAATAGGGATAGGAATTATGGGCATAGGTGATATGCTTATAAAACTTGGTTTGAAATATGGAGACAAAGAATCATTAGAATTATGTGATGCAATTGGTCGTACATTAGCTGACTCTTCTTTAAAAGCATCATCTAGGTTAGCTAAAGAAGAAGGTGCTTTTCCTAAATGTAAAATAGACAAAATACTTAAATCAAGTTTTATAAAAAATAATGCTAGTGAAGAAACTAAAGAGTTAATAAAAAAATATGGTTTAAGAAATTCACAACTTTTAACTATAGCACCAACTGGAACATTATCAACAATGTTAGGAATCACAGGTGGAATAGAACCTATATTTGCTACTCATTACACTAGAAAAACTGAAAGTTTACATGATAAAGATGTATATTATAAAGTTTATACTCCTATAGTTGAAGAATATATGAAATCACATAAATTAGAAGATGACAAAGATTTACCTGATTATTTTGTAACTGCACAAACTTTAGATTTTGATGAAAGAATTGATATGCAAGCAATTTGGCAAAAACATATAGATGCTTCAATATCATCAACAATAAACTTACCACATGATGCAAAAGTAGAAGATGTTCAATACATTTATATTAAGGCATGGAAAAAAGGATTAAAAGGTGTTACAATATTTAGAGATGGTTGTAAACGTATGGGTGTATTAACAATGGATGATAAAAAAGAAGAGCCAACTAAAGAAAACGAGTTAAAACGTGGTGAATGGGCACCGATTCCTGATGATACAATATATGTAAAACGTAAAGTATATACTGGATGTGGTAAACTTAATCTATTTATAGGGTATTCACCTAGCGAAAATAAACTTGTTGAGTTTTATACTAAACGTAGTGGAAATGGTGGCTGTGAACACAATATAGATTCAACTGTAATAAGTATGAGTGGTATGCTTAGATTAGGTGGAACGTTAGACAATGTGAAAAAAGCGTATGAAGGTTGTGGAGCTTGTAATTCATTTGCAAGGGCAAGATGTACTGGTAAAAAATTAAGCCCTGGTAAATCATGTGCTACTGCAATATTAAACATGATTGAAAAAACTATACAAGAAATTAATAATGATCAAACTAAAAATGAAGTTGAGAAAAAAGAAACTAACATAAGTGATGACGTAAAAGTTTTAAATGACAAAGTACAAAAAGTAAACGAAAGTAAACAAGAGTTATTAGATAAAGGATTATGTCCTGAATGTAAAGAACCATTAGATAATGTTGGTGGTTGTGTAACTTGTAACAAATGTGGATTTAGTCGTTGTGAATAATAAAATGGAGGAATGTAAAATGAAAAGTATATTAATAAAAAGAATAAAAGATGAATTTGGAATAAGTTCAATTGCTGGTCGAAAACTAGAGTTATATTCATTCTACTGTTTGGTCGGTTTTGTCACAAGAATGAGAAATGGAGAAGAAATTAAATAGATTAAAAAGAACTCACTAGATTAATCTAGTGAGTTTTATAAAATAAAGGGGTGATTTTATGAAATATAAAGTTGGGGATAAAGTTAGATTAAAAGATGATCTACGACATGGTGATTGTAATGGTTATTATATGTGTTACATGAATCACTTCAAGGGTAAAGATTTAACTATAGCTAGTGTAGAAGAAAATAATGGAGTAGTAGTTTACACAATCGACGAAGATAAAGACGATATAAAATGGAAATTTGTAGAAGAAATGTTTGAAGAAGTTACATCAAAATAGGTTCACTTTTTTGCACAACTTAAGTATATTATAAGTGTAAGGAGGTTGAGAAAATGTGGAAATAGATAATAATTTCAAAGTAATAGAAGGTAATTTATTTATATTGGTCGATGGAAAGTATGTTCCATTTGGAGAAAAACGAGTAGATATGACTAATGATATGACTTTTACATCGTCCAATGACACAATTGATTTTGATAAACTATCAGGTGAAGGTAAAGAGTTATTTGAACTATATAAGACAACTTTAAGTTTAGATGATGATTTAGCTAAAAAAATTATAAGTGGTAATCAAAGTGCCATATTCACACTAAATAATAAAAGAGGTAGAATATTATTTAATAAGATGAATGAAGTAAGTATTTTGATCAAGGTAACATTAGATAGAGATGATATAACACCATTGACTGAAGATGAAATTGACAAGTTGAGAGAAAAATACAAATAAAAAGGGTGATGTTTATGTATAAGGTCATTAGTATGAGTGTGACTGGTGAATTTCGACATCATTTGGAATGGATTGATAAACATGTCAAATTAGTTGAGACAGGACTTGGGTTATTATATTTGGAGTGTGAAAATAAACGTGTTTTGTTAGTATCTCCAAAAATTTATAAAAAAGATGGGTATTTGCATATTTTAACAAGAAATGAGCTTTATGTGTTAGAAAAAGTAAAAGATGGTTCTGAACCTATTGAAAACACTAGGGTGTAAGGAGGAAAAAACGTGTTAAATAAAAAAGTATTTTTATTGGTAGGAAAAAGTGCAAGTGGTAAGGATACACTTATGAACATGTTATTATCTGATTTTAAAGAAATAAAACCATTAGTTTCTCACACAACTAGACCTATGAGAACTGGGGAAGAAGATGGTAAGACATATCACTTTGTAGATGATTCAACTTTTGAAGAAATGATAGACAATAATGAATTTTTGGAAACTACATCATATACTATAGAAAGTGAAAATAAAATTTATAAATATGGGTTGAGTAAAAAAGAAGTTATGGACACTCCTTACGCAATGACAATAGTCAATCCTTATGGTTTAAATGAATTATCAAAGAGTGAATTTAAAGATAACATCGTATCAATTTTAATAACAAGAGATGATAAAGATAGAATATTAGCATATATAAATAGAGATGAGAACGTTAACATAAAAGAAATGATTGATAGATATAAACGTGATGAAGAAGATTTTAAAAATGTGGTTGCTGATTATATACTTGAAAATGATGACTCAATATGTAGTTCATATATTAAACTATATAAGTTAATTAAAGAAGAAATTGAGGAAGAATAATGGTTATATTAGGATTAGATTTAAGTAAAAATAATACTGCGTATTGTGTATATGATGATGAGAATAATACATTTGAGTACGGGGAAATAAATACGGAAAAACTTAAAGGGGATTTTGATAAGATAACCACGATATGTAACTTCTTATCAGGTTTAATAAAAGACCATAAAGTTAATGTAGTAACATTTGAAAAAGAAAAGTTAACTCCTTCTTTAGAATTTAGATTTACCTATAACAAAATAATAGGTGGTGTATATAGAATTGTGGATGAAAATGGAGTTAAAATTGGGGAAATGAAAAGTAGTTTTTTTATAAAAGAAATTATGGGGGTAGGTAATTACACCTTACTTGAAACGTTTAGGTATGTTGCTAAAAAATATATCAATATAGGGAATATAATTAATAAAGGTAAAGGCAAAAACAATCATATTTATAGAGCAATATGTGTAGCAATTGCATTTAGTATAGGGGAGAAAAGTAAAAATGGAGAATAAAAATGTCTTAGGATTAGATTTATCATTATCATGTACTGGATATTCTATAGTGAGGTATGACCAACAATCATACCTCATTCTTGATTATGGAACAATTAAAACTAAACAAGCTGATTTCAATAACACAATAGAACGATTAGCACATATATGTGAAGAAATTCAAAATATATTGGACTCAAATGACATTGATATCATTGTTATAGAGGATAGTATACCTGTTAAAAATAGTAAATCAGTATTACAAGTGAATGTTTTAAAGGGAATGGTTATTAGAACTATCCAATACAATGATAAGGAAATACAATTATATTATCCTTCTACTGTTAAAAAGAAGGTGACAGGCAGCGGTAGGGCGTCTAAAGAGGATGTAGCCAATGCTATTAAAGAAAAAACTAACCTTGATCTTGAATATTCTGATAAAAATAATAGCAAGAAAACAAGTGATATATTTGATAGTATAGCATTATGCATATGTTATTTAGAAAAATAGGTTCATTTTTTCATGCAACTTAAGTATATTATAGATATAAGGAGTTGATAAAATGGAAGAGTTAAATCTTATAACATATTAATAAGTATAAAAATATAAAAGGAGTTGGGATTATGGCAACATTAATATGGAGTGTTATATTTGGATTTTTTAGTGGTTATGTAGCTCACGAAAAAGGTAGAAATTGTATAATATGGTCAACGTTAGGCTTCTTCTTTAACGTAATTGCATTACTCATAATAGTATGTTTACCTGATAGAAATAAATAAGAAGGAGTTGATGGGGAATATGATTATTACCAATGATACACCTAGGAAATATGTATATGATTTGATTGACAACATAGCAAATTCATATAACTCTTGCTTTTGTTGGAGCACAAGTAAAAGATGGATTAAATCCTTTGCTGAAAGACATTTAGAATGTTTTGTATATAGATATTTAGACAATGTAGAGGATGAAAATAAGTTACTTCAATATAAAAATAGATATCTAAAACGCATGTATGAAATAAACGTTGCTTATGTTGAAGAATGTAAAGTTAAACATGAGGAAGAAGAAAAGAAAAAGCAACAAAAATCTAAAATAAAAAGGAAAAAAGGAAAATAAATTATTTAAATTAAAGGAGATTTGATATGATGGATGTTAAAATAAGAAAAATAAGAGAAAATAGTATATTACCTGTGGCACATAACGGAAATTGGATGGATACTTATGTGTCTAAAATAGGAACTGTATCACCTGATGAGGGAGGGCGATATAATTATACTGAAGTGGTTTGGTACGATGAAAATAAACATGACACAATACATTATGTTAAAGATGATGTTGTAATAGTTAAACTTGGATTTGCTTTACAATTACCTCCTAACCATGAATTACATTTATTACCACGTTCAAGTACATTTAAAAACACAGGTTTATTACTAACTAACTCCATGGGAATTGGGGATACAAGTTATTGCGGGGAAAATGATGAGTTTAGTGCAATGTTCTTCGCAACTAGAGCTGGCGAAGTATCAATTGGACAACGTATTGTACAAATTAGAATAGAAGAATCAATGGGTGATAAATTTACATTTACTGAAGTAGAGCATTTAGGTAATCCTGATCGTGGCGGCTATGGATCAACTGGCAAATAATTAAAATAAAATAGGGAGAAATTTTCTCCCTATTTTTATAAAAGGTGGTGGTAAACAATGAAAAACACTCTAGTGGTTAACTTATTTGGTGGTGCTGGAGTTGGTAAATCTACTCTTATGGCTAAAATATTTGCCGAGCTTAAAACTGAAGGATATGACTGTGAGATGGTTACGGAATTTGCTAAAGACCTTGTATGGGAAAAGAGGGGTGAAACTTTTAAAGATGAACTTTATATATTTGCTAAACAAAATCATAGATTGTTTAGAGTTAATGGCAAAGTTGATATAATAGTTACTGATAGACCAATACTTTTAACTAATGCTTATAATCAAGACAATAAGGAATTATGTGATCTATGTTTAAAAACATTTAATCAATATAATAACCTTAATTTCTTATTAAAAAGACAAACTGTATATCAAGAAAATGGTAGACTTCAAAGCGAAGAAAAAGCTATAGAAATAGATAATATAACACAACATATATTAGAATCTAATAATATTAATTATTTTATTTTTACTAACAATGACATGAAAAATATTATGAATGTAATAAAAAGTAAGATGAAATAAATAATATTTTAAAGGAGTGTGATCTATGAAATATAATGTTGGTAGTACTGTTAAATTAAAAGATGACATCGAAGTGGGGAAAAGATATGGTGAATATTATTTCAATGAAGAAATGAAATATTTAATAGGTAAAAAATTGGTTATAGACGCCATACATCATTTACATGGTGATAATCATATACATTATCATATTAGAGATGTTAGTAGTAGATATTCTTTTACTGATGAAATGTTAGAAGATTTTTATAAAGATAAACCTAATTTTACAATAGAAGTGAGGGAGATTAAATGAAACGATTAACAATCCTGTTGGATAATGATGATGTTATAACTACTTTCATAGATGATTTATTAAACAAATACAACGAAACTTATTCCACTAACTACTCACCTAAAGACATAACATTTTGGAGAATCAATGAAACCTTAAACTTGAAAGAAAATATATTTGATTTAATTACTTATGATTTTTTAGTTAACAAAGTTCATGAAAAGAATAATAGTGTACATTGGATTAAAACACTCATTGACAATGGACATAAGGTGTATATAGTTTCTGATACTACTGGAGAACAAGCACAATCAGGTAAACGAGATTGGTTGTTAGATAGAATACCATATTTCAAAAAAGATCATATAATTTTTATTAAAAACAAAGGAATGATAAATGGTGATGTATTTGTAGATGACAATATAAATAACATAAGACAATGGCAAGAAAAGAATCCTGATGGAAAAGCTATACTGATGAGAAGTAATCATAATGCTAATAAACCTATTGGTGATATGACTGTTATAGATAATTTAGGTGAGATATACAATTATATTTAAAAAAAAATAGGTTCACTTTTTTAAATGAATTAAGTATATTATAAAAGTGAGGAGGTTGATGATATGAAATTTAGAGGGGTGCTAAAAATAATGATTGGCTTACCTGGGTCAGGTAAATCAAGATTCATAAAACAACATAGGTTGGTTAACGAAATTATAGTAAATAGTATAAATTCACCTGAAGAATTAGAAGAAGTTAAAAATCTTCTTAAACAAGGTAAATGCATTTACTATGATGACACCAATGCAACTAAGGAACATAGAGAACACATAATCAAAGAACTTAAACCTTATACCTTATTCATAAAAGGAATATTTGTTTACAAGAGTTTGTATCAATGTTATTATTGGAACTCTCGACGTGAAGGGCAATTATCTTATGAAGAGATACATAACATGTATAAAAACTTCAATGTACCGACATTAAATGAAGGATTTGATTCATTAGTTTTAGAATATGATAGAGAAGCTGAAGGACATTTTTATCATAAAAGATTTTTAGACAAAATATGTAATGGCGAGTTATCATTATATGATTATCATAATTTTCTAAAACTTACTCGAAATGATGATTGTATCGGTGTCTCTCAAAACTCAATACATCATACATTATCAATTGATCGACACATGTATGCGACATATAAAAAATTAATTGAATTTGGGTCAACTAATCAAAATTTACTTGTTGCTAGTTTATTACATGACATTGGGAAAGTAGAATGTATTATGACTGATCAAGATGGAATACATTATCACTTCCCTAAACATGAAAACGTATCGGCATATTTAAGTATAAATACACTAAATAGCTTAGGAATGAAGAAATCGAATATACTTGAAATAGCTGGATTGATCCAAAATCATATGGATCCGATCAATGAAGTGGGTGAGCTATTACACCTTGCTGATAGAGAAGCAAGATAATTAAAAAAAATAGGTTCACTTTTTCACATAATTTAAGTATATTATAAAAGTAAGAGATAATTCTTACAAATAAATTATAGAAGGAGATTGATATTATGAATGAAGAAAAATTTGATAAAGAAATTGTCTTAAACGTATATAAACAAGAGTTAGCTGCTAAACAAGATGAGATAATACTTTGGAAGACTAGATATTTTCAACTTCAGGCACAAGTAAATGAATTAATTGCAAAAATAGAGGAACAAAATAAAGAACAAACTAAAAAAGAATAAAAAAAAGAAACCCTACTCCAAAATTTGGAGTAGGGCTATTTTATATAATTCATAATATAATCATAAGCATTAAAGCTATCATTTTTATTATTTAATATATTATAAATTATATCTAGGGGAGATGTTTTTGTTTCAATTTTCTTTTCATCTTTTGAAGGAGAGTTATTAGTTTTTATTTTAGAAGTTATCTTTTTTTCACTTTCTTTAATAGGATAACTTTGCATTATTTTAATCATTCTAGTTAATTGTTTATGATAGCCTGCATCACGTCCATTTTCAACCCAATAATAATTACCTAACTGTTCAGTAGTTGGAGCTTTATTGAATAAATAACTATGGCGATTGATTATACCAGCATATGTTGCCATCAAATTAATCATGTGTTTATATCCATCTTTTGTTGTATGAAATCTTTCCCAACCATGATGTCTTACTGATTTTATACCACCTGGATTATTAAACGCTACAAACAAATGTGACTTACCATATCCTGTTTCAATAGCTGAGATAGCTATAATTATACTAGGGTCTATACCCAATTCACTAGAATAATCATATACAAAATCTATATCATCAAGAAATTCTTTACTAGCATGTCTATCTTTCATACAAGCATATGCTTGCGATTTCTTTACTATAGGAATTTCTTGTTTTAAATCATATGAGTAAGAAGGAATAAAAGAACTCATAATGATTATAATTATCAATATAAGTGTTTTAATTTTTTTCATTATTAATCATCTTTTCAAAACGATTATAATATAATTTGTTCAAGTCAAATCTTTTGCCATTAATCCACTTGTTATCAGTACATTGCCATATTATATAGTTATATTTATAATAACAAGCGTTTGTCCAAGATGCAATCCAAGTATGATATTTATCTAATGTATCTCTACTAAAATAATTAGAAGCGTAATCTAAATTAGTATAAATACCAACTTCATATCCTTCTTTTTTAATTGTATCACAAAAGATTCTTGCTAACTTGTTGACTTTATGTCCACTTATTACTGCACCCATTTTATTAGCATAATTGATACTGTCATATTCAAAGTCATAAAATACAGGTAAACTTATGTGTTCTTTATACTTGTTTATTGTTTCTAAACAAGCTCTTGCTTCTTTGTATTCCATAGCAGATGTATATGAATAAGAGAACCAATAAACACCTATTATCATATCATTTTCTATGGCTTCTTCAATATTTCTTTTAAACATAATATCTGTATTTGGGGTAGTTCCATATCCAGCTCTTATTATAACAAATTTAATGTTAGCTTTTTTAATAGCATTCCAATCAATACGTCCATTATGTTTACTTATATCTAATCCTAAAATATAGTCGTCATCATTGTTACTTCTATTTTTTATGTCTAAGTTGAAACTATGTTGTGGTACTGGTGTTACCTTTTCTTTTTTGAATTGATCATATTTTACTAGTTTGATTTCTTTTTTAGTTTCTTTTTCCCCATTAATGATGTTGTATATAATTGAAGTACAAGTATTATTTTTTCCACTGTCTTTGTTCAATATGTCGTAAATAATATCTGCTCCACTGGAGGCATAACAATTTGTTATACCCCCTATTATCAACAACATTGATAAACATAAAGCAAATACCTTACGAAACATGGTTATTTGTTGTCTCTTTTACACAATATCCATGTTACTACCCCTGCAACTGCAAATATTGACATTTTGAAAAAGTTTACAATTAATTCAACGTAACTTTTTTGTATAGCATCAAATGTACCTCCTGATGGAGACCAACCTACACCTAATACAATAAGTGCTAACCATAAAACTACTATGGCAATTGTATGTTTATGTCTTTGTAACCAATTTTTTCTTGGGTTAGGACAACATTTTGAACAATGACATCCAACTGAATGCATTTCTTCTTCTCGTTCAACACAATCTACTTCATTGCATAAATTACATTGATGATTACAAGTAACGTGTTTGTATTCTACTTTTTGTTTAGGTTGTTTTATAGGACAACCAGCTTGAGCATCAGTAGTACTATTTAATATGTTAGCGATTTGTTCCATGTTCATCATTTCTGCACATAGTCTATCTTGTTCTAATTTGATTTTAAGATTTTGAGTTTCTCTAATTTCTTTTTCTTTAAGTGCTTCATCTATACTTCTAATTTCTTTTGGAACTTCTTCTTTACGTTTAAATTCATTCGCTCTTTTTAATATTTCTCGTTTAGATAACTCACTCATGGTGTATACCTCCTTAATTTTCTTCCATACCATGTAATTGTACATACTTCATTTGTTGAAATACTGTTTCGGGTTTACCTAAATTAATTGTTTCTAATAAATGGTTAATTAACTCCATATTACAATAATTACTCATATATGAAGATAATTGAATTAAGGTTGTTTTTATAAACCAATATATTAAATACATTTCATCTTTATTATAATTACAATCTAATGTAACACCATGTTCTGCATATAAAAATTTATTAAATTCCTTAATTAATTCTTTCATTTTATTTCATCTCCTTAGGTTGGGGAATTATCCATTGACATCATTATATAATGTATTTTTTGAACATTATTTTTAGGTTTTAATGTAGGAAGTATTTTTGTAAATATAATTTCATTTAAATACTCATTTTGGAAACAACTTATAAAATATAAAATCTTATACATCTCATCTTCATTATAGTCATCATCTATAATGTAATGCATGTATCGTTCTCTACAATATTTATTAAATTCTTTAATTAATTCTTTCATTTAATCACCTTCTTATTTTTCATCTTGGTTAATTAGATTCTTGAATGCTTGATGCAATCCAGTACTAGCTAGTCCACTAAATAATCCACCTAGTACGATTTCACCACTAATTTGAAAACCACTTAACCAAACATTTAAAACTAATCCTAATACTGCCATTATAAGTGGTATATACTTGTTTTCGATAGTAGGAAAACTTGTTTTAATTACATAACCAACACATACACATATTCCTACCACTACTAAAACTAAATAATTAGATAAAACATTTAAATCAATCATTTTACTACACCTCATTTAATAATTTATTTTTTAAGTAGTCATCCAAATATATAACTGGTATAGATAATAACATCCATATTATACTAAATGGAAGACACACTTGCCCTAAAAAGTTAAAAGGCACATGAGAATAATCCCATATACCTAAACCTAAATATATATTTAAATAACATCCTGATATAAACTCAATTAAGGTAACTATGGTAGTACCTAAAATACATTGATAAAACAATGGCATATCAGGAGTATTGTCATTTATTAAACCTATAAGTACTCCACACAATCCACCTACAAAAAACATAGATATATGTGTGTGACCTCTATATAATAATTCTAGACAAATATATAAGAAACCAAAAATTACAAATATTATAGTTTCTTTTTTCAAAAATTGTATTTTTTTCATTTTATATCACCAAATTACTCACTTTTTGGTACAAATATTTTACTAACTCCATTTATTGTTACAACTAATTCGCCAGCTTCATTAAATGCAAACATATTGCTTAAATTATCATCTACATATTTCTTAGTAGTTAAATCGTCATCTTCTTTAGGAATAGACGCTTTTACTCTACCATCTCTTTTTACCTTAAAAATCACATTTTCCTTAGTATCAGTTCCATCAGCTATACCCATTATGTCATCTTTATCAAAAGTACCACCCATACCAATGTAAAGTCCTGAATTTACAACGTTTAAAGAATTTCCTATAATTGATACTGGCTTATAATTAATGGAACTGTTATCAGGCATATATCTATTACTTTGACCTATGATATTAATATAAGTGCTATACAAAGAAGAATCTGCCCTTTCCGCGATGGTATTATATTGACCAAGTATGTTATAAAATTGAACGTTAGATAATGTATTTTTATAACCAAAGATTTGTCCAAGAGAGCAACTATTTTTAAATTCGTTATGTCCATTAACCCCTGCCATGATAAATGTATATTTAGGACTAGATGAACTAGATAAATTTATACTTCCTATTCCAGTTTCATTTTTATTATCTGAATGAGTTATTGAATATAAAGATGTACTCTTCAAACTAGGAAATGGTAGTAAAGAATTATTATAAGTATAGATAGTGTATTTAACGTGTATAGTTTTATTAATAAGAGTTTCATCTTTACTGTAAAATATCAATATCATGGATTGAGTATCTTGTTTATCTTCTTTATTAGCAGTGCCATTTTCTTGTGAATATGTATATTTAGTGTTAAATCTGAATATTGTTTGAAAAGTTAATGAGTTACCACTTGATAATTTTAGTGAACTAGCAAAACTTTTAACAGTACTTCCATATATCATATTCATATCTGTATCATAATTACTTTCATCAACAGATATTGATATTTTAACTAAATTGTCAGCTTTTATAGGAAAATTATCGATCGCCCAAGTTATATAGCATTGACCATTAGACTTTTTATAAAATGATGTTGGGTTATTATTATTTGATATATTTCCTTCAGAATCAATTAAAATTTCAAAATCTCCTATATCATTAGCGACATATCCCTTTGTCATATCAACAAGACCGTTATTATGTTCCCCTTCTAGTTTAGTTAATTGTTGTTCTAATGTTTTAGGTTTATCAAGATTTATCATTTTAATTCTATCTTGTATAGCTTTATCATCACAATTATTTTTTATGAAATAATAAATCCTATACATCTGCTCTTTATTAAAGTCATCATCAATGATTCCTAATGTATCACCATACTTTTCGTTGTACATTTTAATTAATTTTTTCAATTACATGACCTCCATTTCTTATTCTTTATCCCATCCAAATGCGTTGGCTATTACCTCCGCATCGTTTCGTTTGATATAATTTTGCGTTGTTTCAGCCGATTCATGATTTAATATTAATTGTGTTTCTGTTAAACTTAATTTTATATGTTTTTTCTTACATACATAGTGAGTACCATTTGTCATATTTGTAGCAAATGCATGTCTAAAACTATGTACATTAAAATCTAAATATTCACCATATTTCTCTTCAATAATTTTATTCCATCCCTTAACAACAGAATACATCCAATCTATTGTGTACTTGTGATCAGGTTCTTTACACCATAATTCATCATTTTCATAATCTCTTGTAGCAACATAAAGTTTATATGCTTCTTGAGTTCTTTCATGATAATATAGGTAAAACCATTTTGCTCTTTTCCCTAACACCTTTTTAGTAGTTCTATTTTTTTCAGGATCAATATAATCCAATTTTAATCCGTATACTTCATTTTTTCTTGCACCTGTATCATATAATATTGCTAATAAAAGTGCTTCTTGATATTTTTCAGATTTAATCAAAGTTTTATATAAATAACCTATTTGTTCATCAGTTAAAAATATTATTTCTCTAGCTTCATCTTTAGGTAATCCTTTAATCTTAGCCATATAATTAGTTTGTATCTCAGGATATTCTTCATCATCTTCTAAATAATTTAACATTGATGATACTGCACTTTTCATACTATTAACTCTATTGGCATGAAGTCCTAGATCTTGTAAATATAATAAGTAATTTCTAAATTGTTTTTTCTTTAATTGATAAATAGGTACATTATATTGTTCCTCATACACCCACATGTAAAATAATTTTACATTTCGTTCATATTGGTATAATGTTTTTTTGCTTTTCTTTTCACATTTCATTTGTTGTAACCAATCGGTAAGTGCATTTTTATTATATTTGTTAACTAATTTATATTTTTCTTCATCGAATTGCTTGTTATAAGGTTGTTTTCTTGGCAACGTTTCCACCTCCATTGGAAAGATAAAAGACAAGGGAAATTCCCTTGTCTTATTTCATAGTTTCATAATCAATTACTACTTTATATAATTTTTCTACTGTATCACAATCTTTTAATTCTACTTCTTTTGCTCTTTGATATTCTGCTAATTGAGTTACATAAATATCTATTTCACATGATAAAGCAAATAATTCTTGAAAACTCCATTCTTCACAAAGTTCACCAGTATCATTCCACCACTACTTTATCTTCTTTTACATATACTTTATCTTTTACATCTCCTACTCCTCTTAATGGTTCATTTAATAAAAATTGTATTTTATTAGATAAACTTTCATCTGAATTTCTAGATAAAATTTC
>ULTZ01030185.1_pt1 | contig 35670 bp, 34 predicted proteins | sample 1957981 | NCBI WGS metagenome assembly ULTZ01 (sample SAMEA4835745, study PRJEB28245) | human gut metagenome | biome: gut microbiome; material: fecal sample | place: Denmark | collected 2008
TATGAGCAAGCTCATGTGGGCTTAGACCTTTTGACCCTGGTATCTTATAATAACAGTGTAATGATACTTCCATCGTATTACTTGAATTTTATTGCATGATATTGGTACAATATTGACATCTGAGATCACAAGGAGCCACATGAAGAACCTCAGCATGAAAAAGATCCCCGCGAAAAGCATTACAAACAATAACACTCCACAATTACGTGAGACACGGATTCATGGCAATTCCCTGTTTCCGTTTATGCTCTATGATATCCAGTCGGACACTACCTTCCCGGAACGGGTGAACTGCCACTGGCATGAAGAAGTGGAAATCCTGGTCATTGAACGCGGAAATGGACGTCTGTATTTAGGGGAGGAAGCCTTTGCCCTGAAAACCGGAAGCATCTGCCTGATTCCTGCCAATGCCCTTCACCTTGTTACCTGTGAAATTGGAGAAGCACTGGACTTCTACGCGATCGTTTTCCACCCGGATCTGCTCTACAGCCTTGGAAACGACATTATCCAACAGAAGTTTTTAGATCCGCTTTTTCATCAGGGTGTACAGTTTTCCACGCTTTATGAGACCTCACGGGTCATCAATCCGGCATTTGCCTGGGAATTCACACTGCGCGAGGTACTTGACGAGATTCATGATGCCTTTCTTACAAAGCCCTACGGCTATGAACTGCTCATCAAGGCAGCTCTCCTTAAATCCTGCCATCTGATGATTTCACATGCGATCGTAAATCAGGAAGAAGCTTATGTGGATTCCGATTACCGTACCGGGCTCATTAAATCCATTATGAAATACCTGCAGGCAAATTATAATGATACTGTTACCTTGGATGAATTGGAAAAAACCTTTAACATCAGCAAAGGGTATCTTTGCCGTTCCTTTAAATCGGTAACGCACATGACCCCCTTTGAATACCTGAATTATTTCCGCATCAGCAAAAGTACGGAGCTGCTTTTGGAAACAGACCGTGAGATCAGCCAGATTGCTTTGCAGACCGGCTTTAATAATATCAGCTACTTCAACCGGACCTTCCAACGGTTTATGCATATGACGCCCCGGGAGTTCCGACGCAGCGTCGTCCGGCGGCCCTCAGAATCCCTGTAGCCCCTGGATTACAGGTTGTCCCTGGATTACAGGCTGGGTGAGCTGTCATAAATAATTGACACTTCTCGCAAATAGTGATAAATTATTATCATTGTGACCCATGAGGGAGTAGCAAGCGTATATCGTAGCAAGTCAACATACTGACCATCCGGTCTGGCTTGTTTTAAATTGCGAGACTCATGTATAGGAAGTAACTATACATGCAGTCCATATATCGAATTGATTGGAACCTGGATATAGTTACTGCTGTATCCGGGTCTTTTTATTAAGAGTATACCAATCGGAGGAACAAAAATGGAATGGAATGTATTATTTTTCTTGAACAGTGCCCTGCTCGGGGTTGGACTGGCTATGGATGCCTTTTCGGTATCGCTTGCAAACGGTCTGAATGAGCCTCACATGAAGAAAAACAAATCCTGCGGGATTGCCGGTGTCTTCGCTTTCTTTCAGGCATTGATGCCTATGACCGGATGGATCTGCGTTCACACAATCGTAGAGTATTTCCATGCATTCGAAAAATTTATCCCATGGATTGCCCTGATTCTTCTTGCCTTTATCGGTGGAAAGATGGTGGTTGAGGGAATCCGCAGCAGAGGAGAAGATGTGGAGAAAACAAAGCTCGGCTTCGGAACACTGATGGTACAGGGAATTGCCACTTCCATCGATGCCTTATCGGTTGGATTTACCATTGCAGAATATGGTTTCGCCATGGCACTGACCGCATCCCTCATCATCGCAGTAATTACCTTCTTTATCTGCATTACCGGACTGGTCATCGGTAAGAAATTTGGAACCAGGTTCTCTAATAAAGCCTCTATCCTCGGCGGTGTCATCCTCATCGCCATCGGACTTGAAATCTTTATCACCGGAGTATTCTAAAGCAGAAGTGAATCAGGAAAAGAATTGTGAAGAAATTGCAGACGCCCTGCGGTTATCCGCAGGGCGCTTATCATTTTAGGTGTCTGAATAATGATACCGACAGGCAAGGATATACACATTATTTTCATCTGTCCTGTAAATCAACCAGTCTTTGTCATTGATACGCCGGCTCCAAAATCCTGTCAGATTTCCGGTTAATGGCTCCGGCTTTCCTATTCCTTCGTTGCCGTTTCTTGCTATATCTTCAATCAGCTAAATCATGCTGCACCTACATTGAAATCCATCCAAATGCATTCGCTACAGAGCTGATCAGAATAATTGCTGCAAATACCGGACAGAGATACTGGATCATAAAGTAGAACACCTTTTTCCTGCGGAATCTGCTTTCTCCATGCAGCACCTCCTCTTCCACACGCTTCACACCGATCACCTTCGATACCAGCAGGCAGGTTGCAATCGCTGCAATCGGCATCATGACGGAATTTGTCAGAAAATCAAAGAAATCCAGGAACTGCATGTTGATAATCTTCACACCACCCAGCGGGCCATATCCTAAGGAAGAAAGGGTTCCAAGCAACAGCATAATCACACCGATTAACACCGTCGATTTCCTTCTGCCCCAGCCAAGCTCATCCTCAAAGGTCGATACGGCACTTTCTGTCAGTGCAATCGAGCTTGTGATCGCCGCAAACAATACCAGAACGAAAAAGACAATTCCGATGGCTGTTCCGAATCCCATGCTGGCAAATACCTTCGGTATGGTGATAAACATCAATGCGGGACCAGCCTGCAGCGTGTCCGGATCTCCACCGGAAAAGGCAAACACCGCCGGAATAATCATCAGTCCTGCCATAATTGCAATCAGCGTATCAAATATCTCTACATTTCTCGTAGAATCCTCAATAGAAATTTCCTTTTTCATATAAGAACCAAAGGTGATCAGAATTCCCATGGCAATCGACAGGGAATAAAACATCTGTCCCATCGCGGAAACTACCGTCATCCAGGAAAAATTCTCAAGATTTGGAACAAGAAAATATTTCACACCGGCAATTGCTCCCGGTCTTGTCACGGAATAAACCGTAATAATGAGGGACAACACAACAAGCACCGGCATCATAAATTTGGAAACACGTTCAATCCCGTTACGCACACCGGCAAAAATAATTCCAAGAGTAAATAACGCAAAGACAATAAAGCAGATTTCCGTGGAGGCACCGTTCGAGATAAATTCTGAAAAGTAACCATCCTCTGCAAGCCTTGCACCATTTCCAAGTGCATATTCCAGAAGATATTTAATGACCCAGCCGCCGATTACTGAATAATATGGCACAATCAGAATCGGAATAATCGCATTGATCCAGCCCCCGAAAGCCAGCCATCCGGATTTGCCAAAGGACTGATAGGCTCCTACCGGGCTTTTTCCGGTCATACGTCCGATCGATGTCTCTGCCACAATCATTGCATAACCGAACGTCAATGCCAAAATAATATAGATTACCAGAAAGATACCGCCTCCATACCTTGCAGCCAGATAAGGAAATCTCCAGATATTCCCCAAGCCCACGGACGCTCCCGCCGCTGACCGCACAAAACCGATCTTCCCGGAAAAGGAACTTCTCTTATTGTTTTCTTTTTTCATATGTCTTCTCCATCCCAATTAAAATCATAAGCAGTTCCAGTGTAACATATCCGCTTATGAAAGACAATGAAACGATTTTCAACCTTCATTAAGCTTATGAAACGATTTTCAGCATTCATTAAGCTATGAACTGACTTTCAGCGCTCATTAAGAGGAACCATCCGAAGCTCCACGCTTCCGTCCGGGTGCCGGGTAATCAGTGTTCCGCCCCTCTGGGTGTGACGCTTCAGAATCCCATTGTAGCCCAGATAATCAATCGACATGCCATAGGTCATGCGGATTCCTTTATACACAACGGACAGTGTATTCAGATGATCATGTCCACAAAACATCCATTTAATTACGCCGTTTTCCACTGCCTTCCGGAAAAAGGTGCCTTCATTTCCCGGAATACCAAAGTGATCGTTCACCTCTCCGATATTTCCATGCATATACGTTACACTTTTATCGCCAAGACGCATCTTTTCATAAGCCTCTTTAAATTCCGCTACAGGTATATGGAAAAAAGCCATTGCCTTCACATCCGGGTCCTCCTGCCTTAACGAGAGGAGCCTGTCCATACACCAGTCTGCCTGATCCTCATGAATGCAGTCAAATCCACTGTAAAACCAGCCGTTCTCCCCATACATATTTGAATCCAGGAACACCAGCGGAAGCAATACCCTTCCCTGTTCATCGGTCAGATTTAAGAAGTAGTTGCCGACTCCGTAAATCTCCGGTCTTCCCTTCGTAAAAATACTGTATTTACCGGATGCAAACAGCTCTGCCATCTTCTCTTTGTTATATCTGGAAAACATCTCGCAGTCATGATTTCCAAAAACCATTGCATAGGGAATCCGGAATTGATCCATAAACCGGATAAAAATCTGCGCCTGCCGCTTGTTGTTCAGCGTTCCTGCTTTGGGAAAAAAGGGAAATACTGAATCTCCGGTAATGGCAATCAGATCCGGCTTTGTTTTCTTCACAATGGTACTTACCGCTTTCAGTGCAAGCTGATCCCGTTTCTTGGAAAACAAACCAAATCCAAGATGCAGATCCGTAAGCTGGAGAATCTTAAAATCCCGGTCCGGTGATATTTTTAATATAAAGGTTTCTTCGTCTGCTTTTTTGAAATTGTCCGCTGTGTACATAATCGAAATTTGTCCTTTTTATCTTATTAGTAATTTCACTTTTTATATTTTGTAACTATTCAGAGCCATGCAAAATTGCTTTCTGTGAATGCTCGCATTCATACAGAATAGCAATTTTATATGGCGAAGTAACCTCAATGAGTAAAACTTGAGCTGCGTTAGCAGCGGTTTCTAAGCTTTCATTTCAACGGCAGCATTGCGCCAACCGCAGAGACGATCGTAGAAACCATCATCAGCACCTGAAACGGAACCGTTCCAAAAATGCCGCAGATCGGACTGCTTCCCACCTTTTTCCTCGACTTTCCATAAGTGAGAACCAGCATAATACTTACCAATACCACAACTCCGCTCATAATTCTCGTCAGTACAATAAAGCTGCTCACCCCGAAAATGGCAAACAGAATACAGGGAACGGTTGCAATCAGCCAGCTTACCCGGTTACCGGTTCCGACCTGCTCATGCACCACATCCCGGAGTGCCAGTGTGTTTGACCAGAAGGTTGTAAGCAGGGCAAACAGGGAAAATATTCCGGCAAGGATGAGAGCCCATCCTCCGATGCTTTCCCCAAGCTGCATATAAGCAAGTTCTTTATCCACGGCTCCCTTCGTCCCAAGCAGGACGGTCAGCGTTACAACGAGGACAAAAAGAGAAGACAGGCCAAAGCCTGTGAAGATCGTCTTCCGGATCCTCTTCGAATCACCGTTTAAGCCCTTTACCACCTGAATTACTGCCTGATTTGCAGAGGTTGCAAATACAACCATACTGTAAAGAGCCAGCAGGTTATTGATATGAAAAGGGGCCGTATACAGGGTGTTCCGCGGATGCAGGAATGTTCCCGCGGTCATCACCGTCACGATGACCAGTAAAAGAGCCACCGAATATTTCTGCGCAATTCCCACCGCTTTCATTCCCATAAACACAACACTGCCGGCTATGAGATAATAAATAAGCTGTGCCGCCCACAGCGGAAGTCCGAACCAGTTCACGAAAATCTGTGCTCCACCGTTGATATTTCCACTGACGCCCACCATAATGGCCAGACCATAGACCACAAACATGATCCAGCTGAAAATCTTCTTCATCTTTCCATGGAACAGTTCTCCCTCGAAGCTTTTCACAAGCTGGACACCACCATTATTATAGGAAAGCTCTGCAATAATCAGATGCAGAATCACATTCACAATATAAGCAAAAGCAACCATCCACACAACATCCCACATGCTGTTCCGGACAGCCAGATAGGGAACTGCAATAATTCCCGTCCCGATACTGTTTCCCACGATCATGCTGATTGCTTCAAATGTCGTAAGCTGTGCTTCTGAATTCATCTTTTTATTCATGTCTTTTTCCTTTTTCATTCATCTCTTTTATTTGCATTTTTACATGACACTACGCTATTTATTATATTACAATATTCAATTAAATGAAAAGCCTTTCTCACGCTTCGTAATTTCTCCTATATAATTGCTTTTGTTACCTTTCTTGTTCATTTCCCCTCTTGTTCGTTGCTATAATTACCCGAGAATCTGCTTCAAGTCTTCTTCCGGCGTAGTAATCGGCGCAATTCCATAGTTTTCCATGAGATAGTCCAGCACATTAGGCGAAATAAATGCCGGCAGGGTAGGACCAAGACGGATGTTCTTGATTCCCAGATACAATAACGTCAACAGAATGCACACGGCCTTCTGTTCGTACCAGGAAAGCACCATGGACAGCGGCAGCTCATTCACACTACAGCCAAACGCCTCGGCAAGCGCAAGAGCAATCTGAATGGCACTATACGCGTCATTGCATTGTCCGATATCCATTAGTCTAGGCAACCCTTCAATTGTACCAAGATCCAGGTCATTGAAACGATATTTGCCACAGGCAAGAGTCAGCACTACAGTGTCCGAAGGCGTCAGCTTTACAAACTCCGTATAGTAGTTACGGCCGGGACGAGCTCCATCGCATCCCCCAACCAGGAAGAAATGCCGGATCTTACCGTTCTTTACAGCCTCGATAACCTGATCAGCCAATCCAAGCACCGTTCCATGCGCAAATCCGGTCGTTACTGTGCTGCCACCGTTGATACCGGTAAATACCTTGTCCTCCGGATATCCACCAAGCTCCAACGCTTTCTCAATAACCGGGGTGAAATCCTTATCCTCCCCGATATGAATCATTTCAGGATAGGACACCACCGCTGTTGTGAATACACGGTCCGCATAGTTTTTCTTCGGCGGCATAAGGCAGTTGGTTGTAAACAGTACCGGAGCGGGAATATCCACAAATTCCTTCTGCTGGTTCTGCCATGCCGTACCAAAGTTTCCCATCAGATGGGAGTGTTTTTTCAGCTCCGGATAGCCATGTGCAGGAAGCATTTCACCGTGAGTATAGATATTGATCCCCTTGCCCTCGGTCTGCTCTAAAAGGAGCTTCAGATCGTGCAAATCATGACCGGAAATAACGATAAACGGTCCTTTTTCCACGGTCAACGGAACCGTGACCGGTACGGGTGTCCCATAGCTTTCGGTGTTCGCCTTATCCAGAAGTGCCATGCATTTCAAATTTTTCTCTCCTACCTCCATGACAACAGGTAAAAGCTGATCCATCCCCCAGTCCTCTCCTACTACATAGAGGGCTCTTGCAAAGAACCGGTTCACTTCTTCGTCCGTATAGCCCAGTACCAGTGAATGATGCGTATAAGCAGCCATGCCGCGCACACCGAAAAGAATGAGGGATTTGAGGCTTCGGATATCCTCCTGTGCATTCCAGACATTCTCCATAGAGTAATCATCACCCTGTCCGCAAAGCCTTTCCGTCTCCTTATGCACCTGAGCAATCCGTTTGCGCAGAGTCTTTTCATTGAAATCCACATTGGTAACTGTCGCAAACAGCCCTTCAATCATCATCCGCCATGTATCCGTACCTACCTCCGGTGCCTCATGGATTCCACGCGCCAAAGCCACCAGTGCACCCGTCAGTTCATCCTGAAGCTTCGCCACATCCGCAGTTTTTCCACATACACCTGCTGCTCCCGTACAGCCGCCGCATCCGGCCGTCTGCTCACACTGATAGCAAAACATCTTATTATCCATTGTTTTTCCTCCTAATTTTCTTTTCTCACAATATTGTTTCCCCGTATTTGCGGACTTATTATGAGATTATTAAAAAAGCAGAAAGAAACTAAATCCGTGCGTTAGAGGATGCAGAGAATGCTGGTAACACTCCTTATCATGCCATTTTCTCTTCGCTCTATCAGTCGGTTCAATCGGTGTACAAATGGATAAATGATCTTGTGGTAATTAAGCAGGTGTAAAGCGTCAAAAGGAAGAGCAGTTTCTTTAGAGAATCTTCTCTTCCTTTCAGTAGATGTTCATATTTAATTATTTAAGAAGTTCGTCCAGATAATGCTCGTCTTTATTATGGGAACCATTATGCTTGTGGTATTTTTTGATACAGTCTACAAGAAGTTTTGGATTTTCCCCGAAATATTCCGTGTAGAAGGCCGTACTGTTATCATAGCTTCTTTTTCCGAGGTATATATGTTCTTTGGCAAAGGTTTTTGCCTTCATCGAAGATTTTAGTTTTTCGAAGTCTTGTTCAAGGTTTTCAGCCAGAATAAAAAGCATTTCTAACTCTGGCTTTGTGCAATATTTATCCACGGAAAGTATTTTGTCTTTATACTCCGATGGAATGACAAGCTTATCACTTTGCTTATCACCGATTCTGAGGATCCGTACCTGACCTGGATAGATATTCAATTCCGTTTTTACCTGTCCGGAGCTCTTTATTTGCCTTGCGTGGTAAGGTGTTAATCCGAGCAGATCATCTTCAGTAAATTTTAGAAGATCATTTTCAAGAAGAATTTTTATGATTTCTTTCTCGTTTGGACCTTCGCACATGATCAGGAGTTTTTCCATACTTTCAACTCCTTTTTAAGCTGCATCAGTTCATCGTAATTGACAGCGGTTCGGAATACGTTATTATAAAACTGCCTGCTTTTTAGCAATTCCGATCTGATATTGAATCCATCGTACATATTGGTAAGATAAACCTTATCGTTGGACTTGGCAATATAGATATTATCCTGCCGGTTAAAAAGATCCAAAAGCTCGCAATAGTGTGTCGTGAAGATAAGTGTTGCATTATTTCTGTTAACGTTTTTGTCCTTATAGAGACTGATCATGTTCTCGACCAGCGTTTTGTGAAAATGATTTTCGATCTCATCGATAATTAAATCGAATCCCTGCTGGAGAGATGCAGCCATTAAAATATATAGAAGCATTCCTTTGGTGGTGCCGCTTGATAGCATATAAATCAGTTCCTTGTCGGAAACAGTTCTTGTTTCGTTGCAGAAAGAAAGTTTAAAGTTGTGATCATCCAGCATTTGAAGATCGTGGATATTCTCGTCAAATATGGAGATAACCTTTACTAAAAGTGCCGGGCGAATATGGTAATCTTTCAGGGTTGCAAAGATGAGCCGATAGGTGTCGGCACCATTTCCAAAGCTGTCAAAATAAACTGCCCTTGTTTCTTTCTTTTTTAAAACAAAGAAAAGAATGGAGGTATCTTCGGGAAGTTCACCGGTTATTTCTACATCAACAAAATCTTCGTCATGATAGAGAGCCTTTACTTTGCTCTTATAGTATTTCTTTTTGCGAAGTCGCTGCTTCATAAAAATCGCCTTGGAAGCAATACTGTCTGCGTTTTTTAAAATGGTTTCATAGCGGTAAATAAATCCATCGTGATAAAAATCTATGCATAATTCAACATTTTCATAGCTGTATGGCTTCCCATCCAGGCGGAAATCACCCAGAATAGAATAGCATGCATCAAGAAGTTCAACTGCGGTTGTTTTCCCGGAAGCATTTTTTCCGATAAAGGCCATTGTATTATAAACGTGAAGGTCATCCGCAATCTCTTGCAGCTCGTATTCTTTATCTTCAGCAGTTTTTTTGGACTTCGAAACAAAATCTATCTCGAAAGAGTCATTACAATTTTTAAAGTTATTTGCAATTACATGCAAAAGTTTCATGGTATATGCCCTCCTTTATCACTTATTATAACAATAAATCTAACTTTAAACAAGAAAGATGTTTAAAATTCAATTTAAATTTCAAAACACTCATTTTGCAGATGATATGATGTGGATTCTGTTTTGAATCAGTTTTTATATAGGATATCCGAATCGTTAGGCTTTACCAATCACGTGCGCCGACCGGAGCGGAGCGGAGATACGAACCCGGGTTCGTATCATCCGCGCCCGCTTCTAAAACAAAAAGGAGATGCTTCTGCATCTCCTCTTTGTTTTACAGCGTGCGTTAGAGGATTCGAACCCCCGACCTTTTGGTCCGTAGCCAAACGCTCTATCCAGCTGAGCTAAACGCACATTTCTTCGTTGTCATATCCGACAACAAAAGATATTTTATTATATGAAACAAACTTTGTCAAGTGTTTCGGAACATTTTCCAAATTTATTTATCCTGAATGACATCGAAACCAAATTTGTTCTTTGCCGCATCCTGAATCAGGGCCGCCACCTGCTCTACGGTATAGCTTCCGGTATTAATACACAGATCACTATCCAAGGTTGCATTCTGGTAACCAGGAATATATCTCTTATGATAGCTCTCTCTTGCCTTGTCTACCGCAGAAATCGTTTTAACTGCTTCCTTCTCGGTCATGCCAAGCCGTTCCACACAGTTCTTCAGACGTACCTCATAGGGAGCATAAAGATATACCTTAAGAAGATTCTTCTCATTGCGGAGACAGTAACCACCACAGCGGCCTACGATAATGCAGGATTCCTTCTTGGCAAAATCCTGAATAATGCTCTGCTGCACCTTAAAAAGCTCGTCCTTCACTGCCGGAACACCAAGTCCTAACGGGTACATCCGGTAAGAAAACTTGGAGCTGATACCCTCCTCTTCATCACTGATCTGACGAATGGAAGCATTCATACGCTTTGCCGTTTCATCTACAATATCTCTGTCCAGGAATTCAATGTGAAGCTGTTCTGCCAGTTCCTGTGCAATTGATCTTCCCATAGAAGCAAACTGTCGGGAAATGGTAATTGCATATTTTTCCATTTTTGTCCTCCTGCTTTGCCCTTAAAGCACCTTGTTTAAGAAGCTGATGGTTCTTGGCTCCTTCGGATTTAAAATCACTTCCTGCGGAGTTCCTTCTTCTACAATATAGCCGCCGTCCATAAAGATAACACGGTCAGCAACCTCTCTAGCAAATCCAATCTCATGCGTTACGATCACCATGGTCATACCATCTGCGGCAAGCTGCTTCATAACAGCCAATACCTCACCAACCATTTCCGGATCCAGCGCTGAGGTCGGTTCATCAAAAAGCATGATATCCGGCTTCATGCAGAGTGCTCTTGCGATGGCAACACGCTGCTTCTGTCCACCGGAAAGCTGGGACGGATAGGAATCTGCCTTTTCCAGAAGATCGACTCTCTTAAGCATTTCTTCTGCGCGGGCTCTTGCTTCCTTCTTATCCGCTTTCTTTAATTCCAGCGGAGCAAGCATCAGATTGTCCAGAACATTCATATTATTAAACAGATTGAAGTGCTGGAATACCATTCCGATGTTCTCACGCACCTTATTCATGTTTACTTTCTTTGCTGTAATATCAATATCATCTACAATAATCGTTCCTGCCGTTGCGTCTTCAAGACGGTTCAGACAGCGGAGAAAGGTCGATTTACCGGAACCGGAGGGTCCAAGAATAACCACTACCTCTCCTTCTGTAATTTCTGTAGAGATATCCTTCAGCACTTCAAGATCTCCGAAGCATTTCCGGAGCTTATCCACTTTAATTTTGATTTTCTTATCTGTTGATTCCACGGTTCATCCTCCTCTCTACGAGCTTAGCCAAATAGGAAAGAATCGTAATCACGATCAGATACATGATACCGACAATTGCCCATGTTTCAAACGCCTTGAATGTATTTGCCTGTACCTGCTTGGCTGCCAGAACGAGTTCCGGGAAACCGATAACAGACAGAATGGAAGTATCCTTAACCGTGATGATGAACTGGTTAATAATACTTGGAATCATGGTACGGATTGCCTGTGGAAGAATGATCTTTCTCATCGTCTTCCAGTACGGAAGTCCGAGTGATCTGCCGGCTTCCATCTGGCCGATATCCACAGACTGGATACCGGCACGGATGATTTCAGCCATATAAGCACCACAGTTTAAAGCGAGACAAATGGTTCCTGCCTGCAGAGCCGATAAGGTAAAGCCTACTCCAAATCCCAAAATCGTATTAATGAGATAAGGAATACCGAAGTATATGAAAAACGCAAGTACAATCATCGGAACACCACGTATTACAAATACAAAGATATTCGAGATAATATTGCACGCTTTATTTTTCAATACGCTGAGCAGACCAAAGATCATACCCAGTATACATGCAAAAACCAGACCTAAGAATGCCAACAGCAGGGTACGCCCCATTGCTGTAAGAAGCATATTTCCGTAGACAGTAATAATTTTAACCATATTGCCTCACCCTTTTTATTATTCGCCTAAATACTTAGCGATGATTTCGTCATAAGTGCCGTTAGCCTTGATGTTAGCAAGACCCTTGTTGAACATATCAATTAATTCCTGATTGTCTGCATTGAAGATTGCAAAGCCATATGCTGCAGGATCATTTCCTGTACCGTCAACGATTTCCATTCCGATACCGGTATCCTTAATGTTGCTTGCCATGATCGGTGTATCATCGAAGCATGCTGCAACCTGGCCACCTACAACTGCCTGATACATGGTCGGTGAATCTTCAAAATAAGTAACTGTGAAGCCATACTGATCTGCAAGGCTTTCTGCATAGGTTGCACTCATGGAAGCTGTCTTAACTGCAACAGACTTGCCATTCAGATCTTCAAAGCCTTTAATGTCAGATCCGGCTGCAACAGCCATACTCTGGTTTGCATCATAATATCCATCGGAGAAGATCCATCCGGATTCTTTACGTTCGTCAGTAATGGAAGCGCCGGCGATCATACCATCAGCCTGGCCTGCCTGACATGCTGCGATGGAAGCATCCCATCCAAGAGACTGTACTTCATACTGGAATCCCTGATCCTTAGCGACTGCATCAAGAATATCCATGTCAATACCTACGAAATCTCCGTTGTCATCTGTGTACTCGAAAGGCTTGAAAGCTGTATCAGTTGCTACAACCCATACCTTGTCAGAAGCTGCTGCATCTGCAGTCTCTTCTGTTGCTTCCGCAGTAGTGTCTTCTGTCTCTGCTGCGTCTGCTGTTTCTGTTTCAGCTGCTTCTGTTTCAGCTGCTTCTGTTGTGGTGTCTTCTGTTGTTGCGGTGCTGTTAGAGCTTCCACATGCAGCAAGACCCATTACCATGGCTGCCACCATAATAAGTGCAAGTGTTTTTTTCTTCATAATATTGTCCTCCTTTTTATGAATTGTGAAGCTTGCGTCTTCACAAAATCTATCCTAAACGGCGCTATGCCGTAACAGGATCATCTTAACAGGCATCCACGAATGCCTGAACGAGCTTTAAGCATTCCGGATCCTTCTCAAAAGCAAATTCCGGATGCCACTGTACACCTACGATGAATTTCTTATCCGGGATACAGATCGCTTCTATGAGGCCGTCCTCGGAATAAGCCATTGCTTCCGCACCGGGCGCCAGCTCCTTCACTGCCTGATGGTGATAACTGTTCACACTATGCTCTCCTGCTCCGATCATCCCAGCAAGAAGACTTCCTTCCTTCACGGTTATCTTATGGACTCCCCGGTCGTAAGGCGGTGTCATATGATGCTCTGTCTCTGACGGATGCTGGGTATCGAGATCCTGATATAAGGTTCCTCCAAGACTCGCATTCATAAACTGAATACCGCGGCAGATGCCAAATACCGGAAGATCCTTCTCTACTGCGCGTTTCAACAGATATGCTTCCATGACATCACGGGCATGACAGCACTGACCGCATTCGGGAATAGCTTCTTCTCCGTACACAGCAGGATCCACGTCATGTCCACCTGTCAGAAGCAGACCGTCACACATGCCTAAGCACTGTTCCAGTTCCTCTGTATCTTCCGTAAGGGGAAGCATGACCGGTAATGCGCCACAGCGTTCAACCACCTTCATGTATCCGGGAAGCATCCAGTAGCTTTCCTTTTCTTCATCATATAACGGTATCAGACCAATTACCTTTTTCATTCTGTATCATCTCCTGTGTCAGAGGCCCCTGGCTGATGTTCACCCAAAAGCCCGCTACCTTCCTTTGGGGAATATCTCTGCGGAGCTTTTTGCTTTACAGAAAATACCGACGGAATTTTCTGTAAACAAAGAAAAAGGGGGCTGCAAACTGTAGACCCCTTCGTCTGTTAAAAGATTATCACATTATGTTATTGATTTCAAGAGTTTTTTGTAACTATTCAGAGCATGCAAAATTGCTTTCTGTGAATGCTTGCATTCAAACAGAAAAGCAATTTTATATGGCGAAGTAACTCCATTCCCTAATATCCCGCATAAGGGCTTCCACCGCAGCACAGGCCACCGCCACCGCAGCAAAGATTGCAAAGCAGATTGGCAATGCACAGCTTCAGACAGAGATTTCCATTTCCAGCAACCGGACTGCCATAAGTGTACTGCCGCTGTTGGTACCAGCTTCCTCCATTTTCAAACCGGTTCACCAGATTCCGGTATTCACTGTTATTCGGCTCCAGCGCCGATGCACGCTTGGCATGCTCTAATGCCGATACCTGATTACCGAGCCCCGCATGTGCGAGTGCACTATAATAATACCAGCGGGCATTCCGTGTGTTCTCTTCCATATTATCCAGAACTGTCCGGGCTTCCCTGTAATAGCCGCTTCTTAAATAGTTTCCTGCCGCACGCAGGTAATTATCCTCTTCGTAACCGGTATTGCTTCCGGTATAGGCCCCCTGTCCAAAGCCGCCGAATCCTCCGAATCCACCGAAACCGCCAAAGAAATCTTCAAAATCTCCATAATAACCACGGTTTCCGTAGCCGCCCTGCTGTCCTCCGCCATAGCTTCCGGAACCGGAGCCATAACTGCCCTGTGATCCCCCATAGCCATAACTGCTGCCTCCGCCGGTACGTTCCTTCATAATCTGCTGGTACGCCTGCTGGATCTCCTTAAACATTTCCTCTGCCTGATCCTTATTCGGATTATTGATATTTGCATCCGGATGATACTTCCGGCTCAATGTTTTATATGCTTTTTTAATTTCTTCTTCAGTGGCGTTCCTGGATACGCCAAGAACCGTATACGGATCACGCATACTTCCCTCCATCTCCGCGCCGGCTCATCAGCCGTAACTATTCCGGCAGTTGTTCTGCTGCCTCACAGTTATCTGTTTTGATATAACAGTTTCACCATGACATTCATAAGCTGCCCTTAGCAGGCAGGCTCCCACAGTCGTCCTGCACAATCATTTCTGCATGGCTGAGCTGTTACATTTTGATTGATTCGCGCGCTTCTGATTTACTGCCTCGTAACGATACCAGACTCCTGAATAAATAATATTCCTCAAAATTTCCACATTGTCAAGGATCGGAAGCTTTTCAAATTCTCTCGAACATTCCGCCATCATCATGGTAAGAATCGTCCGTACCTCCTCTTCAAAATCCGGATCGTCACACTTTACCGTAAAAGGATTGTATCTTCCCTTCCCACGGTCTTCGTACACATCTTCATATGCATCCAGAAGATAAATAAACTTGCCAAGATAAAATCCCATGTTTCTCAGGGATTCCTCCCATTCATCCGCCTTCGGTGCAAGAACTTCACTCATAATTCTTCCAAAAATCCCCGCCATCCGGTCAATATCAGCAGACTGCTTTTTTTCTTCCCTCGACAGCTCCCGCAGCAGATTCTCAATCCGCCTTGCCTTCTCCGGATATTTGTTATAAGCCCTATGATATCCCTTTTTAAGCAGCTTTGCATAGGTAAATCTGGTTAATTTCTTTTCATCTGCCCAGTCATCCATACATTTGTAATAAGAAAGCAGAACATTCATATCTGCTCCATACTCTGTATAAATGGTCTGCCGGGTCTGATGCTTCTCAAACGGGTGTGCCACACAGTTCACAACATCCTCACTAACCTCCGGCTCGTAAAGACTGCTTAACAGCATAACAGCAAAGGTCATATCGTAAGTCAATGTCAGCTGTCCTGTAAATCCGTACTGCTTCTTAAGCATCTGGCACAGACCGCAATAATAGGAATGATAAATATCAAACTCTTTAAATTTCATATCACCCTTATTAATAATCACATATCCAAACACGACTTCACCACCTGTCTGTCCATTCTTTCCAATCTGCTGTCAAATCCAGCACATCAGCTCTTCTTGATAAACTTCGTTCCGCATTTGGGACATCGGATTTCAATCCTGCCCTTGCCTCTTGGAACCCGGATCTTCTGTCTGCAGGTCGGACACCTGTATATATGATGTGTCTTCAACTGCTTAAAATGATTCTTCATCCTTGCAAAAAAGTTCTTTACTTTATATTCCTGCTTTAAATAAAAATTATTCTCCTGCTGCCTCTTATAATAGTTTCTGGACAGAAGCCGGAAATACATATAAACAATCAGTACAATTGCAATGATATAGGTAAACGGCACTCTGAAAAAGGATAATAGAATAAAAACAAATGTCAGAATCGACAAAAATCTGGTAAAGGCGTCTGCGCCTCCCGCTCCGTATCTTCCCTGCATAAACCGGTAAATCCGTTCCCGGAATTTCATAATTCTTCGCCTCCTAAGCTGGATTCCTTACTGAATCTTTCTCCCATGTTACAGATTTTTATACTAAAAATCAATGAATTGCATCTAAACGTTTCTTAAAATTTTATAAACAACGCTCCCTCTACCTCTACCGTGCTGCACTAAATTCGTGCTGCGCCTCACCGCTTGCACTCATTAAGTGCACAGGTATGGTTCGCACTAACCTCAAGCTGCGTCTTCGACTTGCTTTCGCTAAGTGCTCTACTCAAAAAAACGTCCTGTTTCCTCATCGGAAACAGGACGTCATTCGACTTCTTATCATTCTCATCTGCAGGCGGCAGAATTCTGCCATCAGTCTTCGGATTCATCATCCTGCTCTGCTGCCACTGCGGAAACTACAGAAGAAACCACTGCAATGACAACTGCAAAAATAATGATTAATAAACCGCCACCTAATAATAAAAATTCCATCTGTCAGCCTCCTTATAAACGTTACTGTTCACTCGTACCTCGTTCCAGTAACGATTCGCAGGCTCATTTGAAGTTTTGCTTCGCAAAAGGAGCCTGCTCACTCCTGAATCATGTTCTTACGCAGCCTGACAGCAAGTGTCTGGCTGCTGTGTGAACTGTAACTTATAAACTACTTTTTTTAGTGTACACGATACCGGAGGTTTTTTCAAGACGGTATTGCATGGTATTTTGAAAGTATTTTGAAAGTATTCCAAAAGGTTCCCTTACAGGATTTTATTTACTGCAGATACCAGCGCATCTATAGAACTCTGGATAATATCGTCCTTGATACCAACGCCCCAGTACATCTTATCTGCATGCTGGATGCCTACGAAAGCGGCTGCCTTGGATGAGGATCCCATGGAAATTGCATGCTCTTCGTATACGGAAAGCACATAAGCAATACCAAACCTCTGCTTCAATGCTTTGCTGACTGCATCCAGACGTCCATTACCGGAGGCCTTGACGGTTTCTGTTCCATCCGCAGTCTTAATGGTAACCGCAGCTTCAATGTCACCCGGTTTTTGTACGAAATGGCATTCCGTGATATCGAACCTGTCACGTACCGTTACATAATGGGACTCAAAAATTCCGAAGATATCAGCCGGCGTCAGCTCACTGTGTTTCTCATCGGAAATACCCTTAATAAGATAACCAACCTCTTCTCTCATATCCTGTGGCAGGGCAATACCAAAGTTCTGCTTTAAGATAAATGCAACGCCACCCTTACCGGACTGGCTGTTGATACGGATGACATCGGATTCGTATTCACGTCCGAGATCCTTCGGATCAACCGGCAGATACGGAACGGTCCACTTGTCTCCACTCTTTCCTTCCTCCCACCATGCCATTCCTTTGGAAATCGCATCCTGATGGGATCCGGAGAAGGCAGTAAATACCAGATCTCCGGCATAGGGAGTACGTTCATGCACATGCATACCGGTCAGACGCTCATAGGTTTTACGGATCTTCATGATATCGCCAAAATCCAGTCCGGATTCCACACCGTGAATGGTCATATTCATTGCAACCGTTACGATATCCACATTACCGGTTCTTTCACCGTTTCCAAACAGAGTTCCTTCCACACGGTCTGCACCTGCCAGAACACCAAACTCGGCATCGGAGATGCCGCAGCCTCTGTCATTGTGAGGATGAACGCTCAATACCACGCCATCACGATATTTGAGGTTCTTATGCATATATTCCACCTGTGTTGCAAACACATGCGGCATCGCATTCTGTACCGTTGTCGGAAGATTTACAATCACCTTGTGTTCCGGAGCCGGCTGCCATACATCCAGAACGGCATTACATACCTCCAGGGCATATTCCATTTCCGTTCCGTGGAAGCTCTCAGGGCTGTATTCAAAGGAGAAGCTTCCATCGGTATGATCTGCAATATCCTTTAACAGCTTCGCACCATCTATGGCAATCTGCTTTACTTCTTCTTTGGATTTCTTAAACACCTGCTCCCGCTGTGCCAGGGATGTGGAATTGTACAGATGTACAATCGCATGCGGAGCTCCCTTTACTGCCTCAAAGGTCTTCTTAATGATGTGCTCTCTGGCCTGTGTCAATACCTGAATGGTAACATCATCCGGAATCATATTCTTCTCAATTAAAGCACGGACGAACTGGTACTCGGTGTCAGAAGCGGCAGGGAAGCCCACTTCAATTTCCTTGAATCCGATCTTTACCAGCATGGTGAAAAATTCCAGCTTTTCATCAAGACTCATCGGCTCAATCAATGCCTGATTCCCGTCACGCAGATCCACGCTGCACCAGATCGGCGCCTTTTCAATCGTGTCCTTCTTCACCCAGTCATAGGTCGGGGTTGGCGGTAAAAAGTACGTTTTTCCATATTTCTTTGCTGCATCCATGATTTGTTCTCCTCTTTTCTTATTTCGATTTATTTGTTTTGTTTTTCCTTTGCACACATCAAAAAGTCTCTATGAAATCTCCCCCTCAGAGAGATTTCATAGAGACGTAAATTCAATCTACGCGGTACCACTCTACTTCACGATTCCTCGTGCACTCGTCAGCACTAACATGCCTGCTCCTTTCTACGGCGGAGACTCCGTCCGAACCTACGCAGAAGCTTCTGCCCGATTAACTGGTCGTGCTTCCTTCAGCCGGCTGCTCAAAGGTGAGTTCCTAATTCACTTCTGACTGCCTCGCACCACCCGGCAGTTCTCTGCTTTCCAGATCCTTACTACTATTCCTTATCATTGCATTTATGCGCTATTCAATTACCAGTCAATCATAACATATGCCCCATGAAGTTGCAAGTGCTTTTATCATAAAAGTGCTGTTTATGACACATCGTAATCGCTATGACACCTCCGTCACCGTAAGAACTCCTTCGTTTACCACAAACGAAATATTCTGTCCGGCAAAGCTCAGTCCATACTGTCTTTTCTCATCCCTGTGATACGATGGACGCGGATCCTGGGAAAGAAGCTTTTGCAGTACTTCCTGGCGGTCCGCCGGAATCCGGTCAAGAAATTCCTTCGGAATCACAACCTCCACATGATAATCCATCGCTTCTTTGGCAAAGCCATCCCACGCGTCCGGATGACAGTCTGCATAGGGCAGATACGGTTTGATGTCATAAATTGGCGTCCGGTCCCGCAGGTCCACACCGGAAACCTCAAGCACCGGCCCTTTTTCTGTTTCCTTAACTGCGTCCAGGTGTACCGAGGATAAGCCTATGGGATTGGGACGGAAGGGTGATCTCGTTGCAAAAACTCCCACTCTGGTATTTCCACCGAGCCTCGGCGGACGTACGGTTGCATTAAAATGTGACCGGTCCACTCCCTGAAATTCCCACAGAAGCCAGATGTAATTGAAACCTTCGAGCCCCTTAACGGCATCCATGGAACGATATTCCGGTTCAAATATGATTTTCCCCTTCAGCTCCTTCACAAGACCGCTCTGCCTTGGGATGCCGAATTTTTCCGGGAGATCCGTATGAATATATGCGATTGGTTTCATCTGCCCTTCTCCTGTCCGTTCCCATTCAGATCTCGATCTCACCTTCAAATACCGTCGTTGCAGGGCCGGTCATATATACAACATTTTCTTTTCTGTCCCAGAAGATTTCCAGGTTACCGCCCAACAGCTCTACCGTAATGCCATCTTCCGTCAGTCCGTTTAAGATACTGGCAACCGTAACGGCACAGGCACCGGTCCCGCAGGCAAGCGTTTCACCGGTTCCGCGCTCCCACACACGCATCTGTACCCGCTCCCTGTCAAGAACCTTTACAAATTCCGTATTGACTCTCCGCGGGAAACACTCGTGATGTTCAAATAACGGTCCGATCTTCGCCATTGTCTCATCATCAATCATCTCATCCACATAGACAATTGCATGCGGATTTCCCATGGAAACGCAGGTCATGCGGTATTCCCTTCCATCGACTGTGATCGGTATGTCAACTACAGGAGACAGCTTTGCCACAACCGGGATTTCTGCGGCTTCAAGAACCGGAGAGCCCATATTGACACGCACCTTCGTAACCCTTCCGTCTTCAACAGTCAGCTCCAGATATTTGATCTTCCCACAGCTCACAATCGCCAGGGAGGTTTTCCGGGTAAGGCCATGGTCGTACACATACTTTCCGACACAGCGGATACCATTTCCACACATCTCGGAACGGCTTCCATCCATGTTGTACATTTCCATCTCGAAGTCTGCCACATCACTTGGATTAATGAAAATTACACCGTCCCCGCCGATTCCAAAATGACGGTCACTCAAAAACTTTACAACCTCACTTTTGCGTTCTGCAGGGATGATCTCCCGTGCGCCATCCACATAGATATAATCATTGCCGCAGCCATGCATTTTTGTGAATTTCATTGCATAAATCTCCCTTCTTAAAAATACTATAGTAAAAAAGATATCTTAAAGGATTTCCCATGAGTGCCAAAACCAAAATCATCGTACTTCGTATGAAAGAATTAATTTATACCGGTATTTTTATTGCGCTGGGCCTTCTGCTCATCATTCTCCTCATCGTTGTTTTTTCACCGAAAAAGAGAGAAGAAGCTGCTTCTCCCACACAGGAACCCACTTATGTACCAGGTATTTATACAACCTCTCTGATGCTCAATGACCGCACTGTCGATATTGCTGTAACCGTAGATGAGAATAATATCAATGACATCCGGATGGTAAATCTGGATGAAGCTGTGACCACCATGTTTCCTCTGCTCGAACCAGCCTTTGATGATCTGGCAAATCAGATCGTGCGCAACCAGTCCGTCAGTGATATTGCCTATTCGGATGACAATAAATATACCTCGCTGGTATTACTGGATGCGATTAAGACCTCGCTGGGCAAGGCAAAAACCGGGGTGCACTAAGCTCAATCTGCGCCTCCGGATTGCTTTCACTAAGTGCTCTACAAAGCATAAGACAACAGTGCCACTTACTGTTGTCTTTTCTATTCCCTGTGCTATCTGGCTTTCCTTAATAAGCCCTTCAGCTCCTCTACGGAAAACTTATAGGCTGTATTACAGAAATGACAGTTAACTTCAATTTCCTGTCCGTCATCAATCATATCCTGAATGTCCTTCTTCCCGATACTGATGATTGCCTTCTCTACCCGGTGCCTGCTGCAATCGCAGCGGAATTCACAGGGACTCTGTTCCGTGATCACAGGATCCATCCCGGCAAGCAGCATCTGCAGCATTTCTTCCGGCGTCTTTCCCTCATCGAGAACCTTTGTTACTGTGGAAAACTCTGCCAGATTTTTTTCCAGCTGCCCAATCACCGCTTCTTCGGTAAAGGGCATCAGCTGGATAATAAATCCGCCCGCCTGCTTCACGGTATTGTCCTTTTCCATCAGAACACCGAGTCCGACACTGGACGGCACCTGCTCCGATGTTGCAAAATAATAAGTAAGGTCTTCCGCAATCTCTCCGGATTGAAGCCCGGTCTGTCCGACATACGGCTCCTTTAATCCCATATCCTTAATGACGCGTAAAAACCCATTGCCGATCGCCCCTCCGACATCAAGCTTCCCGGCAAGGCTCGGAGGCAGCATGATCTGCGGTTCAATGGCATAGCCCTTTACATGACCTCTGGAATCTGCGGTCACAGTCATTCCCTTTAACGGACCATCACCGCTGATCTGTAAGGTCAGAAGATCATCCTCTCCCTTCAGCATCTTTCCCATCATCACCGCTCCCGTCATCAGGCGTCCCAATGCTGCGGTTACCACCGGGCTTGTATTATGAACCTGTCTTGCATGTTCCGTTAAATTCCTTGTTGTAGCAGCAAAAGCCCGGATCTGGGCATCTGCCGCCGTGGCTCTTACAATATAATCCATTCTTCTGCCTCTCTTTACTGTTCACGGATACCTCTGTGTGAACCATCATTGTTTTCCGTGCTCCCTTGCAATTACATAGATACGCTCGCTGGTTTCTGTCGGAGCCTTATGTGTCTTCTCATCCAGGGCTGTCACGAAGATAAGTCCTGCCTTTTCAAGGAAGGTCTTCATTTCCTCCAGGGTATACCCTCTCTGATAATGGGTCTCCGTAAACCTGCGGTACAGATCGTCCTCCTGACGCTCAAACACCGTTACATCGTATTCGTTGATATGATCCTCACAGCTATAGAAATTCTCCCAGATAAAGCTGCAATCCTCACGGTTTTCAGCAATCGTGGTATCACCGATCACCTCTTCATATTTATAAATCGTATTAAAATCAAAGATAAAAATCCCACCGGGGAACAGGTAATTGTTCACCAGATGGAAGGTCTGAAGCACATCCTCATCCATCAGCAGATAATTCAGGGAATCACAGACACTGACAACGGTTCCGACCGTACTGTACAGATCCAGCTCCCGCATATCCTGACACAGATACAGAATATCACTCCCGGTCTCAAACTTCTTATCCAGGGCGATCTGCAGCATCTCTTCGGAGCTGTCCACCCCAATCATGTCATAGCCCTTTTCATATAAAAGCTCAGTGATCGTTCCGGTGCCGCACCCCAGATCCAGTACCAGATTCCGTTCCGAAATCAGGGCATCTTCTTCGGTCACTCCGGGTTCTTCCTGCACTTCTTCAAATTCCTGTACCTCTCCGGATTCCGGTGCTTCTTCAAGCTCCTGCACTTCTCCCTGTTCACGTACCGGACGGCTCACACCGTAAGCTTCAATCAATGAAGCAAGAAAATCTGCCCATTCTTCATACGGGACATCTCCCATAAAGGTATCATAAACTTCCGCAAAATCCGTATATGCTTCCATTACAATACTCCCTTCTCTTTAGCCAAGCAGTGCCCCCGCTGCTCCAAAGACGCCCATGCTGGCTGCCATCATAATTATACCGGCAAGCAGCACACCAAGCATTACGGCAATCACACTGTCCTTAAACTTCATATCCAGAAGGCTGGCTGCCAGTGTTCCGGTCCATGCACCGGTTCCCGGTAACGGAATCCCTACGAAAAGCATCAATGCCACAAAGAGTCCGCGTCCTGCCTTCTCCTGCAGCTTTTCTCCGCCCTTCTTACCCTTTTCCAGACAGAAGGTAAAGAATTTTCCAATCACAGGCTTGTCTGCTCCCCACTCCAGGATCTTACGTGCAAACAGATAAATAAACGGAACCGGCACCATATTCCCGATAATGGAAACCACATAAGAGGTCCAGATCGGCAGCCCCATTCCCTGTGAAATCGGAATAGCACCACGAAGCTCAATTAACGGAACCATAGATACCAAAAAAACAATCAGATATTTCTTTAACATAGCATTCTCCTTAACAACTTCAAACAAATTTTCAATATTTTATAAGTGTCTCTCAAGTAACCATCCCTGTCCGAAACATCTATACCGGAGCATCCATTAGCCTGTTTTAACCAAGAATCTCCTCTAACGCTTCGCACAGCTTCTCCATCTGTTCCGGCGTTCCGATCGTAATTCGTAAATAGTTTTCGATACGCGGCCTGTTCCAGTGGCGCACATAAATCTTCCTCTTGCGCAGTTCATCAAAAATCTGCTGTGCCGGAACCTTTTCATGTGCTGCAAACAGGAAATTACTCTTCGAATCTGTAAACGTGAATCCGAGATTCTTTAACTGAGCCTTCGTCCATTCTCTCGTTTCAATGATCCTCCGGACAGTATTTTCAAAATATTCCCTGTCCTTCACTGCTTCCACACCAAGCTCAATTGCCGGCAGGTTCATCGTGTAGGAATTATAGGAAAACTTCACGTCCTTCAGATACCCGATCAGCTTCTCACTGGAGATCGCAAAACCGATCCGCATACCGGCCATGGCGCGTGACTTGGAAAAGGTCTGTACTACCATGAGATTATCGTATTTATGAATGAGGGGAAGCATACTCTCTGCCCCGAAATCTACATAGGCTTCATCGATAATGACTACCGAACCGGGATTTCCTGCCACAATTTCCTCTAATACACTGCAGTCCTCAAAGATCGCCGTCGGTGCATTGGGATTTGGAATAATGATTCCCCCATTCGGGCGGAAATAATCCTCCTTGCGGATCCGGAAGGCTTCATCCAATGCACAGGTTTCATACGGAATCTTAAAAAGCTCTGCCCAGACATCATAAAAGGAATAGGTAATATCTGGGAACAGAATCGGCTTATCACTGTTAAAGAAGGTCATAAATGCCATTCCCAGCACATCATCCGAACCGACTCCGACAAACACCTCGGATTCTTTTACGTTATAATAATCGGCAATCGCCGCAACGAGCTCTGCCGCATCCATATTCGGATATAACCGCAGCCTGTCCACGCACAGCTCCTTTGCCCTCTTCTCTACTCCCGGTGCCGGAGGATACGGGCATTCATTGGTGTTTAACTTAATCACATCCGTATCCTTTGGCTGCTCGCCTGCGACATACGGAACTACTTTTCGTACATTTTCTTCCCAGCTCATGTTGTTCCCCATTCGTAACTGTATCGTTATCCTTATTCTAATTTATGTAGTGTAACTATTCCGTACACCATTCGTAAGACCGCTGCTGACACAGCTTAAGTTTTACTCATGTAACGCACTTATGGTATCATCTATCCCGGCTCTATGCAAGATAATTCCTTCTGATAATAAGCCTCCTGCTCACTCATGGATAATGCATGATAGCACGCAATGAGTCCTTCAAGGGGAATTTCCCTCTGATAACGGATGTTCAGGATACTCTGCTGCTCATAGGCGGCATTATAAAACCACAAAATTGCTTCCTCGTAATCCTGCCGATTCTGATAATACTCTCCCAGAATACAGCAGACCTCACTGCTGGCCTCACTGGCGGCATCCTTCATTGCATACTGGTACATCGTAAGTACATCCCCTGCTTCAAAGCAGCTCCGCACCACGACCGCAAGCGCCGTCTTCAACCGGTCCGCATCTGTTTCGCTGTCTTTCACAATCGAAATAAAATAATCCTTTGCATGGATTAACTGTTCTTTCGTTCCGGCCACGAACAGCTCCCTTGCATAAAAATCAGTCAATCTCTTTGAAAGTGCCTCTCCGCGGGCAAGGAGCTGTTCAAAAATTGCAATGTCACGGTCTCCGTGATTGTGCTCCGGCTTATGGGTAATCTCGATCTCGCTGTCATAAACCAACGGAAGGAGACGTACCGTTTCATGAACCGGCTCGGTCCACACAAAGTTCCGAAGCCGCTTAAACAGCTTGGGACGGAGCTCTCTGTCAAAATTATAGACTGTGCCGTTTGCAAGCTGGTTTCCATAGTACATCTGCACAATTTCCACCTCCGGCATCAGATTTTCCTTTAAAAGCCTGAATTTCTCATGATTCTCTTCATCAAGCACCTCATCGGCATCGGCTGAATAGATATAATCACAGGCTGCTTTTTCAAAAGCAAAATTCCTTGCCTTTGAGAAATCATCGCACCAGGCAAAATCATAAATCCGGCCGGTATACTTCCCTGCAATCTCCTTCGTCCGGTCTGTCGATCCGGTATCCACGATAATAATCTCATCCATGAGATCGAAGATAGAAGCAAGACACCGGTCTAATACCTTCTCTTCATTTTTGACAATCATACATAAACTGATCCGAATCATGGCTTCCTCTTTTCAAAGAAGCCGATACACAGGTACATCTGTCTGTATTTCCGATGTACCGCATATCGGCTTTATCTTTCTTAAACTGTAACTATCCGGAATAGTCCCTTCCGCTTACAGCACCTTGGATAGGAAATCCTGCAGACGCTGGCACTGCGGATTATTAAAGATTTCGGAAGGTGTATTTTCTTCCATAATAATTCCTTCATCCATAAACAGCACCTTCGTTCCGACCTCTCTTGCAAATCCCATTTCATGGGTAACAACCACCATCGTCATACCGGAATCTGCAAGCTCCTTCATAACGGCAAGAACCTCACCCACCATCTCCGGATCGAGTGCGGAGGTCGGCTCATCAAACAACATGACCCTTGGATTCATGGCAAGGGAGCGGACAATCGCAATACGCTGCTTCTGTCCACCGGATAACTGGCTCGGAAAGGAATCTGCCTTTTCTTTCAGGCCGACACGCTCTAAAAGCTTCAAAGCATTCTCACTGGCTTCCTCCCTGCTCTGCAGCTTCAGCTTCACAGGTGCAAGGGTAATATTATCCATAATGGAAAGGTTATTAAAAAGATTAAAGTTCTGGAATACCATTCCCATATGCTGACGTATGTGATTGATGTTTACCTTATCACTTGTAATCAGCTGTCCATCGAACCAGATCTCACCGCTTGTCGGTGTCTCCAGTAAATTGAGGCATCTAAGGAACGTACTTTTACCGGAGCCGGAGGGACCGATAATAACGATCTTTTCTCCCTGATGTACATGATAATTCACGCCACGAAGTACGTGGTTATTGTCAAATTTTTTATGAAGATCCTTAACGATTATCACTCTTACGCAGCCTCCTCTCCAATATGCCCAGCAGAATGGTTAAAATCTTGATAATCACAAAGTAAATCACCGCTGCGCCAATCAATGGCATAAATGCTTCGTAGGTTCTCGAAGAAATCTGGTTTGCGGCTCTGGTAAGATCTGTCAGGCTCACGTAGCCGACAATCGCAGTCTCCTTTAACAGCACGATAAATTCATTACCGATCGGAGGCAGCACATTCTTGATTGCCTGTGGAATGACTATATAGATCATGGTCTGTGCCTTGGATAAACCAAGTGATCTGCCGGCTTCCGTCTGTCCTTTGTCTACTGCAAGGATTCCGGCACGGACAATCTCTGCCACATAAGCGCCGCTGTTGATACCAAAAGAAAGAACTGCAACAAGTACACCGTTCTTACAGCTCTTCATAATGATGAACCACATAATTAACAGCTGCAGCACCGACGGTGTTCCACGGATCACGTCAATATAGCAGTTCGCGATAAAGGACCAGATGGTTCCCTTTCCTTTCTTTCCGGTGGAAAGCTTCATCAGTGCAATCACCGTTCCAATTACCAGTCCGAGGATTGCGGCAAAAAACGCAACCTTCAGTGTCACTCCCAGTCCGGCAAAATATAATTTCCACCGGTCTTCTGCAAGGAATGCTTTATAAAAGCTTCCTTCTACCTTGTTCAACCATTCCAACATCTGTGCTTAACCCTTCCTGTTTGACTATGTATATGTATGTGCTCTACATGTACCTGGATACTAAATTCGTACTTCGCTTCGCTCGTTCTCATTAAGTGTCCCGGTACCGTTCGCACTAAGCTCAGACTTCTCCTTCGGATCGTCTTCTCTAAGTGCTCTACACTCAAAAATGATCCACTGGATCATTTTCTCACATGCATGGCAATGAAAAGAGGATAGCATAATATGCTATCCTCTTTGATATGCTATACGCTATATTGAATATTAACACATAAATGATTATTCTTCAATATATGTCTTTACCAGTTCATCAAAAGTTCCATCTGCCTTTAATTCCTCAATAGCCTTGTTGATGGCATCTACTAAAGCAGTATCTCCCTTGGGAACTGCAATTGCATAATATTCCGGTTCGAACTCAAACTGTGCACCGTCTACTGCAGTAATCTTGGAACCGTCATCCTGGAACTTGCTTTCGAATACGAGTGCCGGATTCTTGTCAATGATGACACAGTCTACTCTTCCGTTGATCAGATCGTTTACTGCATCCACACCCTTGTTATAGGTATTCACTGTAGTTCCTTCGATATCGGATGCAATGAAGTCACCTGTTGTACCAAGCTGGACACCGATGGTCTTGTTCTTCAGATCCTCTGCGGTTGCAATCTCACTTCCCTCAGGAAGAAGAACATACTGAACTGCTTCATAGTAAGGCTCGGAGAAATCAACTGCTTCTTTTCTTTCATCGGTTATGGTCATACCTGCAATTGCAACATCAATCTTGTTACCGATGGAGGATACTAAGGATGCGAACTCCATGTTGTCTACCTGAACGTCTACGCCAAGCTTCTCACCGATTGCCTTGATTAAAGCGATATCGAAACCATCTGCTTCTCCATCATCCCCAACATACTCAAACGGAGGGAACTCTGCGTTCGTGCCTGCGGTAAGCATACCATCTGCAAGAGCTTCGGAAACAGCGGCTTCTGTGTCAGCGGTTTCTTCTGCTGCATCTGCAGCTTCTGCAGTTTCTTCTACTGCTGCACCATCTGTTGTGGTATCAGCTTCTGCTTCAGTAGTTTCTGTTGTGGTGTCTGTGGCTTCTGTGCTGCTTCCGCATGCGGTCAGCATAGCCATTGTCATTGCTGCTGTTAATAAAACGGCTAATAATTTTTTCATAACTCTCCTCATTTCTGCGTTTCTAAACGCGAATCTAGTTTCTAAAACAACTAAAATCTATCACGGCAGATTCGGAAAGTCAATAGTTTATGCAGTTTTTTGTTATAGTTATACATGCCTTAAATGGTAAAGGTCATCTCCTTGTCAAGATACACGGACTTTTTCCTGCCATCCTTCACCACATAAATCTCCCAACTGCTGTTCTTTCCGATCAGGAACAGATCCGGGCGGATGCTGTAACGGTTCGTTGCAGCACGTTCCTCAAGCTTCTCCGTAATCCGGATGTAATATCCTTCTTCGGAAAGTGTCACGGCAGCTCTTCCCAGATACTTCATTCTGCCTTTGCCATTATCGTTATAGACTCTCACACTTCTTCTCAGATAGAGAAGTAACAGTACAATCGCTGCCAGAGAAAGAACCGTTCCTGAAGTAATGGACAGCATCTTAATGACCGGTGTAAAGACTGCCCATCTGCGCTTCAGCACAAGCGGTTCACCTCCTGCATCCTCCGGCTGTGCCGCTGCCGTAGGAAGTACCACGCTCTCTTCTTCTACGATCTTTGGCAGCACCTGCTGGGTTGGAGATGGCGCCGGCGGCACAAGGACAGGCTCCGGTGTCAGCGAGGGCTTTGGCACGGCAGGCTTTTCCTGCTTTCTCACCGGAGCTTCTTCGGTTACTTCTGCAACAACCGGCACAGCAGACGGAGAAGGCTTCACAACCGGTTCTGCCGAAGGAACCGGTGTCGGCAGCGGCTCCTTTGGGGCTTCCTCACCGCCTTCATTTCCATCGTTTCCATCACTTCCTCCATTGCCATCTCCGTCTCCCTCCTGCCCGGAGGAATTGCCATTGTCACCGGTATTCTCCTTTGGTGGATCAGGAATATAGATCTCCTCTCCTTCTTCCCTGCCACAGGTTTTCTCATAATAGTCAATATCCTCCGGTGTTTTCGTACAGGTGAGCTCATAGGATTCTATCGTTTCTTCTGTCTTCCCACAGTTCATCCCATATCCGGTCACCTGTCCTTCCGTTATGCTGCAGGAAAGGCGGTAGCCCGTAATGCTTCCGTCCTTTCCACAGGCAAGATAGCGATGCCCTCCGCATTCATAAACCCTAAAGCCGTCACACCCATGTCCATTTCCGTCCCAATCATGAATCGAGCCACAATCATAAGAATGATATTCGATATGGCTCTGGCAGGAATCATTATGACTTCCCTCTGCATAGCAGGAATCACCATGACTATGATAAACTGCCGTATAGCAGACTCCTCCCTGGTTCGTGCTACCCTCATGGGCATGAACCATTTCTTCTCCGTAACAACCGCCTCCAGCCGTTTCATCCCCGGTATGTACATGATAAACCGGAGTGCTGTAGCAGCTGCCACCTTCTGTTTCATTTCCTTCATGGGCATGATATACAGGGTTTGAAAAGCATTCACCTCCATTCTGTGCATCTCCGGAATGTTCATGCCTTATGGTCTGTGCCGAAGCCTGCATTCCCATTCCTGAAAGCAATAAGGTTCCTGTCATCAGCATGCCGAAAAAGGCTGCTGCCATTCTTCCCTTTTTATTCCTGCTTACAACTCTTCGTTTCTTTTTCTGTCCGATATTTCTGGTTCTTCTTAAAATTAATTCAAATTTTCTCACGTTACTTTCCTTTCTTTGTCTGATTTGTAATCTGTACTCATTGAAAACCGGTTGGTACAAAAAAGGCACCCTTTGTGAAAATCACAGAAAGATACCCTTTATTTCAAATTCGTATTTACTTGTCCTTCAAAGAAAGTGTTTGTAGAATACCATAGCTTTCAACAGACGTCAACTCATTTTTCAGGATCAGCCCGAAATTTCGTTGAACGTTATTTCCGGCTAATTTTCTTTCCCACAATATATTGTGTTCCATTTGCCAATAGCAACGGCATTCCTGTTCCCAATGCAAGATAAAACCATTTTCCCACATCACTTCCGCCAATCGCATAAACATAATTGATATCAGAAAAGAACTGTGCTGTGTCAAATTCCGCACACCACACAGTGGTACGGGAAAGCAGATAACAGATCAAATTCACCACAAAGAACCAGAACACATGATGCATCATAATGGCATAGGTATGTCTTCCGATTTCCATGAACCATGAACAAGCAGACGGAATTCTGCTGATCCAGTCCGAGATCCGCAGCCAGAATGCAATTCCGGTCACCACAGTAAGATAAGGAATAAAGGCGGCATTGGCAAACCCGGTTACCCATACTGCACTGAAGGCAAGCCCCCGGCAGCATATTGTAGTCAGAAGCTGGACTCCCACTACAACAAAAAAGTACCGGCCATCACTGATTTTATTTACCCTGTTCTCTAATTTTTCCTTATAAATACGTCCCAGCTGGAAGCCCGGCATCATAAAAAGAAGTCTTCCGGGAAATTTATAATATCCCCAGACATGTCCTCCCTTTGCAAGCGCAACCGTAGCAATTCCGAGTAGGAGAGATACCGCGAAGATCAGCCATTCCTTCTTTAAATGAAGAAAAGACAGCACCTTCCTGCCAAGTACATTGAGAACCTCAATCAAAAACAGTGCCGGGACAAACCATGCCGGGAACTGATACAGAAACTGATGCCCGCTCACAAACGGCTCTATAAAGAGATTCCACAGCGTCAGTTCTCCTCCAATGGAAAAGCCTGTGCGGTGCAGAAGCACTGTCAGAATTCCATAGGCCAGATTCCAGATGAAATAAGGAATCAGCAACGCTTTGCACTTTTTACCAATATATCGTAACAGCTGCTGCTCCGCTTCCTCCCGATAAAAATAACCGGAAACAAACAGGAAAATAAACACATGGAACGAATAATAAGGAAACAGCCCACCCACATCAAACAAGGAATATCCAAGATGTCCTGCCACAACCAGAATCATACCGATTGCTGACAGAATCCGCATTTGTTTATTTTCTTCCCGCATAAGCTGCCTCCCCAACTGTTTCTCTTGTCTGCCGCTCAAAAAAAGTGTATAGTAAGCGTACAATTGATTTTATTATGATGGATTTGTATTGGAGTTGTCAATGAAACTGAGAAAATATACGATTTTAACCTTATTCCTGTTCCTATTCAGCACGCTTTGCTTAAATGGCTGCGCCTCTTCCCGTCCAGAGCCTGCCACGCCTTACGATGGCACGGTCTATATAAGAGAGTCGGAGCTGCTCTCCTACGACCTTGCGGAATATGAAACGATTCCCACAAATCCCAACGGCTCTTTAAGTGTTCCTACTTATATTACTAAACTGGACGATCAGTATTTCATCGTGGACTGCTACCACAATCAGGTTATTTACAACGAGAATCTGACCGATCCCCTGTACCTGTGGAAGGTGATGACCAATGACCTTTCCATGGGACATACGATTGCCAGCGACGGCAATGTCTATCTGATTGACGATACTGAAAATAACCGGGTTCTGATTATGGAAAAGATGCAAAACAACAGCGGTGAAACCGTTTATGTGCCCACACAGGAATTCACCGGAATCGGCAACCGGCCTCATTACATCATATACGATGATTATACCGACACCTTTTATGCATGGAGCTCCCAGAGCGGGGAAATGTTCCTTTTCCGCCACACAGACGATTCCACGCGCATGTATCTGACGAAGATTTTAAGCATCCCGGAGCTTGACGGTGTTTATGTGCGCTCCTTTACGATTCTGGATGACCGGATTTACTTTGTCTCCGGCAATTCCAACATTATTGAGGCTGACCTTTACACCTTCGAGGTATTAAACCGCTATCCGGTTCCCGACGCAATTGCCGGCATGATCCAGCTGGAAAAGATCCAGAATTATTACTATATTACGGTTTCCACCGACATCACCGGAAATCAGGATTTCGCCACCCTAATCCGTGTGAAAAATCTGAGGGATCTGGAAAAAGGCAATTACGAGGATGTCTATGCAAGCTTTTTAGGAGGCGGCACCCCGTACAGCCTTACGCAGATTGACGACCGCTACTATCTTACCGAGCATCGTCTCCCCGGTCACTCCATCTGGAGCTTCCGCGTGGAAAACGATGAAATCACGGATGTCGAGGCTATTTACTAGGGCTGCTGACCTGCTCCGTAAGATATAAAATAAGCTGCATTACGGATCGCGCACCGGAATTTCCGGGAACGGTACCGTAAGCCTGCGCTCCCTTTTCTCATCCCGTTCAAAGGTCTCCATGGTTTCCCTGGAGGCTTTTTTTACAATCTCATGGAACTCGCGCGAAGAAATCAACAGGCACCCCTGACCGATAATAATCACCTGCTCAAGACCATCCGAGGTCACGACGGTGATCTGATACTTCTTCGAATATTCATGGGTAAACCGTTCAATGTAATGATCCGCCGTCTCTGCCTCTTTGGTATACACGACATGAATGTTATGATAATCAAGGCACTCCGTCGGGTGTCCCTGCAGACGGTATGCATCAAAAACAGCAATCAGCTCCCTGCCGTCAATCGCCTGATAATTGCATAAAAGATCAAGGAGCTGTCCTCTGGCGCTGTCAAGATTTACCTCTGCCAGCTCCTTCAATTCCTCCCATGCAAAGATGACATTGTAGCCATCCACCAGAAGGTATTCCGCCTTTCTCTCCTTCGGACGGTATTCATAGGGCTTTGCCTCCACCGTGCGTGCAACAGGCTTCTGCACACTCCCGGCCTCCTGCTTATCCCTTCTGCGGTTCGCCCCCGAAGCCCGGTCGATGATGGCATCCACCTCCTCCGTTCCCAGTGTCGTTGTGATGGTAGTCTGCTTCCTTCGTCCGATCTCTTTAGCCAAAGCATCTTCCTGCATTCTTCTCTGTGAAAGAATCCCCGGAAGATGCATGTATTCCGGCACCTCATACCATGGCACGACAAAGCCTGCTCCGTGTGCACAGAACACGGAATCTGCCGTATTATACACATCCCGCTCCGGATCATAACCGCATTCTTCCATGACCTCCTCCGGATTGTGACAGGGACCATACCCGTCAAATGTCATAGACCAGATCCCCTGACCTCTGGTATAGGAAATCACCATCTGTCCATAGTCCCCAATCGTTTCCATCGGAGCCCGACCCTTTAACACACTGTAGCCTGCGCGCTCCACTTCATTACGAAAAACTGCTCCGGCATTCGACAGATCCGTCATGGCACGTCCCACATACTCCTCCGGAAGCTCCAGCCGGAATTCCATAAACGGCTCTAAAATCCGGCAGTCTGCCTGCATCAGTCCCTGACGGACGGCCCGGTAGGTTGCCTGCCGGAAATCACCGCCCTCGGTATGCTTCTGGTGTGCCCTGCCGCTCTTTAATGTGACATGGATATCCGTAACCGGTGCTCCAAGCAGAACGCCACGGTATTCCTTTTCCATGAGATGGGTGAGCACCAGCCTCTGCCAGTTCCGGTCCAGCTCATCCTCACTGCAGTCGGTATCACAGACAAATCCGCTTCCGGGCTCTCCCGGCTGCAAAAGAAGATGTACCTCTGCATAATGACGCAGCGGCTCATAATGTCCGACTCCCTCTACCGGCTGTGCTTCCGTTGCAATGGTTTCTTTATAAAGAATTCTTCCCTTGCCAAAGGTGACGTTGATGTCATATCGTTCCTTCATGATCCGTTCAAGAATTTCAATCTGTACCGGTCCCATCACATGCGCCGTCAGCTCCTTCGTATGCGGATTCCATTTCACCTGTAACAAAGGATCCTCTTCCTCTAACAGATGCAGCTTTTCGATGACGGTATTCATCTGATTTTCCTGTTCCGGTAACACACGATAGCTCATTACCGGTTCGAGCAGAGGATGGGTCTGCTCCGTTTCCACACCAAGTCCCTGTCCGATATACGTCTGCGAAAGTCCGGTCACCGTACAGATCGTTCCTGCCTGCACACAGTCTGCGAGCTCGAACTTTTCTCCGTTGTAGCAGCGGATCTGGTTCACCTTTTCCTGCCATTCCTCCTGCTGCCGGTTCTTTCCGGTAATCACCGTCTTAACCGGGAGCTGTCCACCCGTGATTTTCATATGGGTCAGCCGGTTTCCCTGCGGATCCCGTGTAATCTTATAGACTCTTGCCCCGAATTCCGTATGATAATCTGCCGGCTCTCCATAGGTGTCAATTCCTTCAAGAAGCTCCTTCACGCCCTCCATCTTTAACGCAGAGCCAAAGAAACAGGGAAACAGCTTTCTCTCCCGGATCAGACGTGCGATTGTCTCTCTGGAAACCTCACCGGTCTGAAGATACTGCTCCATCGCTTCCTCACCGCACATGGCAACGCTTTCCATAAAGGCATCCCCATGTGGCAGCCGGAAATCCACGCACTCCCCAGACAGACGCTCCTGCAGCTCCTGATATACCGCATCTGCATCCGTTCCCGGCTGATCCAACTTATTCACAAACAGGAATACCGGAATATGATACCGGGAAAGCAGCTTCCACAGCGTCATCGTGTGTCCCTGCACCCCGTCCGCTGCGCTTACTACCAGCACTGCCAGATCCAATACCTGCAGGGTACGTTCCGCTTCTGCAGAAAAATCCACATGTCCCGGCGTATCTAACAGAATCAGTTTGTCCTCATGCACAGGCAGCACCGCCTGCTTGGAAAAAATCGTGATTCCACGCTCCCGCTCCTGATTATCCCTTTCCAGATAGGTATTTCCTTTATCTACACGCCCTATGCTGCGGATGACACCACTTTCATACAGCATTGCTTCCGACAGTGTTGTTTTCCCTGCATCCACATGGGCGAGAATTCCCATTACGATTGTTTTCATGTTCTGCTCCTTGTAGCCTTCTGCGTAACTGCCCCGTACTCTCACAGTGACCTTTCTACTTATTTAATAATAACGTAACTATTCAGAACCAATGTCACTTAGTTAAGCTTATTGG
>ULTZ01024655.1_pt1 | contig 35425 bp, 29 predicted proteins | sample 1957981 | NCBI WGS metagenome assembly ULTZ01 (sample SAMEA4835745, study PRJEB28245) | human gut metagenome | biome: gut microbiome; material: fecal sample | place: Denmark | collected 2008
GGATATTGGAAAACTAATCCCCACTGATTTTCTACTGACCCAGGCCTGCTAGGGTCTTTTTATTAGCATAAACGTGCATGTTTACTATCTTTCGGATAGCGGGCATGCACGTTTCTTTTTTAGCTGTTCCCGTATGTTTCTGGCGGAAGCCAGTCTTGTTATCATTACATGCTTCCAGGAGGCTGGACCAATCCGGCAGGTACTCGGTCTTTACAACGCTGCCTTCAGCTCATCAATCATCTTCTGATATTCGGCATCAGTCAGGTATACCTTGCCGGGATTCATTTGGAATACACCTCCGTAGTCCGGACCGTCTACATATTTCGGTGCCAAGTGGAAATGGAGGTGAGAGAGCTTGTCGCTGTAAGCACCATAGTTGATCTTTTCCGGATGGAACGCCTTGTGCATGGCACGGGTAACACGGGCTACATCTGCCATGAAGGCATTGCGCTCTTCGTCACTCAGTTCACACAAATCGTCGACGTGTCCGTTGTAAGCCACCAGGCAACGTCCGTGATAGGTCTGCTCTTTGAACAGGAATACGCGCGATACGCTCAGCGGAGCAATCTCAATCATCAGATTGTGTAAGGTCTCATTGTTCTGGCAATAGAGACATTCTTCAGGGTTACTTCTCATAGTATTTATCGTTTAAAATGGTTGTTATTGTTCATTTGCCTTCTCTTTGGTCTTGTCCAGCAAGTGGGCTACATCTTTTTCTTCGCCGACTACCCAGATGACTTCCCCTTGATGGAGAACCTCGTCTGCATCGGGACTCATCAAGGTGCCGTCAGCTTTCTCGATACCGACAATCAGGCAGTTGTATTGGTTGCGAATGCCACTGTGCCGGATGCTCTTGTCGAGAAAGGGGGAATCGGCATCGATAATGAATTGCTTCAGACGCATTTCCTGATGTTCCCAGTTCTGCTGTTCATTGTCTTTCGTCTCTTCTTCCAGCCGGCTCATGGCTTTGCCCAACGTCGCGAGCTGCTCATCCGTGCCGATGACCTGCAAGCGGTCATTCGGATAGATGCGTTCGTCACCTCCGGGGATGTTGATGCGCCGGCTACCACGTAGAATCGACGCTACATGTACACCGTAGTCTCGTCCCATGTTCAGCTCTTTCAGAGTTTGTCCTGCCCATGCACAATCTGCCGGAATGTCAAAATCGGAGAGGTGCAGGTCGTGTGAAAGCAAATGACCGACGTATTCCGGTTGCTTTTCTCCCCGATACTCTTCGTAGCGGTCGCGCAGATTCAGGTTTTGCATGAAAGTACGCTCCATGACGATGGAGTGCTTCTTCAGCCAACGTGAATAAATCATCAGCAGCACGAGAACGATGGCTGCCCCTCCGGCTAAAGCGGCCGAAGCATGATAATAGGCTGAGATGACATACATCACAAAGCATACTGCCAATACAATACGCAGCAGGATAATCGAAACGAGTGGTGCCCGGTTAAAACGGTTGTCCCGCCACAAGGCCTGGAACTCGACCGAGTGGTTTTTCTTCACCATGATGGCACGCAGGAAAGGAGAGATGGCAAGAATGGTGATGACCATACCGACCAGGTCACCCCATTGCCTGGGAAGCCATGCCAGCAGGAAGGGGGTGATAAATTGGGTACAGATGGCAATGGTTGCTACAGTCACAATGCAGTATACCAGCATCATGCGGAACACGGCCTTCAGGAATTTGCGCCAATTGTTCTCCTGATTGACAGTGGTGTGCGAATGGATGGAGTAATGTTCCAGCAAGCCCATCCATTTGCTTGGAATCCGTTTGCTTGCCCAGTTGTAGGCAGGAACAGACAGACGGATCATGTAGGGAGTCGTGAAGGTCGTGATGACTGATACGGCTACTACGATGGGATAGAGGAAATCGCTGGTGACGTTCAGGCTGACACCCAACGAAGCAATGATGAAGGCGAATTCACCGATTTGTGTCAAGCTGAATCCACACTGCATGGCAACCTTCAGAGGTTGTCCGGCAAGCACGAAGCTTCCGGAACCGAGGATGCTTTGTCCCAGTAGGATGGTAAGCGTGATGACGATGATGGGAATCTTGTACTCTACAATCATGGCAGGGTCAACCATCATACCCACCGATACGAAAAAGATGGCACCGAACAGGTCCTTTACCGGTGCAACAAGTTTCTCGATGGATTCGGCTTCTACGGTTTCAGCCAGGATGGAACCCATCATGAAGGCTCCGAAGGCGGCAGAAAAACCGGCTTCAGCTGCCAGTACGACCATCAGGAAACACATGCCGACAGCAACTACTAACAAGGTTTCGGCAGACATCCATTTGCGCACCCGCTTCAGGAAAGTCGGTATGATATAGATGCCGACGACAAACCAAAGGACCAGGAAAAAGACCAGTTTTACTACGCTCTGTACCATCTCCATGTCTTCAAAGTTCTGGCTGACTGCCAGGGTGGACAGCATCACCATGAGTACGATGGCCAGGATATCCTCCAGGATAAGAACACTTAGTACAAGTCCGGCAAAGCGTTGTTGCCGCAGTCCCATGTCGTCAAATGCTTTGTAGATAATGGTTGTGGACGACATGGCAAGCATTCCTCCCAGATAGATGCAGTCCATGCGGTCCCAACCGAACGACATGCCTACAAGGACGCCCAGTACAATCATGACAAGTATGACCGAACAGGCAGCGATGATGGCTGTCCCGCCGACCTTCATCAGTTTCTTGAAGCTGAATTCCAGTCCCAGGGCAAACAGGAGGAATATGACTCCGATGTCTGCCCACAGCTTGATGTCGTTTGTGTCTTGTACGGAGGGGGTATAGGGCATGTGCGGGCTCGCAATGAAGCCCGCAACAATGTATCCTAATACCAATGGTTGTTTAAGTCGCTTAAAGATGAGGGTTGTGAGCCCGGCGCACATCAGGATGAGCGCCAGGTCAATAATCAACGGAGATAATTCGGACATCTTTTTTAGCGTTTAGCTGTCAGCTCGGCAATCTTGATGACCACATTCATGGCTTTTTCGATGGACTGAACCGGCACAAATTCATAGCGCCCGTGGAAGTTTAATCCTCCGGCGAAGATGTTCGGGCAAGGCAACCCCTTGAAGGAAAGCTGTGCACCGTCCGTTCCTCCACGGATGGCCTTCACCTTCGGGGTAACACCGGCTTCTTCCATGGCATGGAATGCAATGTCGATGATGTGCATCACCGGTTCGATCTTCTCACGCATGTTGTAATATTGGTCTTTGATTTCAACCGAGACGGTGCCTTCGCCATACTCGGCGTTCAGGAAGTTTGCCACGCGTTGCATCTGTTGTTTGCGGGCCTCAAACTTATTGCGGTCGTGGTCGCGGATGATGTATGAGACGGTTGTCTGCTCCACTTCGCCCTTCATGCCTACCAGGTGGAAGAAACCTTCGTAGTCCTGCGTATGTCCCGGGGTTTCTACTTGGGGAAGGAGGGAGACGAAGGTGTTTGCTACCAGGAGGGAGTTGATCATTTTGTTCTTGGCATAGCCCGGGTGTACGTTGCGGCCTTTCACCGTTATTTTAGCCGACGCAGCATTGAAGTTCTCAAATTCCAGTTCTCCGACTTCACCGCCGTCCATGGTATAAGCAAAGTCGCATCCGAACTTCTCCACGTCAAACTTGTGGGCTCCCAAGCCGATTTCTTCGTCGGGGTTAAAGCCGATACGGATTTTCCCGTGCTTGATTTCAGGATGTTCCTTCAGATAAGCGATGGCTGAAACAATTTCTGCAATACCTGCCTTGTCGTCAGCTCCCAGCAGGGTCTTGCCGTCGGTTACGATCAGGTCTTCTCCCTTGTGGTCGAGCAGTTCGGGGAACTGTTTGGGGGAAAGGACGATGTTTTCTTCAGCACAGAGAACGATGTCTCCGCCGTCATAGTTCTTCACGATGCGCGGATTGACATTGGCTCCGGTCATGTCGGGGCTGGTGTCCATGTGGGAAATGAAGCCGACGACAGGGACTTCCTTGTCGGTGTTTGAGGGAAGAGTGGCAAACAGGTAGCCGTTCTCATCCAAAGAGATTTCTTCCAAGCCGATTTCTTCCAGTTCGCTTTTCAGGTACTCGGCAAATACCATTTGCTTGGCTGTACTTGGAGTTGTCTGTGAGTCTTCGCTCGACTGTGTGTCGAAGCTCACATATTTCAAAAAACGTTCAATGAATGTCATGGCGATTGTATTTTTGGTTTATAGTTAGGTTAATTGTCTAAAAGTGGCTGCTGCCATCGAAGCAGTGTGTACACACCTTGCATTTGGGAAGGCCGATAGCCTCAATCAATGTTTCAAGTGTGTTGAACTTCAGGGAGCTCAACCCGAAGCGCTTGGCAATGGTGTCGATCATGCGCTTGTATTCGGGGGAGTCGGTGGTGGCATATTTATCCAGATTCTTGTTATGGTCTCCTTCAAACTCCTGGATGATGCGGCGGGTGATGAGCTCGAGGTCGCCCTTGGAGGACGTAAAATTGATGAAGGGGCATCCGTAAATCAACGGCGGACATGCGATGCGCATGTGTACTTCCTTTGCTCCGTAGTCATAGAGGATTTTTACGTTATCCCGCAGTTGGGTGCCGCGTACGATGGAGTCATCGCAGAACAGGATACGTTTCCCTTGCAGCATGGCACGGTTGGGAATCAGTTTCATTTTTGCAACCAGCGAACGCATCTCCTGATTGCTGGGGGTAAAGCTGCGGGGCCATGTCGGGGTGTATTTGGCAATGGCACGATGATAGGGGACCCCTTTGCCTTCAGCGTACCCCAGCGCCATGCCGACACCTGAATCGGGAATGCCGCAGGCGCAGTCTACGACCGATTCATCTTTTTGTCCCATCTTGTATCCGCATGCAAAACGTACCTCTTCGACGTTCTTGTTTTCATAGCAAGATACCGGGAATCCATAGTAGACCCACAGGAAGGAGCAGACTTGCATCTCTTCATTGGGCTTGCGCATCTGTTCGATTCCCTCGGGGCGTATGCGCAAGATTTCGCCCGGTCCGACATAGCGTTCAATTTCAAAGTCCAGATTGGGCAGACTGCTGGATTCGCTGGTCATGGCATAAGCGCCTTCTTTCTTACCTATTATTATAGGTGTACGTCCCCATTGGTCACGAGCTGCAATGATACCGTCTTCGGTGAGCAGCAGCATGGAGCATGAACCCTTGATGGAGCGATAGACATTTTCAATACCGTCGACAAAATTTTTTCCTTGTATGATGAGCAGTGAGACCAGCTCGGTGGGGTTTGTCTTGCCGGAACTCAACTCCGCAAAGTGCATGTTACGTTCCAGAAGTTCTTTTTCCAGTTCTTCAATGTTGTTGATTTTAGCAACAGTGACAATGGCGAACTTTCCCAAATGAGAATTGATGACCAGTGGTTGTGAATCGGTGTCGCTGATAATTCCTATACCCGCATGCCCGCTGAACTTTGGCAATTCATCTTCAAACTTGCTCCTGAAGTAAGCGCTTTCCAGGCTGTGGATGGAACGGATGAATCCTTTGTCCTTGTCATACGTTGCCATACCGCCGCGTTTAGTACCGAGATGCGAGTTATAGTCTGTTCCATAAAACAGGTCTGTCACGCAATCTTTCATTGAAACTGTTCCAAAAAAACCTCCCATATATGCAATACAAGTTTTAGGTTATATACTTATTTCTTGTTTTTGGCTTCAAAAGTACTCAAATCTTTTGAATCGTTTTCTATCCATTTGCCGTTTTTTGACCTGCATCAAGAAAAGAATATTTTATCGAAAAAAGCAGACCGTTTATTTGGATAAAACAGGTATGCCCTATTACCTTTGCAACAGTTATCAAGGTATTAAAGGTAAAAAGATTTTGTTTCTGAAGATCTAGCTTTAGTCTTTAAGGTATTAGTTTTTTTTATGAAAAAAAGTTTGTTGGCACTGTCGTTCGGCACTCTTGGGTTAGGAATTGCTGAATTTGTGATGATGAGTATCCTGCCCGATGTTGCCATCGACTTGTGCGTGTCTATTCCTACGGCGGGACATCTGATTTCTGCGTATGCGTTAGGTGTTTGTGTGGGCGCTCCTCTTACTGTTTTTATAGCGCGTACCCGTCCGTTGAAACAAATTCTTCTTGGACTGATCACTCTTTTTATTATAGGCCATCTGTTGACAGCAGCATCTCCCACTTTCGGAACGATGCTGTTGATGCGTTTTATAGCCGGTCTACCTCATGGAGCCTATTTCGGAATCGGGTCTATCATAGCCGATCGTGTGGCGGACAAGGGCAAGAGCGCCCAGGCAATAGCTGTCATGGTGGCAGGCATGACGGTGGCCAACCTGATTGGCATTCCTTTAGGGACTTTCCTGAGTCATGCTTTTTCGTGGCGTATCATCTTTCTGCTTACAGGTCTGTGGGGTATATTTACATGTTATGCCATTTACAAGTGGGTCCCCTTCATGGAGCCGCTGCCTAACACCGGACTGAAGGGGCAATTCCGCTTCCTGAAGAATCCTGCGCCCTGGCTGGTCATTTGTGCCACCATGTTCGGCAATGGAGGCGTGTTCAGCTGGTACAGCTACATCACTCCCCTGATGACGGAGGTTGCGGGCTTCATGCCGTCGGCAATGTCTCTGCTGATGGTGCTGGCAGGAGCCGGGATGTGTGTGGGCAATCTGCTGGGCGGTCACTTCTCGGATAAATACCAACCCGGCATTGTCGCGGCAACGACTCAGTGTCTCATCTGTCTGACCTTGCTTTCCATATTTTTCCTTGCTCCGCTGACCTATCTGACGGCAGTCTTGATGTGTGTCTGCACCCTGTGTCTGTTTGCCCTTTCATCGCCCCAGCAACTGTTGTTGCTCAAGAACGCTGAAGGTGGCGAAATGATGGGAGCAGCATGCGTACAGATTGCTTTTAACTTAGGCAATGCGTTTGGAGCCTATTGTGGCGGACTGCCGCTGGAGGCAGGATTGGGTTATGAATATCCTGCGCTCATCGGAGCCGGATTAAGCTTCCTGGGCTTTTTGTCATTAGCCCTGTACAGCTATCGTTATGAACGTCAACTCTTGAAAACCAACAAACTGAACCAAGCATGATACGTCAGTGTTTTATTTTGTTTGGTTGCCTGGCATTGGGGGAACTCATTGTTTACCTGACAGGCATCAAACTTCCTTCGAGCATCATCGGCATGTTGCTCCTCACACTCTTCCTCAAATTGAAGTGGGTCAAGCTCCATTGGGTACAGGGACTGAGCGATTTTCTGGTAGCCAACCTCGGATTTTTCTTCGTTCCGCCCGGTGTTGCGTTAATGCTTTATTTCGATGTCATCAAGGCGGAGTTTATTCCGATTGTGGTATCTACGGTAATCAGTACGATACTGGTGCTGGTATCTACGGGATGGGTGCATCAGTACATCCGCAGACATGCCCGTTTTTCTAAACACGAAAATTCTTCAAACCGCTCTAAAGCACAAGACGATGGATTATCTAAGCAATGATTTCTTTTTGTTGGCACTGACATTCGGACTGTTCTTTATCTCCAAATTGATTCAGCAGCGTACGGGATGGGTTATCTTGAACCCGATTCTGCTCACCATAGCCATGCTTATCGTGTTCTTGAAGTTGACAGGCATCAGCTATGAGGCCTATAACGAGGGTGGACATCTCATCGAGTTCTGGCTGAAGCCGGCCGTGGTAGCACTTGGGGTGCCTCTGTATCTCCAGCTGGAGGCCATCAAGAAGCAATTGTTGCCCATCCTTCTGTCACAGCTGGTGGGCTGTCTGGTTGGCATTGTTTCGGTGGTTTTTACAGCCAAGTGGCTGGGTGCATCTCCTGCCATTATCACTTCCCTGGCTGCCAAGTCCGTGACGACCCCCATTGCCATGGAGGTGACCAAGAGTGTGGAAGGAATCCCTTCGCTGACGGCGGCTGTGGTGGTGTGCGTCGGTTTGTTCGGTGCCGTGTTCGGATTCAAGGTGCTGAGCTGGGGGCATGTGGGAAGTCCCATCGCCCAAGGCTTGTCAATGGGGACAGCCAGTCATGCCGTCGGTACGTCAACCGCTATGGAACGCGGACGCAAGTATGGAGCCTTTGCCAGCCTGGGACTGACGCTGAACGGTTTGTTCACGGCCTTGCTGACGCCTACCGTGCTTCATTTGTTGGGTATTATCTGATAAGAGGAGTTTGCTGACTCCAACACCTGAGTTTGACAGGACAAACACAGGCGTTTGATGTGGTAAACATATACGTTTGATGAGGCAAAGTATAATACTTTGGTGGCCTAAGTATAATACTTAGGGGGTCTAAGTATAATACTTTGGTCGGTCAAACTACTATGTTTGATGGATGGAAGGCTTGTGTTTCCTGTGTCAAACGCTTGTATTGGACGGTCGGAAATAAAAAGAAGCCGCAGACTTCAGCGTGAGGAGGTCTGCGGCTTCTTTATGAAGTATGATTTCAGTCTATCAGTTCAGCGGTTGCTCTTTGCGTTTCTTCAGGAAGGCAAAAGCTTGTTTCAGGCGTTCGTGTGCCATGAAGAAATGCTCCATGAGTGATTTTACGAGGTCTTCCAACTGGGGAAGTTCGTCGGTGAATACGGTATCGCAGCGGGTGTGTACGCCCAACTTGCCGCTCTCTTCATCGATGGAGTAGATGACATGAGCCAAGGGAAGGTCCGTGTTCACGAGGTTGACAGCTTCTTTTACTGTTTCAGCATCCGCGTCGGTCAGGTCCATGGCAATCCACCAGGGATCCCAGATAGTGATGAATTTGAAGTTGTTGTCAGCAGATACATATAATGATTCGCCTTGATACTTAAAGCAGATGTTGTCCTTATCATCCACTTCGGGTTGGCAACCCACTTTCTTCAGCGTTTCAATGACTAAATCTCTTGTTTTCATGTTTGTTCTGTTTTTGTTTTATAGTTTCTAAATTATAAGATTAACAACCTTTCTGTTGTTAAGGCAAACAAAATTATCTGTTTTTAGATACTTCACCATCATCTCGTCAATATATTAAGGCTGTTTAACATATTGACGAGAGAGGGGAAGTTGCACGGTTTAGCGTGCGTCTATTTCCTTGAGCAGTTCTTCTACGGCTGTACGGAGCTGGGTGTCTTCTCCTTTGACAATATCCTCCGGACGGTTCAGTACGGGGATGTCAGGCTCCAGCTCTTTGTTTTCCAGATAGCTGCCATCGGGCAGGCGGTATCCGATAATGGGGATTCCGAAGACGAGCGACGGGTCCTGCAAGGTTTCCCAGAATACGCTGGTCATGGTTCCCGGTACAGGTGCACCCACCAGTTTGCCGAGCTTCTGGTGTTTGTAGACCCATGGTGTGCCGTGGGCGTTGGAGTAGTTGGCTTCGCATTGCAGCATGATGGAGGGCTTGTTCCAGCGGCGGCTTGGCATGTCGCAGGCTTCGCGTCCGCGGATGACCTGAGTCAGGTATTTCTTGCCACTGAACAGCACCTCGATGTCTTCATGCAGACGACCTCCTCCGTTGAAGCGGGTATCGATGACGATGCCGTCGCAGTTGTTGTACTTGCCCAGGATGTCCGAATAGATGGTACGGAAGCTATTGTCGTCCATGGACTCGATGTGTACGTATCCCAAGCGTCCGTTGGACCATTTCTTCACATCCTCGGCACGCTGTTTTACCCACCGGTCGTAGAGCAGTCCGTTGAATTGTCCGTTGCTGATGGGCTTGATGACCTCATCCCAGCGCTCTCCGTTGTTCGGGTTGTGGAAGGAGAGGAGGGTCTTCTTGCCGGTCAGTCCGTTGAGCAACGCGGAGAGGTCCGTGTCACCGTCGATTTCCGTTCCGTTGATTTTTTCTAGGATGTCGCCGGCCTGGACTTTGGAGCTGGCACGGTCAAAGGGTCCTCTCTCGACTACTTCTGCCACGCGGATGCCTTTGCCCGTATAGTCCCAGTCGTAGAGCAATCCCAGATTTGCCGTCGCTTCACCACCGAGACGGGCACTGTAACGGCCTCCCGTGTGTGAGACGTTCAGTTCGCCAAGCAACTCACTCAGCAGCTCGGCATAATCGTAGTTGTTGTTGATGTGGGGGAGGAACTTGCGATAGGCAGCCGACATCTTCTCCCAGTCGACACCGTGCATGTTGGTCTCATAGAACCGTTTGGCTTCCTGCTTGCAGACGTGGTCGAACATGTAGGCACGCTCGGCAGCCAGGTCCATTTTGACAGAAGCGCGGTAATTGACCGGTTTGAGTGCTTCACCGGCAGCAGCCATTTTCTGGATGGAGCTTCCGCTCAGGATGAAGATGTTGCCTTTCTCGTCCATCTCCATGTCTGCCCATCCCGTGTTCATCTTGTGGAGCAGGCGGGTGTTGCGTGTGCGCAGCTCCATCTTCCATAGGTCATACTGTCCTTCGAAAGCGGAAAGGTAGTAGAGCTTCTCCCCGTCTTTTGACAGGATGGCTGAAGCCAGGTTGGAGGAGTTGGGTGTCAGACGTACGATGCGATCTTCGATGCCGTCGAGTTCCACTTCGATGTCTTTCTTAGCCTCTTTCTTGTCTTCCTTCTTGGCATCCTTATCCTTTTTCTTTTCATCAGCTTTCGCTTTGGCTTCCTCTTTCTTTTGTTCGGCTTCCAGCTCCTTGAGCAGTTCATAGTCTTCCTTGTTCAGACGGAACTTATCGTAAGCGTCCTTGTTGAGGAACACCAGCATGGCGTCGTTGAGTGAGCCCCAGGAGGCATGGTTGCGCATACCGTACCGTTCGCTCTCGAAGAGGATGGCGTTGCCGTCCAGTACCCAGCGGGGAGAGCTGCTGAAGTATCCGCTTTGGGTCAGGTTGATGATGCTGCCTGTGCCGTCCGCCTTCACGATGCCTATGTCGGTATAGGGGTCATGATGGTTGCCGATGAACTCCAGGGTAAACCACTTGCCGTCGGGTGACCATGCGTAGTTGAATCCTCCACCCGTGTCATACCAGGTCGAGCCATCCGTTACCTGGCGTACCTTCTTTGTCTTGAGATTGACGACCATCAGCCGGTTACGCCCTTCGATGAAGGCGAGTTCCTTGCCGTCCGGAGAGAATTGCGGATAGGTGCGTTCGACCGTCTTGGAGGGGAGCAATGCCTCTTCTTCGATTAAGGTAGCGTTGGGGAAGTTGGCGTCTTCCTTACGCCCTATTTTGGCAAGATAAAGCCCCCAATTGCCTCCGCGTTCGCTGGCGTATGCCAATGTGCGGTTGTCAGGAGCAAACGACAGTCCCCGTTCAGCTTCTACCGTATGGGTAATCTGTTTGGTTGTCCCGTATTCAGCGGAAGTGACGAATACCTCGCCGCGTACGATGAATGCCACCTGCTTTCCATCCGGGGACGGAGTTGCCGAAGTTGCACCGCGGCTGTAGTTCAGGGTTGCCGGAAGGTTTTCATCGTCGCGAACCAGGTCAATGGCCACTTTCTGCGGACGGCTGCCCGGTTTCTGCGTATAGATTTCTCCGTCATAGGTATAGCAGAGTGTGCCGTCCGTGCCTATGGACAGGAACCGCACGGGATGTGTCTTGAATGAGGTTACGGCTTTGACATCCTGCGGGCTGCTGAGGGGGAATGAATAGACATTGAACGAGCCGCCGTTCCGTTCGCTCAGGAAGTATACCTGTTCGCCGTCGGGAGCGAATACGGCGTTGCGGTCTTCTCCGGCACGTGCCGTCAGGTTGGTATGTTTCCGGGTCGTCGTATCATAAATCCAGATGTCCCGGGTGATGGATGATGTGTGATGCTTGCGCCACTCGTCCTCAAATCCCTTGCGGTCCTGATAGAGGAAGCGGTCTCCCTTCGCGTTGAAGCACACCATTTCTGCCGGTGTCCCCAGGACTTGGCGGGTCTTTCCGCCTTTCACAGGTACGCTGTACAGCTCGGTCATGGCACCGGTCGGATAGAGGGCACTCGTTGCAGGATCCTGGATGGAGGCGGTGAAGAGCACCTGTTTGCCGTCCGGAGTAAATGCGGTGGGAAGTTCGGAAGCCGAATGGGTGGTCAGGCGTCGGGCGGCACCCCCATCGGCAGGCATGATATACACGTCGAAGTTCCCGTTCCGGTCGCTGGCAAATGCCAGGTATTTCCCGTCGGGCGACCAGACCGGGGTAGATTCATACGAGTCTTGAGTGGTGAGACGCACGGCTTCACCTCCGTTGACTGCTACCTTGTAAATGTCTCCTTTGTAGCAGAAGGCAATCTGCTTGCCGTCGGGCGAGATGCGGACGTCACGCATCCACAGGGGAGTGGCTGCATGGACACCGGCTGCTGCCAGTCCGATGGCAAGGCTAGTGATGAGTCTTTTCATGATGTGTTTATTGTGTGTTAGGTTGTTAAAGCTTTTGTCTTATAGGATAAGTTCCCCTTTGCCCTGGCGTACGATTTCCGGTTCATCTCCGGTGCAGTCGACGACGGTGCTCCCTTCATAACCGCCGATGCCTCCGTCGATGATGAGGTCCACCTGACGCCCGAACTTCTCGTCAATCAGTTCCGGGTCCGTGACGTATTCAATGTCCTCTTCTTCGTCGTGGGGTAAGGTTGTAGTCAGGATGGGAGCATCCAGCATCCGGCATATTTCACGGATGATGGGGTTGTCCGGTACACGGATGCCCACCTCCTTGCGGTTGCGGAATATTTTTGGCAGGCGGCTGCCTGTGGGAAGGATAAAGGTAAATGCCCCGGGGAGGTTGCGCTTCATCAGTTTGAATGTGTTGTTATCCACTTTGGCATACTCGCTGATGTTGCTCAGGTCGTAGCAGATGATGGCGAGCCGGTTCTTTCCCGGGTCGATGCCTTTGATGCGGCAGATACGTTCCACGGCACGTTCTTTCAGCGCATGGCAGCCGATGGCGTAGGTCGTATCGGTCGGGTAGATGAGCAATCCCCCCTCCTGCAGCAAGTCGACGATGCGTTGCAGGTCGTGAGGATTGTTGTTTTTGTCGTATAGTTTCAGTAACATAATGTTGTCAAATTGATAAGTGGTCACAAAGATACGACATTTGAATCGTATTTATTTCATTTCATTATGTCGTAATTGGGGGTACGGTGTGACAATCTTCCCTCGAATGGCTATTTCCGCTTTTTTTCTCTCAATTCTTCGGCTATGGCCCATTGGAGGGCAGCTTCGTCGGTCTTTCCGGCGCGTGAAAGAGCATCTCCATACAGTTCATGCGCCCGGATATGTTCGGGCTTCAGTGTGGTGGCGCGGTCCAGGTCGGATGCGGCACCTTCTATGTCTCCCAGTATCAGACGGTTCTTGCCACGGTTAAACACGGCTTTGAAGAGTCGCGGGCTGAGTCTTACGGCTTCATTGAAGCAATGTGCCGCGTCATGATAGTTCTTTTCGTCATGCAAGGTGACTCCCTTCCGTATCCATGCCTCCACCAGTGTCGGGCATAAGTCCAGTGCCTTGTCATAATTGGCCAGGGCTGCTTTGCTGTCGTGTGCCAGCGTGATGCATTCATTGCCCATGCGACAGTATTCTTCGGCATAGGTCTTCAGCCGTTCCTGTTGTTGCCGTCTTTCCTCTTTCAATAGCCGGTTCTCTTCCTTGAGGCGGTTGATGATGCCCAGCTTGCGTCTGATAAGTCTTTTGATGACGGGCTTCTCAATGTCGTAGCGGGAATGTATGGCACGGAAGAAGGTCTCGAGGAACTCGTCAAATTGTCCCTTGTCAAATTGTTGGACGGACTGGACATAGAGCACATCGGCCTGTGCCTTCTTCAGGGCGCGGTCAATAGCCTGCCGGTTGTTGAAATGTTCCGCAAAGCGTACAATCTCCGGACGGACAAAGATGTCGCTGCGTGCAATGGGCTTACGCAGCGTGATGCCCCGGAGTGAAGTGCATCGGCTGAGCGCCACGTAAGTCTGTCCCCCGGCAAATACTCCGCCGGTAAAGTCTATGGCGACACGGCTGAAGGTCAGTCCCTGGCTCTTGTGGATGGTGATGGCCCATGCCAGTCGGATGGGGAACTGGGTGAATGTGCCCAGTTCTTCTTCTTCAATCTTCTTCTCTTCCTCATTATAGGTATAGCGGATGTTCCGCCAGACTTCCCTTTTGATATCGCATTCCCGTCCGTCATCGGTAATGATGTAAATGGTGCCCTCGTCTTCATCGATGCCTGCTACCACGCCAATGGTGCCGTTGACCCACCGTTTGTCCATGTCATTCTTGATAAAGATGATTTGGGCGCCGGGCTTCAATTGCAGTTCCATGGATGTCGGAAGGCTGTTGGCGGGAAATTCGCCATGGATTTCTCCGGTGAAGGTCACAGGTTCTCCGGCAAGTTCCGCCAGATGTTTGTCATTGATATAGTCCACCTGGTCACGTCGGGTGGCAAGTGTGATGCGCATGTCGTCGGACTTGGTTTCAGTATCCGTGTCGACACGTGTATTGAGCAGTTGCAGGTCGGGGATGCCGGCCGTATTGTTGCGGATACGGTCCAGCACATTCACAAAGACCGGGTCACTCTGCCTGTAGACTTTATGCAGCTCGATGCTGACCAGTTCAATCTCATTGAAGACGCGGGCTGAGAAGAAATAGGGTGTCGGGTAGAAGCGGTTCAGGATCTCACGTTCGTCGCTTTTGAGTACAGGCTCCAGCTGATAGACATCACCCACCAGCAACAGCTGTTTGCCTCCGAACGGTTCGCGGAAGTTGCGCGTGTAGACTCTTAGAATCTTGTCGATGAAGTCTATGATATCCGCCCTCACCATGGAGATTTCGTCAATGATAATCAGCTCAACCTGCTGGATGAGTTTCCGGTGGCTTGACGGATATTTCAGGAAGTCTTTCAGCTTGGGCGCAGTGGAAAAGCGCGGGTCATCGGGCAGAAGCGGATGGAAAGGCAGTTTGAAGAAGCTGTGCATGGTGCTGCCGCCGGCGTTGATAGCTGCAATGCCGGTCGGTGCGAGCACAATGTGTTTCTTTTTCGTGTGTTCGCAGATGTAGCGCAGGAAGGTGGACTTGCCTGTTCCGGCTTTGCCCGTGAGAAACACAGACTGACGGGTATATTGGATGAGTTTCAAGGCGTCCTGAAACTCCGGATTGTCTTTGTCGATGGTTTCTGATTTCATAAACGATAGCAAAGATACGGACTTCTTTTGAGCTAATCTGTTTCCTGTTTCAAGAATTTGCTATACTTTTACCGCTTGAAAAGAAAACCTATCGCTATGAAAGATTATATAACACTTACATATTGGAGGCTGGGACATCCGTTGCCTGTGGAGAGTACTTCCGATTTCTATTATGTCAATTTTACCCGTCGCTTATACCATACGATCCGTAATACCGATGTTGGTCGGCAGAGTACGGAAGACTGGGTGGCTGAAACAGCCATGACCCTGGCATACTATCTGGAGGATGTGGTCAGCGGACTGGGATTCTGGCGTACGTTTGTGATGAAGCATAAGGCGCTTTATGGTAAATACCTGCCTTTCTTTGAAGTGGATGAGAAGGATTACTATCTGGATGAAATCAACCAGCCGGATGTCTGTTTCCTGTTGTGGATGTCTGTGCAGGACAATAAGCGCGAAGCTTTGGTCAATCCGGAGAATCCCTATCTGACGGAACTGTCGGAGATGCTGTACCGTCAGTTGGACAAGGAATTTGAGCGGGCACCTATCAATGACGACTTGTTGGCGCAATTGAAGAATCCGGACACATACAGTGATTTCAGCCGTCTTTCGTTAGTGGGAATGAAGATGCTGGGTGGGACTTATCTGTTCCGTCCGTTTGTGAAGATGACGGAAGGGGTAGTGGTCCGTGAGGTCAACAGCCTGTTGACTCCCGGCACGCAGTTGTCGTTGCGCGAGTATACGGTGCGCTTCATGCAGGTCTTTGGCAAGAATACCGGCATACTGGCCTTGCGAGGAGCAGAATGGATGTCTGCCTGGCTGGAGTTGTGGGGATTGCCTGACGAGAGCCGCCGGGTAGCTGAGATGGAGGTGGTCCCTCTGGCATACTATCGTCTGCAGACGTATGATGCGGAGAACCTTACCTTGGAGGGTTTTGACGGAACAACCTATACCTTGCCCCGTGATGCCTTCCAGCCTTTGGTGGAACAGTTGATGAATATCAATAAGGTTTGTCTGACGACGCTCGTACATTATGGGGACACTTGGACGACAGCCGGAGCCGTGTCTTGGTATCCGACGACCGACCTGTTTGAGCAATACAGGACCATGATGACGGAACGCAGGAAAATCAATGAGGAGGCTTACCGGAAAGTAATGGAGGGTAATGCCGGACGTCCGATTGTCTATTTCCAGGATTGGACGGCTTTCATGGATTGGGCCAAGCAACATCTGGAATTGGAGGAACAGTTCAAGCCGACGCGTGAGATGGAGAGAGGCAAGTGTCTGGTACTCTTTGCTTCTCCCGAAGAAGGGATGACACTTGTACCCAACGAGGCACGTTTCATCTGCGACGGAGAACATAATCCATGTTACAATGCCGGTCAGGCACGGAGAGGAAGTCTGTCCCTCTTGATTACGCCGGGAAATCTCTCGACACGCATGCTGCATTACCTGCTGGACAACCGTTTGTTGCCGGATGCCGCACTGTCATCGGCTAAAGATGCCGAGCATGGGAAACAGCTGGTGCAGGAGAATATGGATTTTATAGCCCGCTTCATGCGTACGGCTGATTATTGAGTATAACCATTTATAGAGATTGTTATGAAAAGATTCTTATTGCTACTGGTGATTTGCATGATGGGAGTTGGCGCTGCTTCGGCGCAGATATTCCGTTCGTTTGATGTCAAGGCTAATTTTCGTTCTGACTTCGGGTTCGGGGTGGGGACGACTATCAATATGATGGTTCCTAATCTGGACTTGGCTCCTTCGTTCAATTACTATTTTCGCAGCGGGGCCAACGCCTGGCATGTGGATGCCGACTTGCATTACAATTTCGAGGTGGCTTCGTTGGTGGAACTTTATCCGTTGGGAGGTGTCAGCTATTTCTATTGCAGCAAGGGATACCTCGGTTTGAATTTGGGTGGAGGTGTGACCTATAACTTCTCACCCGAATGGGCCTTGAAAGGTGAATTGAAATACCAGTTCGTGAAACACTGGGATGATTTGTATTTCAGTGTCGGTGTGTCTTACCGGTTCTGATTCACGTTCGGAAGAAGAGATAAAACAGATGCCAGCACACAGGCAGCTTTCTGTCGCCCTTTGGGGCAGATGGCTTCTGTGTGCTGGCTTCTCTTTTGCAGGTGTCTGATGTGTTGATGAGGACTTTGTCGGGTCAGAACGTGAACTTCAGTATTTTGCCATTAAAGCCCTCGATATCGGTCTGGACAGCATGGTCGGGGAGGAAGTCAATGCGTTCAGCCTTGCCTGTCAGCAGGTCAATGACCTGTAGGTGTTCTCTCGGGGGAATACCCAGGAACTCAAGTGCATGGGCAGGGATATTGATGCCGATATGCGCCGGGATTTCATCGAAGTTGACCACGATGAGCAGCACTTCATTGTCCTTCTTACGCAGGAAAGCATATTGCTTATGCTGGTTGAAGTTCCAGTTCTCATAGTTGACGTACATGAGGTCGAAGAACTGTCCGTCATAGATGCTTTTCTCCTGTTTGCACAGATTCAGCAGGCGGGTATAGAAGTGGTACAGTTCCTTTTCGTCCTTCTCCAGCAACTTTCCGTCAAACTTGTCTTTGTTGCGCCAGCGGGCTATGGTGTCGACGTTCCAATAGTCAAAAATGGTTGTACGTCCGTCGCGGCCGCTGAAACCTTCGCTCTGCATTCCTCTTTCACCGAACTCTTGCCCGAAGTAAATCATTACCGGGTTCGTATTCATGCAGGTGGAGACAATCATACCGGGGCGTCCCTTGCGTCCTGAGCCGGCAAAGAAGTCGGAGGCGAGACGCTGTTCGTCATGGTTCTCCATGAAATTGAGCATGTGACCGGTAATGCCTTCCAGGCTCTTCCAGCAGTTTGTGATGTCGGAAGCGGATGCATATCCACACGTCACATTGCGTACGGTATCATACAGCCCCACTTTGTCATAAAGGTAATCGAACTGCCCCTTGAAGATGTAGTTGCGGTATTCGTTCGGGTTGTATACTTCGGCAATAAAGACGAGGTCCGGATAAGCAGCCTTGATTTGGGGAATGACCCATCCCCAGAACTCCACGGGGACCATCTCTGCCATGTCGCAACGGAATCCGTCAATGCCTTTCGATGCCCAAAAGAGAAGGATGTCACGCATCTTGTTCCACGTATCCGGAATGGGGTCAAAGTGACAGATGTGTCCGTTACAATAGTCTACCCCGTAGTTCAGTTTGACGGTCTCATACCAGTCGTTCCTGTTGGGGCAAGCATCAAAACGATCGTTGCCCGTAGCTTTGGCCGGATTCTCCACATAGGGTTCTTCTGCATCTCCCTTCATGTCAAAGGAGGCGGTCAGGGGAGTGCCCGGAATGTAGTAGAAGTTGTTTTGGGGATCAAATGCCTTCTGGACATCATCGTCCTCTCCGAGGTCCTTTACTCCTTTGGGCTTGCTGTCCGAGTAGTATTGACGTGCCACGTGGTTGGGTACGAAATCGATGAGTGCTTTCAGTCCGGCACGGTGTGTCCGTTCGATCAGGTGGGTAAACTCCTTCATGCGGTCAGGCACACTGGTTGCCAGGTCGGGGTCTACATCATAATAATCCTTGATGGCGTAGGGTGAACCGGCTTTCCCCTTGACTACGGCAGGATGGTCCGGACGGATGCGATGGCGTGCATAGCTGGTCTGGGTGGCATGTTCGATGATGCCTGTATACCAGATGTGGGTGATTCCCAACTTCTTAATCTCGTTGAGTGCTTTGAGGGTGAAGTCTGCCATCTTGCCACAACCGTTCTCTCTGAGAGTCCCGTTGGGGCAGGTGGGAATCTGCGAATTCCCGAAAAGGCGGGTAAAGACCTGGTAAATGACAATTTTAGATGTGTGAGTGTCCATTGTATTTTGTTGTTTATGTGTCAGTCTATAAATAAACGCAGATTACGGCTTTCCCTTACTGGTTGGCGTAATCTGCGTTCATTGCAATGTTCCTGGAGTTCAGGAGTATCAGGCAATGCCGTGTGCGTTGGCGTCTTTGTCAATCTTCTTTATTAAGCCCTGAAGCACTGCACCCGGTCCGCATTCGGTGAATTCATCTGCGCCGTCGGCAATCATGTTTTTGACGGTTTGTGTCCAGCGGACGGAAGCGGTCAATTGTGCGACCAGATTTGCTTTGATTTCTTCGGGAGAGGTGTGGGGCAGAGCGTCCACATTCTGGTAAACCGGGCATTTGGGCTGATGGAATTCAGTAGCACGGATAGCAGCTTCCAACTCGATTTTGGCAGGATTCATCAGCGGAGAGTGGAAGGCACCGCCCACTTTCAGCGGAAGGGCACGTTTGGCACCGGCAGCCTTCATCAGTTCACATGCCTTGTTGATGCCTTCGATGGAACCGGAGATGACCACTTGTCCCGGGCAGTTATAGTTGGCGGCAACGACAACTTCGCCGGTCTCTTTGGTAACTTGCGTACAGATTTCCTCTACTTTCTCATCCGGAAGGGCAATGATGGCAGCCATGGTGGAAGGAGCGGCTTCACAAGCTTTCTGCATGGCCATTGCACGTGCATAGACGAGTTTCAGACCGTCTTCGAAAGACAAGGCGCCGGCAGCAACCAGCGCAGAGAACTCACCCAGTGAGTGACCGGCTGTCATTTCAGGCTTGAATGCGTCTCCCATACAGAGTGCAGAGATGACGGAATGCAGGAATACCGCAGGCTGGGTTACCTTGGTCTGACGGAGGTCTTCGTCCGTTCCTTCGAACATGATGTCCGTGATGCGGTAACCGAGAATATCATTGGCTTTTTCAAACAATTCCTTGGCGAGCGGGTTGTTTTCATAAAGATCTTTACCCATACCTACGAATTGTGCTCCCTGTCCGGGAAATACAAATGCTTTCATATTGATATAATGTTTAAATGATTTTCTTAATTTGACGGCGCAAAGGTAGGCATTTTGCCTGTTTCTGCAAGGTCTATTCTTTTATTTTCATGGGAATAGGGGCAAAGAAATGATTCAACGGTCCGTGTCCACTGCCTATTTCGATGTCTTTTCCCTTTCTGATTCCTTCCCGGACGTAGGTTTTGGCTCCGTCTACGGCTTCCGGCAATGAACGGCCCTGTGCCAGTAATGTGGCAATGGCGGAGGAAAGGCTGCAACCGGTGCCATGGGTATTCCGGCTTTCAACTTTCGTGGCGGAATAGAGCCGGGGGGCTGTCCTTCCTACCATGAGCAGTACATCGACCATTTGATTTCCTCCCAGATGTCCTCCTTTGAGCAAGACTGCCTTGCAGCCGAACTTGAGCAGTTCCTTGGCTGCCTGTTGCATGTCACTGACTGTTGAGAGCTGTTTGCCACAGAGCACTTCGGCTTCTTGCAGGTTGGGAGTGATGACGTCTGCCAGGGGCATCAACTCCTCGGTAATGAGCCGGATGGCATCATCTTCTATGAGTTTGTGTCCGCTGGTTGAGACCATGACCGGGTCAAACACCACATGGCGGGGATGATAGAACTTCAGGGATTCTACAATGGCACGAATGACGGCTGTGTCGTTGACCATACCGATTTTGATTGCTTCGGGATGGATATCTTCCATGACGGCGGCAATCTGTCCTTTGACAATCTCTGCCGGGACCGGGTGGATGGCACGTACGCCACATGTGTTCTGCACGGTGATGGCCGTGATGGCTGTAGCGGCATAACTTCCCAGTGCTGAGATGGTCTTCAGGTCAGCCTGGATACCGGCACCTCCACTACAATCGCTGCCGGCAATACTGAGTACGGGAATGTAATGTTTCATAATTAAGGTGGTATTTTAACGGTTAATGAAAGCACAGCCACAGATTGTTCCGTGTTGCAGGGGCTGCGTCCGGGGATAAGTCACGGCTCTTGTCTGTGAATCTCCTTTCTTCTGTGGCTGTGCCTGTATGGTTGGTTGACGGATGAAGGAGCTTTATCAGAATACTTCAAAATCTCCTTTGGCATCCGATTTTACTTTCTTCACGGTCTTACCATTGATTTTCAAGTTGTCGAACCGGATATCATGGTATTTCCCGGTCATCTTGTTCCCTTTTGAGGAGACGTTGTTGAACTCGCAGTCCTTGACATTGATGTTGTAGATGTTGTCATCCTCGTCCAGTCCGTTGATCAGGATTCCGAATTTGCTCTTGTTGCACGTGATGTTCTCCAGGTTGACATTCCGTACGACGGGCGGGAAGCTGCGGTCGCACTTCTCCTTATTCTCATATTGCAGGTTGATGCGCATGACTGCTTCGTTGCATACGCCTACTTGAATATTGCGTACGAAGATGTTCTCAATGATGCCTCCGCGGCAGTTACTGGTCTTGATGCGTACCACGCGGTCGAGTAACGGACTGTCCATTTCACAGTCTTCCACATACAGGTTGCGGTAACCGCCCGAGATTTCGCTGCCGATGACTACACCGCCGTGACCGTTGCGCATCTTGCAGTTGCGGACTACGATGTTCTCACTGGGAGCAGCCCAACGACGTCCGTCGGCATTACGACCGGACTTGATGGCGATGCAGTCGTCGCCCGTGTTGAACGAGCAACCCTCAATCAAGACGTTCTGACAGGATTCGGGGTCACAACCGTCGTTGTTGGGGCCCAATCCGTCAATGGTCACGTTGCGTACAATCAGGTTGTTGCAGAACAGCGGATGAATCACCCAGAACGGAGAGTTCTTCAAGGTGACGCCTTCGATGAGAACGGCATTGCAGCGGTAGAAGTTCACCAGTTGGGGGCGAAGGGCGTCTTCCGGTGTCATGACGCGCCGGTCAATGGGAGCAAACGTTTCCGCCAGTCCGAACAGACGGTCGCGTCCGCCCATCAGCTGGGTGCGTTTGCCCTCTTTGGCAAAACGGCCGCCTTTCATGTACCACCAGGCATCGGCGGAGCCTTGTCCGTCGACTGTTCCCTTGCCGGTCAGGGCGATATTGGTCTCGCCGTATGCATAAATCAACGGATGTGCATTGTAGCAGTCAACTCCTTCCCAACGGGTAATCACGGCGGGGAAGTAATAGGACTGGTCGGTCGTAAACTTTAAGGTAGCCCCTTCTTCCAGATGAAGATTGACATTGCTCTTCAGCGTGATGGGACCTGTGTAGAAGTCACCCTTGGGGACAATGACGGTACCGCCACCTGCCTGGTTGCATGCAAGGATAGCCAGGTTGATGGCTTCATGATTCAGTTTGTCAGGATTATTGGCAATGGCTCCAAAGTCGGTGACCAGGAACGTACGATCCGGAAACTGTGTACGTTTGATGTTCTGCACGATTTGCTCTGCCTGTTGGAATGCTTCCTCCATTGTCTGAGAGAAGGCACTGCATACGGCCAGGAGCATGGAAAGTAATAGGGTTGTCTTTTTCATAATATGATTTGTGATGAATTCTTCGCAAATATAAACGTTTCGAAGAAGGTGGCAAAATGTGTTTTGGTAAAACCATTTCTCAATTAGGATTTTGCGTACACCGGAATCAGCAAGTCTTCGTCGGGCCAATGGGGCAGGTAGAAGAGGGGACGAGGCGTGCCACCGATGCCGGTCCATTCGATGCGGCGGACCTGGTTCACGTCAGGAGCACCGAAGTCGAACGAACGTCCATAGAGCAAGATGGCACCCCGGCTGTCGTCTGCCTTCCAGAATCCTCCGCCATAAGGGCAAGTCTCATCGAAGTCCAGCAGGTCGCGGTGCATATAGACGTGCCCGAATCTCAGCACACCGTCTTGGTTGATAATGAATTTCTGATACATAATCGTTTGGATGAATGGATAACCGTGTGTGAAACGTCGGACCGTCATACAAGGCAGTATGTCAGGACCAGCTGCAAGAGGAGGATGAGCGGAATGCCATACTTGAACTTCTTGTGAAGGGTCTTGTGGTGCCATACCCGCATGCCGCACCATGCACCGATGCTTCCTCCGCAGGCTGCAAGCAGGAGCAGCGAGGACTCAGGGATGCGCCATCGTCCTTTGCGTGCTTTCCACTTGTCGATGCCATAGATGATGAAGGTGAGGATGTTGAGGCTGAGCAGGCAAATCAGCAGGATGGAGACGTAACTCATGCTCATGCGATGCCCAGCAGTTCAATCTCGAATATGAGTGTCGACCCTCCGGGGATGCCGGGCTGTGAGAATCTGCCATACCCCATTTCCGCCGGGATATACACTTCCCATTTGTCCCCTACACACATTTGCTGCAGGGCGATAATCCATCCGTCTATCAAGTCGCAGAGGCGGATGGCTAGCGGTGCACCTCCGCGGCTGCTGTCAAACTGTTTGCCGTCGATGGTCTTTCCGGTGTAATGTGCGGTAATGATACTGCGGGGAGAAGGGTGGCGTCCGTCCTGCTTGCCTTCAGCCAGTACTTTATAATAGATGCCTTTGGGCAGTGCTTTGACGCCCTCTTCTTGTGCTTTGGTTGCCAACCATGCTTGGTTGGACTGTGCGTATGCTCCTTTACTCATGATGGGTCAATGTTTGTCTTTCTGTTCAGGAGTCTGTCGGAAGACTCCGGTTCGTGATATCGCAGGCAAAGGTACATGTATGGGACGTATGTTGCAAGAGACCTCTTCAAAGATAGGGATAGATGTGGACGGAGGCAGGCTTATGCAGACCAAAGTATGATACTTAGGCACCCTAAGTATTATACTTTGCCTGCCTAAGTATAATACTTTGGTCCCATTAAGTGGCGGTTTAATCTTTCTTATGCCTGCAGGTTGTATAGCTTCAGCTTGTTATAGAGTGTTTTCCGGTCAATGCCCAGCAGGATGGCGGCTTTGCTCTTGTTGTTGTTTGTCTGACGCAGTGCATCCAGTATTTGCCGTTTTTCCATTTCCTCGTTATGCAGCGCCAGTGAAGGAGTGGCTTGTGAGCTGACCGGTTCTATCAGGTCCTGTCCGATTTCGCGAAGTGTGATGAAGTCGCCCTGCGCCAGCAAGGTGGCACGTTTCACCAGGTTGCGCAGTTGACGCAGGTTGCCCGGCCACGAGTAACGTTGCAAGGCAGCCATGGTGGGAGCATCAAAGCCGACGAGATGGCGGTCCAGCTCCCGGTTGGCTTGGTCCAGGAAGAAGTTGGCAAAGAGCAGGATGTCTTCTTGGCGGTCCTTGAGTGCCGGCATGCGTAGGGTAAACTCATTGATACGGTGGTAAAGGTCTTCCCGGAAAGTACCCTTTTCGATGGCTTGTTCCAGGTTCTCGTTGGTGGCACTGACCACCCGTACATCGACTTCAATCTCTTTGGTCGACCCGACAGGGCGGATGCGACGCTCCTGTAACGCACGCAGCAGCTGCACTTGCACGTCGTAGCCCAGGTTACCGATTTCGTCGAGGAACAAGGTGCCGCCGTTGGCTTCGACAAAAGCTCCGGTCTTGTCGGTCACGGCACCGGTGAACGAGCCTTTCACGTGTCCGAAGAACTCAGAGGCTGCCAGTTCCTTGGGGATGGAACCGCAGTCGATGGCGATGAAGGGTTTGTCCGCCCGTTTGCTCAGTTGGTGGATGTGATGGGCTACGTACTCTTTGCCCGTTCCGCTGGCTCCGTTGATGAGCACGGACATCTGTGTCGGAGCGACCAGGCGGACATAATTGTAGAGTTGGTGTGCGGCTTCACTTTCTCCTTCCAGGTAGTTCTGGGGGTCTGTATAGATGGAGTTTGAAGTGGGCCTGGCTGTCGGTGCGGGGGTAGGGCTGCTGACGGCGGACGTGCCGTTGCGCAGGGCTTCCTCGATTTTCTTCAGCAGTTCATCCGGTTGCACCGGTTTGGAGATGTAGTCGAATGCACCACATTTCATGGCTTGTACGGCGGTCTGTTGTATGTCCGCATAGCCGGTCATGATGATGAGCGGACACCCGATGCCCTGCTTATGCATCCAGTTCAGTAAGGCAATGCCATCTTCATCCGGAAGTCTCAGGTCGGACAGGATGACGTCATAGTGGTTGTCGGTCAGTTCGCGGCGGGCACGTGTGATGTTGCTTACCGTGTCTACTTGAAACCCCTTTTTGCCGAGCCAGGTCTTCAGCATCAATGAGAATGTAAGGTCATCTTCTACTATAAGGATGGATGTTGACATTGTTCTTTGTTCTTTTTGTAAGCAAAGGTAGGTGTTTCTAGTGTCTGTGCTGTGCTTCTTTAATTATTTTTTCCATTTGAAGTAACACAATGTTGATTTTTTGTGCGACGGATGCCGTGACTTCTTCATACGGTTCCCTCTCCAGTTCTTTCAGGATGGGCACGCACTCCTTGGCCTCAATCATGGTAAACAGAGGCAACAGCTTGTGGGCGATGGACCGGATGGCCTGGCAGTCGCCTGCTTTGACTGCTTCTTCCAGTCGTGCCTTGTTCTGCCGGGTTTCCTCGATGAACGACCGGATAATCTCGTCAGAGGCTTCGGCATCGTCTTCCGAGAAGGCTGTCAGCGCAGCAAAGTTGAACGAACCGTCGTCAGTCCGGAGCAGGGTGGTAGCCGATGGAGTGGGCAGGGAGATGGCGGTCAGTGTCCATCCGGTCTGCTGCTCGATGAGCCGGATGACTTCTTTCTTACTGTAAGGCTTGTGCAGGCATCCCGAGAAGCCTTCGGCTATGAATTGCTGTTCATCAATCTCGCTGCGGGCAGTCAGGGCAATGACCGGGATGCGCCGGGCTTGTTCACAGGGCAGCCGGCGAAGCTCTTTCAGCAGTTCGAACCCGTTGAGTCCCGGCATCTGGATGTCGGTGAACAGCAGGTCGTACGTGTTCTTTTCCAACTGTTGGAACAGGACGTCGGGGCTTTCACAGCAGTGGACTTCCAGTTGGGGATGGTGCAGCATGGCTTTGGTCAGGTCCAGCTGTATGCGGTCGTCATCGATGAAGAGCAGGCGTATCTGTTGCCCGTCGGGCAGGGGAACCTTGGGGCGTACGGTGGCAGCCGGAACCTTTTCTTCAGCAGCTTTCGGGGACGTATCGCCTGCAGCCAGGTGAAGGGGCAGGCTGACGGTGAACCGGCTGCCTTGTCCCGGATGGCTGTCTACCCGGATGTCTCCGTTCATCAGGACAATCAGCCGTTGGGTGATGGCAAGTCCGAGTCCGAAGCCTTCCTGGCCTTGTGCGTTCTGGAGTCGGGTGAACTCCTCGAACATGTGCTTCTGCTCTTCCATGGAGATGCCGCTGCCTGTGTCTGTCACCGAAAAGTGGAAGCGGGCATCCCGCAACTCAATGTGGAGGGTGATGCTGCCTTGCCGGGTAAACTTGAGGGCGTTTGACAACAGGTTGTCGGCAACCTGCCGGATGCGGAAGGGGTCTCCCATGTAAAAACGGTTCAGCCGCTCGTCTCCTTCAAACCGTAGTTGCAGGTTCTTCTTGTTCGCCAGCGGTTCGAAGCTGGTATAGATGGTCTGGAACAATTCATAGGGATTGAACGGAATCTGGTTCACTTCCATCTTGTGTGATTCCAGCTTGTGGTAGTCGAGCAGGGAGCTGACAAGGTCAAGCAGGTGTCGGGCGGAACTTTTCATGTTCTGCAAGTAGAAGCGTTGGCGTTCCTCTTTCAGCAGACGGGTCAACAGGTCGATATAGCCCAGGATAGAGCCGACGGAAGCCTTGATGTCATGTGTGATGGTCAGCATCAGCTTCTCGCGAGCCATCAGCAGGCCTTCTGCACGGCGTTTGGATTTTTCCAGTTCCTGACGGTAATGGTTGCTGCGCAGGATATCCCGTTCGATGAAGAACAGGAAGACAACCACCAGGATGATGGCCATGATGGCGACAATGGCAATGGTGTGTACGGACTTGGAACGTACGTTCTGTTCCAGTTGCAGCCGTTGGTTGATGAGTGCCTGTTCTTCCTGTTCGAAGGCCTGCAGAATCTGGTTCATGCGTAGGCTCAAGTCCCATCCGGTCCGTTTGAAGCTGTTTATCTTTTCCTGGACGTTGCCTTGTACGTGCAGGATGCTGTCGCTCACCTGGGTCTGGATGGTCCGCAGGATGGTGGCTACGGTGTCGGCAGGATTATAGGCATTGACCAGTGTGTCGGTCACCAGTTCGCGTTGTGTGTTGGTGACCAGTGTGGAGTCCTCCTTGGGAGGCACGAAGACTTCCGCCAGCCGCTTGAAGAATCCCGGACGTTTCTGCTTGACCACGTAGGATTTCTCGCGGACGACGACCTTCTGCTGTATTTTCTTGGGGCGGGGGACAGTCAGGGTGTCCTGCCGCTGGATGATACGCTCGATCTTCTGCTGGTAGATTTGACCGGTGTTGGCTTCGTTCATTGCCTGCAGCAGGTTGTACATGTTCCATTCCTTGCGCTTCAGCAGGAATACAATCGTGTCCAGTCGGTTTGCCTGTATCTCGTCGCTCTGGATAGCCTGAAGGTCCTCGATGGCTTGGCGTGAACTGTCCAGTGCACACTGGTAGCGGCGGAACTCGCTTTGCTGTCCGGCACTGACCGACTGACCGATGACTTCCGCCTGGTAGAGCTGGCTCAGTACCCGATAGGTGATGCGGCGCTGTTCGTTCAGCTTGTCTTCATAGGTCTCGCTTTCAGTCAGTATGTTCATCTTCTGATAAATGTAGTTGACCGAGTAGACCAGCAGCAGGATGAGCAGGACATAGCCGATGATGACCTTCAGTTGCGTCGCTTTATAGTTGGTGGACATGGTTGGTTCGTGTTTGCTGACGGAAGCGGAGGTAGAAGGCAATGCCGGCACTGGTCAGACCGACCGGGAAGCCCATCCATATTCCGACTGTGCCCCAGTCCAGGAGGAATCCGAAGATGTAGCTTGTCGGCAACGAGAGGATGATGTAGGCGACAAAGGCGATGTACATCATGGGCTTGACGTCCGCCAGTCCACGAAGGGCGTTGGCAAAGGCAATTTGCAGACCGTCGCCAAACTGATAGGCGAGCATGGGGATGACCAGGACGGCAACCAGCTGTCTGACTTCCTCGCTGTCCGTATACCAGCTGCCCAGCTGATGACGGATGCAGAAAACAATGGTGCACAGGAACAGTCCCCACACCAGAATGAGGTGGAAGCCGGCGTATGCCGAACGTCGCAGGTTGGGCATGTCTTCCTGTCCGCGGAAGTAGCTCACACGGACGGCGATGGCTGCCCCCATGCCATAATAAATCATGAAGCACAGGGTGGTGATGGTATTCATGATCTGGTGGGCTGCCAGAGGAGTCTCGCCCAGCCATCCCAGCATGATGGCGCACAGGCTGAACGAGGCGGTCTCCATGCCCATCTGTAGGGCAATGGGCCAGCCCAGTTTGTTGAGCAGCCTGAAGTCTGCCCGGTTGGCATACGAGCGTCGGAATCCTCTCAGGAAGGTCTTGTATCTGGGTGATAAAAAGAAGATTCCGATAAATACGACCAGCATCATCAGGCGTGCAAAGAGCGTGGAGAGTCCGCCACCGAGCAATCCCAGTTCCGGGAATCCGAACGTACCATAGATGAGCAGGTAGTTCCCGACGATGTTGAGCACATTGCCTCCCAAGAGAATCCACATGGGAGTCTGTGTGTCGGTGATTCCGTCGGCAAATTGCTTGAAGGCATTGAAAAGCATGATGAGGGGAAGCGAAGCCCAGAGAATCAGGTAATAGGGCTTGATGAAAGGCAACAGTTCTTCCGGCTGTCCCAACTTGTCGAGGTTGAGATAAAGGATTCCCATAACGATGCACAGGAATACGGCTATCAGCAGATTGGCGAGCAGGCTGTTTTTCAGTTTGCCTCCCGCCTCTTCCTCTTCGCCACGACCGTAGAGCGCCCCGACGATGGGCGTGAGTCCGTAGGAGAAACCCAATCCGAAGATGATGGCGAGGTTGAACAGCGTATTCACAAAGCCGGCTGCCGAAAGTTCCGCAGCACTGTGGTGCCCGATCATCATGGTGTCGGCGAATCCCAGGATGATGGTGCCCAACTGTCCGACCATGATGGGGACCCCGAGATAGATAAGTTCTTTGTAGTGTCGTTTGTAGCTGATGGGTTGGTTCATTTGGCTTCTGCGTTATAATAGAGCGTGCAACTGTTTTCGGGAATGAATGTTTCCTGAGCGACCCGTTGCAGTTGCTGGGCTGTCACATTGCGATACTTGCGTACCTCATCGTTGAGGTCTTCCGCGCGGCTGAGCATCTCGAAATAGGCAAGATTCGTTGCCACGTTCAGGTAGTTGATGTTGCCGAAGATTTGTTCCGCTTCATAGCGGTTCTTCACTTTGTCCAGTTCATGCTGGTCAGTCGGCGTACGCTTGATTTCTTCCAGTTCCTCCCAGACGGCCCTTTCCACATCCTGAAGGGTGTAGCCCGGGGCAGGCTTTCCGATGATGTGGAAGAGTCCGGCATCCAGGCTGCCCAAGATGTAGGCATCGATGCTGGAGCAGATGCGCCGTTCGACGACCAGCCGACGGATGAGGCGGCTCGATTTGCCGTTCGACAGGATGTCGGACAACATGTCAAAGGCGTAATAGTCCGGATGCAGGCGGTCGCACATGTGGAAACACAGATAGAGGGCGTCGACAGGGACGGGACGTGTCACTTTCAGTCTTCGCGCTTCCGTCTGACGGGGTTCCTGCGGCAGGTTGCGTGCGGGGACCTGCCGTGCCGGAATCGGTCCGAACCACTTTTCAGCCAACTGTAACGTCTCGTCAAACGAAACATTGCCGGTGACAGCGAGTATCGCATTGTTGGGTGCGTAGTAGTGGAAGAAAAACTCTTTCACCTCTTCCAGCGTAGCCCCGGCGATGTGGCTGATGTCTTTTCCGATGGTCGGCCATTGATACGGGTGGACCTTGTAGGCAAGGCTGCGTACGAGGTGGGAGGTGTCTCCGTAGGGCTGGTTCAGGTTCCGCTGTTTGAACTCTTCGATGACGACTTGCCGCTGTACCTCCAGACTTCTCGGGTTGAAGTCCAGGCTGAGCATGCGGTCGGACTCCAGCCAGAAGGCAACCTCGATGTTGTGTGCCGGGAGGGTCAGGTAATAGTTCGTGATGTCGTTGTTCGTCCACGCATTGTTCTCTCCGCCAGCATTTTGCAGGGGAGTGTCATAGTTGGGAATGTGGACGGACCCGCCGAACATCAGGTGCTCAAACAGATGGGCAAAGCCCGTGTGGTCCGGAGCCTCATCACGGGCACCCACCTTGTAGAGGAGATTGAGTGCAGCCATTTGCGTGCTTTTGTCCTCGCTATGCACGACAGTCAATCCATTGGGTAATGTGTATTTATTGGTAGCAATCACTTCCGGTTACTCTTCTACGGTTACTTTTTTGATAATGACATTTTCTACCGGACGGTCAGCTCGTCCCGTTTTCACGTTCTGGATGGCATCGACTACGTCCATACCTTCGATGACTTCGCCGAACACCGTGTATTGTCCGTCCAGATGGGGAGCTCCTCCTACGGTCGTATAGGCTTTCTTCTGTTCATCCGTGAAGCGGAACATGTGTGCCAGGACTTCAGCTTTAGCCTGTTCAAACACTTCATCTTCCAGCTTCTTCAGTCCGATGGTATCATTCGCCTTGCGCATCATGAAAATCTCTTTCATGTGTTGGCGTGCCAGGCGGTCGAAGGTCGCTTGCAGTTTCTGCTGGTTCAGTTGGGTCTCCAGTCCGTCCAGTTCCGCTTCTGAAAATTTCTTTCCGGTGACGATATAGAACTGGCAACCTGAAGATTCTTGTTTCGGATTGACGTCGTCTCCCATGCGTGCAGCAGCGAGTACTCCGCGGCGGTGGAAGTATTTCGGATAGACGAACTCGGCAGGGATGGTGTATCCCGTATCACCGGACCCCAGAGTGGCAGTATCTGACGCATTCTTTGATTTGGGGTCTCCGGCCTGTACCATAAAGTCTTTGATGACGCGATGAAAGAGGGTGCCGTCATAGAATCCTTCTTTGGCAAGTTTCACGATGTTATCACGATGTTTGGGGGTATCGTCGAACAGACGCAGGCGGATGTCCCCCATACTGGTCTCTAATAAAAGTACAGTTCCTTCCATATTCTTTTTGTTTTTATTTCCGCAGGCAATAAAGCTGCAAAGGGTCAAGATGCAAAAGATGCTTATAAATGTTTTTTTCATACTGATTCCTTCTTTTAGGCTTCGCAAAGATACATGATTAATCTCGTATTTATGCTCTGTGAGTTGCAAGGGCTGTAAAAAATGTGGAGAATACTTTTGTTGGACCGGGCGACCAGACCGGTCGCCCCTACATTTCACATTGCCCCCAATCAGGTGAAGGTCTGGGCGGCCGCGATACTGGAGGGCGTGGAGGCGGATACAGGAATAAAAAAAAGAATTCTAGCTCATCCCGATTTTCCTCTTCGGGCAAGGTAATCCGATGACCACGGCATGGGACTCCCGGTTCCACGGCTTGGGACTCCCGGTTCCAAAGCTTGGGACTTCCAGTTCCACGGCTTGGGACTCCCAGTTCCACGGCTTGGGACTCTCAGTTCCAAAGCCTGGGACTCTCAGTTCCAAAGCGTGGAACTTTAAACCCAAATGTCTTTATAACTTGATGCAAAGAAAAAAGAGGATGCCGGACGGACCGACACCCTCTTTACTTATAGGAAATTTGTTGGGTAAAGCTTATTTCAGCAGTTCGCTCAACTTATTGGTCAAATCTTCACCACGAAGGTTCTTTGCCAGGATCGTGCCGTCTTGACCAATCAGGACGGTAGCGGGGATAGCGCGAACGTTGTACAGTTTGGCGCCTTCACATTGCCATCCTTTCAAGTCAGACATTTGTTCCCAAGTGATGCCCAGTTCTTTGATAGCCTTCTTCCAAGCCTCTGCATCATTGTCCAAGGAAACACCTACGATGCCAAAACCTTTGCTCTTGAAGTTCTTGTAGTCATTTACCACGTTCGGCATTTCGGCGCGGCAGGGACCACACCAGCTTGCCCAGAAGTCAACCAAAGTCACTTTGTTCTTGGCTACGACATCAGACAGCTTGAGGTCTTTTCCGTCAGGGGTCTTCATGGAGAAGTCGATGAACTTCTGTCCGACAGCAGTCTTCTTCTCGGCTTCAATCATGCTCTTGATATTCTGGATAGCTTCTGTGTTGGCATAGTTGGCAGGAAGCTGACCGATGAGAGCTTCTTGCTCTTCCGTTGTGAATTCAGAATATGCCTGAGTGAAGAAGGTATAACCCAGGATGTTTGTGATGTTCGTCTGGATGAATGACTTGTAGAGGTTGGAAGTCTCCTCGCCAATCTTTCTGCGGAGTTCCATGAACTCAGCCATCTTGGCGTTGCGGTCTTCTTCGCTCAATGTGGTGTCCTGAAGAGCCATGTAGGCAGCTTTGGCAGGAGCGCTGATGCTGTCGTTCTTGTGCATGAAGTCACCCAGCAGGTCGTTGTGGGTTGTACCGCTGATGAGGTCACCGTCTGCTGTACATTTGATATTGATGTTACCGTTTTCAAGAACGAAAGTTACACCATTGTAAGGTCTCTCTTCGCCTTTATTGAAGAAACCGATGTTGAGGATTTCAGTAGAGTCAGCTTTCCCTTCAAAGACGAACTGTTTGTTTTGTACCTCCACGGTATCCATGTAAACCATGTTTCTGCCCTCTTGTTTGAAGAGGATGGCCAGAGTACTGTCTTTGATGGAAGCTCCTTCGTCAATCGTACCTGTAATTTTATAACCGCTCGGCTGAGATTGACAGGCAGCGAGGATAGCTGCGCTAGCTAATAAATAAGTAAGTTTTTTCATATTAAATGATTTGTTTTTTTAAGAGATGCGATAAAGGTAGATATTCTTTTCTATCTGCAAAAGAATCTTATGTAATATTTTGGTAATATTAAATCAAAAACGTTGCCCATTCATACTTTTGAAGAAAGGGCGACGCTTGTATTAATTGGAATTTTCCGTACAAAGTGTTACGGCATAATGTATTGCGAGCTGATGGATTCGTTGGCCATCACACGACGTATCGTTTCGGCAAACATGTCGGCAATGGACAACTGACGCACCTTGGCACAGCGGTTGGAGTAGGGGATACTGTCAGTAAATACCAACTCCTCCAGCATGGAGTTTTGCACGCGTTCGGATGCCGGACCTGACATGACGCAGTGGGTGGCGATGGCACGTACGGAACGGGCTCCGGCTTCACGCATGATGTCGGCAGCCTTGGTAATGGTTCCGGCGGTATCGACCATGTCGTCAATCAGGATGACGTTCTTGTCCTGTACATCGCCGATGATTTGCATGGTGGCAACTTCATTGGCCTTTTCGCGGGTCTTGTGACAAAGCACCAAGGGTACAGCCAGGTATTTGGAGTAAGTGCTGGCACGCTTCGAACCACCGACGTCGGGAGTAGCAATCACGAGGTCATCAAGCTTCAATGACTGGATGTAGGGGACAAAGACCGTTGAAGCATAGAGGTGGTCTACGGGTACATCGAAGAAGCCTTGAATCTGGTCTGCATGCAAGTCCATCGTAATCAGACGGTCAATGCCCGCAACGCTCAACAGATCGGCAACCAGTTTTGCACCGATGGATACACGGGGCTTGTCTTTTCTGTCCTGACGGGCCCAACCGAAGTAGGGGATGACAGCGATGATGCTTTTGGCAGAAGCTCGTTTGGCAGCATCAATCATCAGGAGAAGTTCCATCAGATTGTCCGAGTTGGGGAACGTTGACTGCACTAGGAATACGTGGCGGCCACGTATGGATTCCTCATAGGAAACGGCAAACTCACCATCCGCAAAGTGGGTGATGTTCATGTTTCCCAGTTCACATCCTAAACTGTTGCAAATCTTTTCTGCAAGGTATCTCGAATTTGTACCGGAGAATACCATAAAAGGTGCTTTTTCGCTCATGATTTTTACAATAGAGTTTATCTATTCGTTTTTAATTTTTTGCAAAGGTATGAAATTCTTCCTTACTTGCCGGGCAATACCTTTAGTTTTTTTGGTTCTTGTCTTGTGGCATGTTATCCTGTGTCCGGGCTGATTGACCGTTGAATGACTGTCCTTTGGCTGTTGTTATTCCGCCAGTTTTTTCAGTTTCTTGAAGTGGTCGATGATGCTTTTATAGCTGACGGTGTTGAATGAGTCGAAGCGGTTCCAGATGTCTCCCAATACGGCTGCACCTCCAAACCCCAGCTCCTTGACGTGGCGTATGTTGTTGGACTGGATGCCGCCCAAGGCAATCACCTTGCGGTCTATGATTCCGGTTTTGGATGCTTGCATGAGTTGTGAGCCGGAATAGGCCGAGCTGTAGTTGTTCTTGGAAATGCTGTCGAAAATCGGACTGAGAAAGACATAGTCACAGAGGACCTTGCGGCGTTTTACGTCGTCGATGGAATGGCATGAACAGCTGATGTGTCCTTTATAGGAAGCCGGTATTTCCGGATTACGGTGGTTCAGGTGGATACCCAATAGGTTGAATTCTTCCGTCAGGTAGAAATGGTCATGGACGACAATACGTTTGTGGTATTGTTCGGGGATGAGTGTCAGCAGACGCTCTGCATAGATAGGCTCTGTTTCCGGTTTGCGCAGGTGCAGGTAGTCCAGGCCTTCTTCAAACAGGGCGGTGATGATCTGGTCTTCCTCGGTGAAGAATGTCGGGGTAGTTATGACTATAAGTTTCATTCTGGTTCCAATTTTCCGCAAAAGTAGTAACATCTGTTCTAAGTGCGAACAGTTTAGAGCAAAATAATGTTTGATTGCATCGTTCTTAAATCAATCGTCCACAGTTTGCCGATGAGGGGCTCGCCGAATCCCGTGATGACTTTGAGGGCCTCGCATGCCTCTACGCAGCCTACTACGCCGGGGGTAACGCCCATGACTCCCTTGGGTGGAGCGGGCATGGAGAGCATCTCTTCTTCATCGGGATAGAGGGTCCGGTAGTTGACCGGATGCTCCGGATGGTTGAAGACGGCGACTTGTCCGTCGAAGGCGCGGATGCTGCCATAGACATAGATTTTTCCCAGCCGGACACAGGCGTCGTTGATGAGATAACGGGTGGCAAAGTTGTCGCATCCGTCGATGACCAGGTCATAGGGAGCGATGAGGCTGTCCGCATTTTCGGCTGTGAGTCGGTAAGGATAGGTCTGGATATGGACTTCGCTGTTGAGCCGCTCCAGGCGTTGCCGGGCTTGTTCGGCCTTTGATAGTCCCAGTTCGTCTTCGGCATAGAGTACTTGCCGTTGCAGGTTGCTGCGGTCGACCACGTCGTCATCGACCAGTCCCAGCGTACCGATGCCGGCGCCGGTGAGGTAGAGGGCGATGGGAGAGCCCAGTCCGCCTACTCCGACGAGCAGCACTTTGGCACGGCGGATTTTCTCTTGTCCTGCGGCTCCGATTTCGGGGAGCATGGTTTGTCGGTTATATCGGTCCATGTTGAGTATATATAGGGTGGGTGAATAAGTATAAGCGGGGGGATTGTCCAATGACAGGATGGCACGGACGGTTTCATGCTTTCCGGGGG
>ULTZ01009288.1_pt1 | contig 34895 bp, 21 predicted proteins | sample 1957981 | NCBI WGS metagenome assembly ULTZ01 (sample SAMEA4835745, study PRJEB28245) | human gut metagenome | biome: gut microbiome; material: fecal sample | place: Denmark | collected 2008
AAAATCGCCCAGAATGTCCGGAGTGAGGCGCAGAAGCGTAAGATGAGAAACTATAGGCCGGGATGCCTGGAGGGACGTATAGGCGTTTATGGAGCTTCTTCTTCACCAATGGGGAGGCTGGCCAGAGCTATACAGAAATACTGATAAAACCGAAGCCACGGAGATAGTAATTATCGACAGTCAAATGAATTACCGAGGAAAACTTGACACTTACCATTACCGAAGCGGACCGGAATATGTACAAAGACAAGAAGAATCCAAGAAAATAAAAGAAATCATCAACGCCCCGTCCGGCCCAGTGCCCTGGAGCGCAGCGAGCCGGAAGGGGTCGGCTGCCGCTGGATTTCTTAGTGAACTAGTGAGCTGGTGGACTAGTGGGCTAGTCGGAGTTAATGTCAGGGTGTACCAAGATTCTTCGCCCGGGTTTAGAATGGTCGGTCGGCCAAATAAAAGGAAGGCCCTTTAATGTGCAGGCTAAGGGAGGGCTTTGGCCGACTCGCGCATTCTATGCAGAATGCGCGCAAGTGGGGGCAGGAAGAAAAGTACGTAACGCTGACTTCATACTCATCGCCCGATAGGGCGATACCACCACCCTCTGAACCTTCAGTGCCAAAGGCGCTGTCCAATGGCCGCCACCACAACCCTCAGCGGCGAAGCCGCTGTCAAACCTAAGAACCCTTGGGCCCGAAGGGCCCATCAATCTTAAGAACCTTTTGCGTCCAAAGGGCGCTGCCGGGAATTTCTATTTCCGTAAAAAATAAATTGACAGATAGGCCGTTGTAATTTATAATTTATAAGTGTGCAATAGCACCCCATCAGTCTTATTGGGAGGGAGGGATATAGATGTCTGAGATCAAAGTTCAAAAGGGCGAATCTCTTGATAGTGCTCTTCGCAGATTTAAACGTTCCTGCCAAAAAGCCGGGGTTCTTTCTGAAGTAAGAAAACGTGAACATTATGAAAAGCCCAGCGTTAGACGTAAACTGAAATCTGAAGCCGCAAGAAAACGCAAGTATAAGTAATAACAGGTTGTAAGGTGATTAGTTTTGTCAATTAAAGAACAGCTTATGGCTGACATGAAGACAGCCATGAAAGCTAGAGAAGAAGGTAAGCTTGCACTGAACACGATCCGTATGGCCCGTGCTCACATCAGGCAGGCTGAAATCGACGACGGACACGCGGACTTCAATGATGATCAGGTTCTTGCCGTTCTCCGGAAAGAAGTGAAGCAGAGGAAAGAAACCCTTGCTGAAATCGCTGGTTCCGGAAGAGAAGACCTGGTTAAACAGACCAAAGCGGAAATCGAAGTACTGGAAAAGTACCTGCCGGCAGAAATGTCTGCAGAAGAAGTAGAGAAGATTGTGAAAGAAACAATCGACGCCTTGGATCCTGGGCAGAGAAACATGGGTTCTGTGATGAAAGCTGTCATGGCAAAGCTCAAAGGCAAGGCAGACGGTAAACTGATTAACGGGATTGTTCGTAAACTGCTGGCCTGAGCTCAAAAGCTTGACAAAAGTAAGACACGTGGTGTATCCTTATTACATAAGTTCATATGCTGCGTCAAAGATGACTCATTCCTATCGGGATGGGTCATTTTCTTTTGTAACACATAGGACTTTATAAATATAAAAAAGTGGAACAATTTAAGTCTATAGGAGGGCTCAAATGAACAAAGAATTATTGTACTGCATTCCGGCCGGCCAATACGGTAAAGAAGGGGTTCTTTCCCTGCTGGCTCAGCACCCGGAAATCCGGTTCGTGTCTCTCGTAGGCATTGACCTGGCAGGCAATGATACCGATGAAAAGATCCCCATCGAGATTTTCATGAAAGACTACGAAGACTTCTTCGCCGGCAAAGCCGTGCAGACCGATGGCTCTTCCGTAGTATTCATGAATATCGCTACCCTGAACGATGCGCGGGTAGACATGGTGGCCGACAGCACGGTCAACTGGTATGTGGACTATAATGATGATAATGTGATGGAAGAAAATGGACGTCCCGTAGGCACCCTGCGGATTCCCTGCTTCCTTATCCATAATGGGAAATTTATCGATTCCCGCTCCATTCTGAAAAACTCCTGCGAATATGTGGCCAGAGAACTGAAGAAAATGCTTCTCGGCGCCACTGTGAAGGGCATGGAAAACTTCCCCTTCTCTGAAATCCAGGATATCGTATTTACCACGGGCACGGAACTTGAATTCTGGGTGAAAACCCCCAGCGAAAAGGAAACGGTACAGCACCTGTCCATTTCCCAGCGCCTCCAGGAACAGTACTGGCAGCGCATGCGCGGCAATGTCCGTACCGCCATGGAACAGACCATCGAAGAACTGGATGCCCGGGGCCTTCATGTAGAAATGGGCCACAAAGAAGTAGGCGGCATCAAATCCAAAATCGATGACGACGGCCATATCTTTGATGTATGCGAGCAGCTGGAACTGGACTGGCTCTTCTCCACCAATCCCCTGCAGGCAGCAGACAATGAACTGGAAGCCCGCATCGTGGTACGTGAAGTCTTCCGCCGGAACGGCCTGGACGTATCCTTCAAGGCAAAGCCCATTATCGGCGTAGCCGGCAGCGGCGAACATACCCATGTAGGCATTGCAGCCCTCCTGAAAAACGGCAAAACCATCAACCTGTTGGCACCGGAAGACATGTCTTCCGATTTCCTCTCCACCATTGGCTACGGCTTCATCATGGGCATTCTCCACAACTATGAAGCCACCAATCCCTTCGTTTCTTCCACCACCGACGCCTTCAACCGCCTGAAACCGGGCTTTGAAGCACCGGTATGCATCGTTACCTCCCTGGGCCATACGCCGGAAGTACCGTCCCGCAACCGTTCCATCCTCATGGGACTGATCCGGGATATCGGAAATCCGAAAGCCACCCGCTTTGAACTCCGTGCGCCGAACCCCTTTACCAATACCTACCTCTGCGTTTCCTGCCTCTACCTCACCGCCTTAGACGGCATCGAATATGCCTTGAAATCCGGCAAATCGGCAGCAGACCTTCTGGCTGAACTTTCCAAGAAGCCTGGCGAAGACGCAGACTACCTGGAAAAAGACAGAGCCTATCGCTGCGAAGAAAACGTATTCGAAGACTTCACCGATGAAGAAAGAGATGCAGCCTTCGGCAAACCGCCTGCCACGGTTTGGGAAAACGTGAAAATCATGAAAGCCAACCCGGACAAGGTGGCAGTCCTCACCAGAGGCGGCACCCTTTCCGAAAAGATTGTAGACTCCTTCCTCGCTTCCATCGTATACCGCTGGAAGAACGAACTCATCGACCGGATTATTCCCGGCGTGGAAGCTGCCGTGAGAGGCTATAAAAAACTGGATAATGATGACAAGATTGATGAAAGACGCTGGAAATCCATCAAGGCCAAACGGGTGGAACTGGCAAAAGATCTGGACGACGAAAAATGCATCTGCACCAGGCTGAAAGAAGCCCTGGAAAAAGATGACTACGACACCGCTTCAGACCTCCAGCTGGAAATGATGAAAAAAGCCCAGGCCCTGGAAAAGGAATACCGCGTGTATGCCCTGAACATTCTCGACTGATTCAATCTGCCAAAGCTGAACATCAGGCCAATGATGACCCATTCTTACAAGAAGGATGGGTCATTTTATATTTCATGACATAGATGAAAATGTATATACAGGAGGCATGGATGATGAGGAACTGGAAAAAGAAATACCGCTTTTCCATTCTGGGTTTCCCGTTAGTTATCTGATGGGGGACTCATCTGGAAAATATTTCACATAGAAAAAATGATTATAACAGGAGGAATTCAACATGAACAAGGACTTACTTTACTACATCCCCACCGGTGAATTTGGCAAGGAAGGCGTACTTTCCCTTCTGAAAACCCATCCGGAAATCCGCTTCGTATCCCTGGTAGGCATTGACCTGGCAGGCAACGATACCGACGAAAAGGTACCGATTGAACTGTTCCTCAAGAACTACGACGACTTCTTCGCCGGCACCGCCGTACAGACCGACGGCTCCTCCGTAGTACTTATGAACATCGCCACCCTGAACGATGCTCGGGTCGACATGGTAGCAGATCCCTCTGTCAACTGGTATATCGACTACAATGAAGACAACATCTATGAAAACGGCCGCCCTGTAGGCACTCTCCGCATTCCCTGCTTCCTCCTGCACAACGGTAAATTCATCGACTCCCGCTCCATTCTGAAAGACTCCTGTGCCTTTGTGGCAGATAAACTGAAAGCACTTCTGGCCGGCGGCAAAAAAGTGAAAGGCATGGAAGACGTTCCCTTCGAAGACATTGAAGACATCGAATTCACCATCGGTACGGAACTGGAATTCTGGGTGAAGACCCCCAGCGAAAAAGAAACCATTCAGCATCTCTCCATTTCCCAGAGACTGCAGGAACAGTACTGGCAGAGAATGCGCGGCAACGTCCGTACCGCCATGGAAGAAGCCATTGAAGAACTGGATGCCCGCGGCATGAGCGTGGAAATGGGCCACAAAGAAGTGGGCGGTATCAAACCGAAAGTGGACGACGCCGGCCACACCGTGGACGTCTGCGAACAGCTGGAACTGGACTGGAGATTCTCCATGAACCCCCTGCAGGCAGCAGACAATGAACTGGAAGCCCGCATCATTATCCGTGAAGTATTCCGCAAATACGGTCTCGACGTTTCCTTCAAGGCAAAGCCCATTATCGGCGTAGCCGGCAGCGGCGAACACACCCATGTAGGCATCTGCGCCACCTTGAAAAACGGCAAAACCATCAACCTCCTGGCACCTACAGAAATGAAAGCCGACTTCCTTTCCACCATCGGCTACGGCTTCATCATGGGCATCCTGAAGAACTACGAAGCCACCAACCCCTTCGTATCCTCCACCACCGACGCCTTCAACCGTCTGAAACCGGGCTTCGAAGCACCGGTCTGCATCGTCACCTCCCTGGGCCACAAACCGGAAGTTCCGTCCCGTAACAGAACCATCCTCATCGGCCTGGTAAGAGACATTGACAATCCGAAAGCCACCAGATTCGAACTCCGCGCTCCAAACCCCTTCACCAACACCTACCTGGCAGCCTCCTGCCTCTTCCTCTCTGCCCTTGATGGCATTACCTACGCTGTCACCTCCGGCAAGACACCGGCAGACCTTCTGGCTGAACTCTCCAAGAAACCGGGAGAAAAAGCAGACTACCTGGAAGAAGGAAGAGCCTATCGCTGCGAAGACAACGTATTCGAAGACTTCACCCAGGAAGAAAGAGATGCAGCCTTCGGTAAACCGCCGGCTACTGTCTGGGAAAACGTGAAGACCATGAAAGCCAACCCCGACAAAGTGGCAGTCATTGAAGCAGGCGGCACACTCAATGCCACCATCGTAGACTCCTTCGTAGCCTCCATCGTATACCGCTGGAAGAACGAACTTATCGACCGCATCATCCCGGCCACTGAAGCCCTGGTCAAAGGCTTCAAAAAACTCCCCAGTGAAGACGACCTGGACGAAGAACGGTGGGCCGCTATCCTTGATAAGAAATACGAACTCATCAAAGATACCAAAGCCGGCAAATCCCTCTGCACCAAGCTGAAAGACGCTCTCGAAGCCGATGACTACGACACCGCTTCCGACCTGCAGATCGAAATCAATAAGAAAGCAGAAGCCCTCGAAAAAGAATATGGCGAATACGCCCTGAACATCGTAGGCTGATACAGGAAATAAAAAAAGACTGCGAAGAAAGGTCAATCATTTCTTCGCAGTCTTTTTTGATGTCGGAAAATGGATTCTGCCACCTTTCGAGTGCTGAATTAAAGGATTATATTTATTTGATTACAGAGGACTGATATTCTGGAAAAAGTATATTTCCAGACAGTTTAAAATTGACTATTAGCTTTGAACACTTGAAGCCCTTCCAGAGATATATCATCAGAATCTAAATAATAAGGGCATATTCTGTCAATATGGCTGATTCCACCTCACTCAATATTTATAAAAAATGGTGAAATTATTGATTTAATTCGTATATTTAAACATAAATTTTCCATAAAATATGCCTATTTATCGTATTTTTGACTATTTATATATAAACATTGATATAAAAAATCGGATAAAGATTTATCCCAATACGTTGACTCGATTATGTTTAAATGCTATACTGTATAAAAGAATATGACTTAGCATTTAGGAAAGTTCTAATTTTAACAGCACGCTTACTTATTTGAATAGTTTACCCAATATAAAAGGCTGCGTGGTGAAAACATCTGGTTTTGTCAGAAGTGACAGAACATAGCCATATATAAAACTTTCTGTAAAGTCAGCAGCTGCTTTGTAAAATCAGGCTTTCCAAAGACAGTGGAGTCTATAAATACGCAGGATTAAAACCGGAAGGGGCGCCGGTTTTAATCCTGTTTTTGCGTGAAAAATAATGACTTATAGTAATCTGTCGCTTATTAAAGAATAGAGAAGAAATGAGAGATTCTGTGTCATAAGCTCAATGAAGGGGGAGGGATAATTATGAAACATAGAAATCACATTTGTTTTGGAATGAGTAAAAAAGCAAGGATATGGGGATGCCTGGCGGCATTAATGGGAGTCGGCCTTGGGGGCATGGAGGCTGTTTACGCCATGCCTCAGGGCGGTGTCATCGCAGGCGGCAGCGGCAGCATTTCTGCGGCAGGCAGCACGATGACCGTTTCCCAGCAGTCGCAGAATCTCTTTGTCAACTGGGATTCCTTCTCTGTAGGCAAGGGAGAAAAAGTTCAGTTCACAGGGCCCCGGGATTTTGCTGTCCTCAACCGGGTGGTAGGGCATGATGAATCGAAAATCTATGGAGAAATCAGTGCTGCCAGCCACGGCAATGTTTATCTGGTCAATCCCAATGGCATCCTTATCGGCGATGGAGCTGTCATCAATGCCGGCAGCTTTATAGCCAGTACGAAGGATGTGGTGGATGTGCCCGGGTTCATGGCTTCGGGCAAAGTGAATTTCCAGGGCGATGCCCAGGGGAACATCATCAATCTCGGCGCTGTGAAAGCTGACCGCATTGAAATGCACGGCGATACCATCAGCCTGAAAGCCGCCAATGTGAATACGAATTTCAATGCACCCACAATCACCATCAATGCCCATGCCATCCATGCAGGCGTCAAAGAGGGAGAAACCACAGAAGCTGTGGATGCAAAGCTGGGCGTAACCGCAGAAGCCTTTCAGCTGAAGGACACCATGCAGGAGCTGCGGCAGGCGGTGGATGGGAACAGCCAGGGCCGCTTCATGCTCAATGGAGACGATAAGAAAGTAGAAACTTGGAGCGATGATGCCCCCGATGTAGGTCCGGGAGCATCTATTGATGGGCTGGGATATACGGTAGCGAATAAAACCATTCGGGATTGTCAGGATGGAACCGGGATCTTCAGCTATGCCACGGGAGGCCCAAAAGAGGATCAGCAGGTACGCCTTGAGAATTTAACTCTTGACCATATCAACGTCACGGGACAGCCGGGAAGTTATACAGGGACACTGGTGGGCTATCTGGATGGGGACGGCATACGGGTTGCCAATGTGACCGTAGCAAACGGAACTGTCATTGGATATGACTATGTAGGAGGACTCATCGGATATTCAGATGGTTTCAGAAATGGCAACACCTTTTTTAATGTCCATAATGTGAATACCCATGTCCAGGGCGATCTGGAAAAACGGGACGAAAAATATACCGGGATCGGCATCGGCGGGATTTTCGGCTATGAATCGGGATGGAGGAATCGGGATCAGGTACAAAATGTATTCCGCAATGTCTCCAATTCCGGTCATGTCATTGGCCGTGAACACGTAGGAGGCATTGCCGGTCACCTGGTGAACGCCGACATGGACCAGGTACGCAATACAGGCCGTATTGAACAGCAGACTCTGAGAACCCTGGTACGAGATGATACCCGATATGAAGATTCCCGGTATGTAGGGGGAATCGCCGGTTCCATCGGCCCTTCCGGAGAAGCGGCTGCCAATGTCCGCATCTCTCATGCCTATAATGGCGGTGCCATAGGAGTGGATACAAGTCAGTCCGGGTACTACGACAGCGCCTCTTATATTGGCGGAATCGTCGGGCTTCTCTCCGGTGGTGATGACGATCAGATCTACGGCGTCACCAATACGGTCATTGACTACGCTCACAATACGGGCACCATTACGGCAGGGTTTGAAGATTCAGGCGGTATTGTGGGATTTGCTGCAGGTTTGGGCAGGGATAATGGCGGACAGGCTTCGGACATGGTGATCCGGCACAGCTGGAATGACGGCAGCATTCTGGCTGATTACAGCGGTGGGATTGCCGGTACATTTGGCGGTACCATTGAGCAAAGCTATAATAATGGACCTTTGGGGGAGTATTCGGGAGGGCTTGTATCTGCGACTGATAACAAGCTTTACAATGATGTGATCATCCGGGACAGCTATAATACGAAAAACGGCACGGCTCATGTGGGAGGCATCATTGGCGTTGATTATACAGAGGGAACCACATTACTTGAACGGGTGTGGAATGAAGCCGATATCCCGGTCACGACGAATTATTCAGGCGGTATCATTGGTGATGCCCAGAACTGTGGCTCCATTATGATGAACCAGGTCTATAATTTTGGAAATGTATCTGGTAATAGTACTATCGGGGGAATGATTGGCCATAATCAGGTAGATACCGATGCTACGATCACCTTTAATGGCTGCATCAACTATGGTGATGTTTCCACATCTGACGAAGAGGAGGTAGGTGGCTTTATCGGTGGGTCCACCCCCTGTGGCGGGAAAAATGATATTTTTATCAACGACAGTGCCAACTTTGGAAATATTAGCGGAAGCGCCCATATCGGTGGTTTTATTGGGATGCATCAGCTGAGTAATGGGGTAGAAGGGGAAGAATTGTTTATCCGTAATTCTTATAATTACGGGAAAGTAACTTCTCAAGATGGGGTATCATCCGGTGGAATGATCGGATATCTGGATTCAGAAGAGCTCCTCCCTATTCAAAATATTCCACACTTTGATTCTTCCGGGACTGTGGGTGATCATGCTGTTGGTGTTGTCTATTATAAAACAAATAATACAGGCGATTGGCAAAAAGATGATGCCGAAGGGTATCTGGGTAATTTTGGTGCACAAACAGGAATCATGGCCATACCGAATACAGATGCCTATGCCAATGAGCAATTTCTGAACTGGGAAGGAAAAACCACATTGGATATGCAGGGAAAGACAGGAACCGAAACCGGCAGCTACCCGGATGGCGGATATGTGTGGAAAATGTATGAAACCGATAAAAAAGATGATCTGGGCAGGACAATGTACTACAAACCGCAACTGACGGCTTTCCAGACAAAAGTGCAGACCGTGAAGCACAGTGCAGATTCTGCATCTCCTGATGTTTCCCGGGCCTTGTATGACGTGACCATGCCGGACGGACAGAAAATCAAAGGCGTTGCCTGGGATCGTGTGCTGGCCCTGCAGGACCAGTTTACCCGCGTGAATAACCGGGGAGATGGCTCCCGGAATCCGGCATATTCTGCTTCCGATTCAGAGCCCGGCGGCAGCATGCCGAATCATCTCTATGGCTTTTACAATTCCAGCCAGCAGGGACTCAATGTGTTTATCCATCCGGAAACAATCAAACCGGCCAATCCACCATCGCCAGAAGAACCCATCAAACCGGTCCTTCCCAATCGGGAAATCAGCCGCAATGATTATCTGTACAGCGATGATCATTCTACCGGTGACGGGGAACTTCATTGGTACATGCATATGCCGCCCATGATTTACGTCAAGGATAGAGGCATCCGGACGGAGGAAAGAAAATAATGAATCAAAGCAGCAGTTATATGGAATCAAGTGAAAAATGGTTATGTGATAGCAAATTGGCAGAAAACGGCCGGCATAAAGCCGGCAGGAGAAGAAATAAAGCCGCCGCTATTTCCATGACAGCCTTGCCGGCAGTGATCATTCTGTAATCCCCTGGTAGTTGTTTTGTGGCGGATTGCAAAGCGGCACAGGAAACTGGTCATCAGAAGCTTTCCGGCTTTGAAGCTACAGTAGGAAGGAAATGCCAAACAGCATATTGGTTTGGGTGCTCCACAAATATAATTTTTTTGGTCGGCAGATTCTTCTGCCGGCCTTTTTAGGTTATTAAACAAAAGTCGTTTCCCCTATCGCTGCCAGGATTTTGAAATGATGCTTTACACGTTTGGAACTGTAGTTATGGATGCCGGTTTCCATCGAATCTATTCCATTTTGCTTATTGGTAAATCAACTGCCCGGGTATATCTCCTGGTTCAGGATGCTTTGGAAGTTTTCCATGGGTCTATTGTGTAGGCAATGGACTTGCAAGTACAGGTTTCCAGTTCGATTTATCCTGAAGGTCTGTCTGATTTCTGCTTTTAGCCTGTTATCCTTAAATATAGAATAGAATTGAGTATAAAAGTTTTATATACTACTTACGCCTGCAGGCGCCCCCTTTGCAGTTCCCTCCTATTTGGTATATGATGGATGCAAATCAAAAATAAGAGGTGGTACCTTTGGATTTAGATACAGAAAAGATTTTGAAACGGTTTGAAGATTATATTTCCTATAACACCCAGTCCGATGAGGAGAATGACCAGGTCTATCCCAGTACGCCGGGGCAGATGGTGCTGGCCCGCCATTTGAAGGAGGAACTGGAGCAGCTGGGGCTTCAAGAGGTGAGTCTGGATGAAAACGGCTATGTCATGGCCACCCTTCCGGCTAACGGCGCAGAAGGCAGTGAGGTAGGTTTCATTTCCCATATGGATACCAGCCCTGACGCCCCCGGCGGTCCCATTCACAGCCGGGTGGTTCATGACTATGACGGAAAGGATATCTGCCTGAATAAAGAAAAGAATATCTTCCTTTCTACGAAGGATTTCCCGGAAATTTTGAAATACAAGGGCCAGGATATCATAGTCACTGACGGTACCACTCTTCTTGGTGCCGATGACAAGGCGGGAGTGACGGCCATTGTGAGCGCCATGGAGTACCTGCTCCATCATCCGGAATTAAAGCACGGGAAAATCCGCATTGCCTTCACACCGGATGAGGAAACGGGGCGGAGTCCTCTTCGTTTTGATGTGAAGAAATTTCATGCGGACTTTGCCTATACCATTGACGGCGGCGAGCTGGGCGGCCTGGAATATGAAAATTTTAATGCCGCCAATCCGGAAATCATCATTCATGGAAGAAGCGTGCATACCGGGGACGCCAAGGGGAAAATGGTGAATGCCATTTCCATTGCTTCCCAGTGGCAGTCCCTGCTGCCGGAAGGGGAGAAACCGGAATGCACGGAAGGCAGGGAAGGATTTTTCCATGTCTATAAAATCAGCGGATCCGTGGAAGAATGCACTCTGTCCATGCTGGTGAGGGACCATGACCGGGCGAAGTTTGAAAAGAAGAAACAGTACCTCCAGCACATGGCAGATTTCCTGAATGAGAAGTATGGGGAAGGCACGGTGGAAGTGAAGCCCCATGATGTGTACTTTAACATGCTGGACATTATCCGGGACGGTCATATGGATATCGTGGAGCTGGCGCGGAAGGCCATGAAAAAAGCGGGGGTTACGCCGGTGGAACTTCCTATCCGCGGCGGTACTGATGGCGCCCAGCTTTCCTTCAAAGGACTGCCCTGCCCCAATATTTTCACCGGCGGCGCCAATTTCCACAGCCGTTTCGAATACCTGCCCATACCTTCGCTGGTAAAAGCCTGTGAAACGGTCATAGAAATCGCCTGTCACGGGTGGGAAATCAGGTAAATCAGTGAACTGGTGGGCTGGTGACTTCTCAACTGATCGTGCCGCCCTTTAAGTGACACTCTCTTACTGGGGAAGGATAATATAGCACTCCGTCATGCAGAACTGGTAACACAAACGCAAATCCCGTAACGTCTTGCGTCCCCTTTAGGGTGGCAAGGGAACTGGATTCGTAGGGGAGTGAAGCAGCCTGAGAATCCAGTGACATGCTTTTCCATGAAGAAGAGGACCGTGGAGCGGCGCAGGGGCGTAGGAGGCTGTAAGTCGGATTGACACTCTATGCTGGCGTGACCGCCAAACGGCTCCTTCCTGCCGACTGGTATTTAAGGAAGCACTGATTAATTCATAGAGTCTGCTTTTATAAGAATTTTTATGCACTGCTTCGTCATGGGACTCCTTAAATAGCTCGCTATTCGCGTCGTCCCATTCCTTGCATTGCATAAAAATCCAAGAATAAAAGCAGACAGTGATTTAATCAGCGCTTCCTTAACGGCATTTGTCTCATATGCTTCAACTACCGAGATCCTTCGCTGGCGCTCAGGATGACAAGTGGGAGGCAGGAAGGATAGCACGTAACGCTGATTATAAAACTCATCGCCCCCTAAAGGGGAAACGACTCACTACATTTTGCGCGTCGCTAGCGCTCCTTCATCCTCTGTTGTCACTGACTCACTGGATTTTCGGGTCGCTGATGCTCCCCTACAAATCCAGTTCGCATAGTGCAAAATGTGTTCGCTGTGCACCGTAAGGGCGATACCACAACCCTATGAACCTTCTGAATCCTATGAACCATTTGAACCCGGGCCGCAAAGCGGTCCAAAGGAGGAATATGATGAAAGATATTTCAGATACCCTGCTTCAGAAATTTCGTCAATCCTATGAAGCAGATAAAAATGCCCAGGTGCTGCATGGCACTCTGGCGAAGACGGATATGATGAATCTGGCTTATCATCCTGGGAAGGGAGCGGCCCTGAAAGGGGCCTTCACAGTGGAAGTGAAGACCCGGGGGATTACGGCCCAGGAACAGTCTGGGCGCTGCTGGCTCTTTGCGGCGCTGAACATTCTCAGGGAAAAGGTGGCAGAAAAGTGCCATCTGGAGCAGTTTGAGCTGTCCCAGAATTACCTTTCCTTCTATGACAAGCTGGAGAAAGCGAACAATTTCCTTGAAATAGTGATTGAAAATGCAGATGCGCCGGTGAAGGGACAGCTTATGCAGTATGTGCTCCGCGGCATGAGCGACGGGGGATACTGGACCGAGGCGGCGGACCTGGTGGAGAAGTACGGCGTGGTGCCGAAACAGGTGCAGCCGGAAACATACCAGTCCGGCCATACGGACCGTTTCGTTTCTACCCTGAACCGCCTCCTCCGGAAGGATGCCATGGAGCTACGGGAGCTGGTGAAGGCTGGCAGGGATCCCTACGCCAGAAAAGCGGAAATGATGGAAGAGGTGTATAAGGCAGAATGCATTGCCTTCGGCGAGCCGGTGCAGACTTTCGATTTCTCCTATCGCGATAAGGATAACCATTTCCATGAGGACCGGGGACTTTCGCCCCTCGATTTCTATCACAAGTACGTAGGGATTTCTCTCTATGACTACATGGCTGTCATCAATGAACCTACCTTTGACAAACCTCTGGGCCGCCTCATCGCATTCCACGGGGTGGAAAACATGGCAGGCCGGGATATGAAGGGGCTGAATCTTACGGGGAAGGATATGGAAGATCTCTGCGTGAAGCAGCTGAAAGCCGGCGAGCCTGTGTGGTTTGCCTGCGATGCCGGTGCGGCAGGCGCTAGAAAAGAAGGGGTGTGGGACCCGGTGAGCGTGCGGTATGAAGACCTTCTGGGCGGGTTTTCCATGGACATGGATAAGGGAAAACAGCTGGAATACAGCGCCAGCTCCGCTACCCATGCCATGCTTCTCACCGGCGTCCATCTGGACGAAAAAGGAAATCCGGACCGCTGGAAAATCGAGAACTCCTGGGGCAAGGAGGTGGGGGACAACGGGTACTTTGTGTGCTCAGAAGCCTATTTCCAGAAATTTGTGTATGAAGCAGTGATTCTGAAAAAGCACTTCACCGAAGACCAGAAGAAAATGATGGAACTGGAACCGGTATATATCAACGCCTGGGACGAAGATTATTAAAATCAAAATCCCGGAGGGCCCTGTCGGGGAGCTCCGGGATTTTTCTTTGTAAAATGTTTTGTAATGGTATAATAACGATGGCGAGGCAGCTCTTTGCATTGCGCGGCTTTTATTCCCTCAAAATGAAAATGGAGAGGGAGTGGCACTATGAATATGTACGAAACATTATCTCTGATGATTGCTTTCGGAATCTTAGTCGCCACAATCATGTCTAAGTAATTAGCACATGAAAAAAGCCTGCCCAGGCTGCGGGAAGGCTTTCTTCAAATGCTACAAATATTGAGGGAGCCGTTTCCTCGCCAGGAAATATATAAACGGCTGTCTCACTGCCATTATTATACCACATACCACAGGCTGAAATAAAAAATAAAAAATATAAGGATATTTTTTCAAAAAATCCATTGACAGAACAGGGGACTGCTGGTATAATCAATTACGTTGTCGGGGCATAGCGCAGTTTGGTAGCGCACTTGGTTCGGGACCAAGGGGTCGCAGGTTCAAATCCTGCTGCTCCGACCATTTATGCGGGTGTAGCTCAATGGTAGAGCGCCAGCCTTCCAAGCTGGTTACGAGGGTTCGATTCCCTTCACCCGCTCCATTTTTTTATCCGCTTTTTGCGGATTTTTTATTTGCCCTCCATAGAGGAGGGTGAAAATAGAGTTTGACAAATACAGGGACGTCCTGTAATATATATATGTTCATGCCGGTATAGCTCAGCTGGTAGAGCGGCGCATTCGTAATGCGTAGGTCGCAGGTTCAAATCCTGTTGCCGGCTCCAAGAATTTAAGGTCTGGAATTCATCGATAAATACGATTCATTCCAGGCCTTTTTTCTATTGTTTTGAAGTGCTGAAATACTCCTAAAAAATAGCCATGATCGGGTTACTAACCAGATTACTAACCAGATTTTTTGTGATGAGTGGTTTATCTCGGATCATTCTGCATCTCCGATGGCATATTAGGTCATAAATTAGCCGCCGGGGATTTAGAGATAAACGTTAAAAGTCACAGCAGGCCCCTTTGGGGGTTTAGATTTTCAGCGAAAATCCTGCGATCCTCCGTCGCCTGCGGCGCCACTGTCGGGCATTAAGGTGCTCGCTTACTGTGCAGACTATATATTGCGGCGAAGCCGCCGCCACCACCACCACCCTCTGGACCGTTTGAACCCTATGAACCTTCACATCGAAGGCGTGTCCAAGGGCATAGCCCCGTCAACGTACACCCTTTCCCGCTGCGCGGGAATTTCCCTCAAGGGAAAACAGGAAGTAAGGAGGCCAGGGCCCTCTGTCTGAGAGGCTGTGAAAAGAATTTTCTGGCCCCACAGTATGATATAATACAGAAAACAGGATTGCCATGATTTCAATGAAAGAGGTTGATTCCTATGAAACTGGTTGTGATTAACAAGTTATCCGATGAAAAAATCGATGCATTGAAAAAGGCGGTGCCCGGCTCCGTGGTGGAAGCCTACAAATCACCGAAGGAAGCCCTGCCTCATGTGGCAGACGCCGATGCCATTGCTCTCTGGGGATTCCAGGATGTGGAGCCCCTCCTTCAGGTAGCGCCCCATGTGCGCTGGGTTCATTCCCTGTCTGACGGGGTGGAAAAACTCCTCACTCCCAGTATGATGGAAAGGCCCATTATTCTCACCAATTCCCACGGTGTCCATGACCGGGCGGTGTCGGAGCACACCATGGCCCTCCTTCTTTCCTGGTTCCGCCGCATCCCTGATGCTGTCCGCAGTCAGAGCGCCCATACCTGGTCCAGACCCCACGGGGAATCCCTTTTCGGCAAGACCATCCTCATTGTAGGTTTCGGCAGCATTGGCAGGGCCATTGCCCAGCGGGCCAAGGTCTTTGAAACCCATATTCTGGCAGTGAAGAAACATCTGTCCCATGAAATGTTCGCAGACCATGTATACACCCAGGAAGAAATCATGGATGTCCTGCCCAAGGCAGACATCATCATCGCTGCTCTTCCTGCCACACCGGAAACGGATAAGTTCTTCGATGAGGAAAAATTCAAAGCCATGAAGAAATCGGCCCTTTTCATCAACATTGCCCGGGCCTCTGTAGTGGATGAACCGGCCCTGGTAAAGGCTCTTGAGGAAGGGGACATTGCCGGCGCCTGCATGGATGTTTTCTCCAAGGAACCGCTTCCTGAAGATCATCCCTTCTGGGACATGAAAAATGTAATCATGACTCCTCACATTGCTTCCATGGTACCGGATTTCTGGAATAAGCTCACCTTCCTTCTGGAAACCAATTTCATCGCCTTCAGCCGCGGCGAGAAGCTGCTGAATGAAGTGGATAAGAAAAAGGGTTACTGATGGCTATGTAAAAAGAGGACTGCCCGGGCAGTCCTCTTTTTATGGCTGTTCTTGGTCGGTATTTTTTACGTTTCAAAGCCCTTCCGCATAGCCTGCCTGCTGCAGCAGGCCATAACCCAGGGCGAAGCGGTGAATCCTTTGAGGCTCTGAACCTTTTTCTCCCGTATGCTATAATATAGAAAATAAATTCGATGATTACTATTTTATACATGAGGAGAAAACCATGGCAGGAAAAAAGCGGGTGCGGAGAACGAGAGCGGCAAAGAAGGGAGGCCATCCATTTCTGGTGCTTCTTTTCTTTATAGCCCTCATTATGGGTTCTGCCTATATGACGGACCGCATGACCAATGCCCCTGATTCGGAGGTGGCCCAGAACGTTACCACCATTGGTCACCTGTTTAACGATAAGGAAATGCAGGGACTGGTGCCGAAGGAAGACCAGGGTACGCCGGAAAGCGTGAAAGAAAAAATCAAAGCCGCCATGGATAAGGTGGTGACGGTGCAGGTAAAGGCCGATGACGAAGAACCGGCGGGAAGCAGCGTTTCCTCCAATGAAAAAAAGGATGGCAGCCAGACAATGGAAAAGGAGAAAAAGGCTTCCTTCAGTCTGCCTTCTATTGTGTCTAAAATTACAGGAAAAGAGGAAAGCCATGAAAACACAGCGGCCCCTTCTTCCCTGCAGGGAAAGCCAACGGAAGCGGCTTCCTCCGCTGTTTCATCTACCCCTTCGTCCACTGTTTCTGCTTCCTCCTCTGCTCCTGCGGCCCCGGCAGCCGCTGCTCCTTCCGTGAAGAAGGATGCAGGACATACGAAGGCTCCTGCCAAACAGAATGCAGCTCCCCTGAAAGCTGCACCGGCAGCTTCGCCAAAGCCCAATACGCCTTCAGCAGTAAAGGGAAAGCTGGCCGTGGTCATCGATGATGCAGGACGGGACCTGGCATCCCAGCATGTCTATGAATCCCTGGGCATTCCGCTTACCCTGGCCGTCATGCCGAACCAGGTGCACACCAGGGACGCCGCCCTTTCCTGGCATGCCCATGGCCTTCCTGTGATTCTTCACCAGCCTATGGAATCGGTTTCCGGTATCGGTATGGAATCCAAGGTCATCCTGACTTCCATGAGCGATGAGGAAATCAGGAGCCTTCTGAAGAGCTCTCTTTCCCAGGTGCCGGAAGCGGTGGGCATCAATAATCATCAGGGCTCCAAGGCCACTACCGACCGTCATACCATGGAGGTGGTGATGAATGAGCTTCATCATCGTCATCTCTTCTTCTTCGACAGCCGCACCAATTCCACCACCGCTGCCGATGGAGCAGCGGCCTCCTACGGCGTACCTTATGTAAGAAATGACCTTTTCGTAGATAATGAAGCCGACGTGGCAGCCATTTCCGCCATGATCCGGGAAGCGGCCAAACGGGCGCAGAAATACGGCACCTACGTGATTATCGGTCACTGCCGCCCCAAAACGGCAGAAGCCTTCCGCCAGATGGTGCCCCAGCTGGAAAAAGAGGGCATCCAGTTCGTTTACGTTTCTTCTCTTGCTAAATAAGGAGAATTCCATGGTACAGACAGTTCTTATTTCCGGCGGCACTTCCGGCATCGGTCTTGCCACTGCCAAAATTCTGGCAGGTGAAGGCATTCGGCCTGTTCTTCTGGGAAGAAATGAAGAGCGGGGACAGAAGGCTCAGGAGCAGGTCAAGGGAAGCCTTTACGTTCCCTGTGATGTGACAGTTACAAAAGACTGCCAAAAGGCGGTGAAAGCGGCATCGGCCATTGGAAAAATCACGGGCCTTGTCCTTTCCGCCGGCATCTATGAAGAAAAACTGCTGGAAAATACCACTGATGAGGAAATGGAGCACTTTTTTTCCGTCAACGTTTTCGGCGCCATGAAACTGACCCGGGAGGCCATCCCTGCCATGAGAGGGGCAGCAGGCAGCATTGTGGCGGTGGCTTCTGACGCCGCTCTCCAGGGCAATGTGCAGTGCAGCCTTTACGGCGCTACCAAGGGCGCCCTGGTTTCCTTCATCCGCTCCCTGGCCCTGGAAATGGCAGTGGAAAACATCCGGGCCAACGTGGTATGTCCCGGAGACATTGATACCCCCCTTCTGGACAGGCAGCTTCATGACTACGGCGGCAGCCGCAAAGAAATGGGGGACTGGTATCCCCTGATGCGCATCGGCCGTCCGGAAGAAGTGGGAGAACTCATCGCCTTCCTTCTCTCACCGAAAGCTTCCTTCATCACCGGCGCTGCCATTCCTGTGGACGGCGGCCTTACAGACTGGTAAAAAGAAAAGGAGGTCTTTCCTCACTGGGAAAGACCTCCTTTTTTTCTTGCTTTTATATCCGAGACGCCATCCATTTACATCATGCCAAAAAGGCCTCACCGGAGAGGTGAAGCCTTTTTTGAAAAGGCACTTCTCATGAATGAAATGAAGAGGCTTCCTGCATCAGAGCTTTCATTTCGGGGGCCGAAGGGACTTTTCTGTTTTCAGTGCACTGAAGGGAAGCAGCCGGGCTCTTTTCACCTCCTCCCTCCTGCTCCATGGATGGGCGCCTGCAGGATTTACAAGAAGGCTTTCGGCATTGGCTGTTTCTATATGCATAGTCAGGGAGAAGGGGAAAGGGTATCAGGGGGAGAAATAAAAAGAGGAGTATAGCTGGTCAGAGAATATTTCATTTCAAAGGGCAGGGACTGCCTGGCAGGTGCCTGTGAAATCAGAATTTCTATTGGTGCTTTTTATGTTTTTAGGTATAATAGAGATAAGTAATGGTTTGAAATCACCATACATCAGCCATTCTTTACACTGGCAGATTCATGGTTTACGGCCCGGATGTCCGGGCAGGGAGGTTTCTATGAGCGAAGAAAGAGATATGGAAAAGACACCGGTTGTTCGTCCTGAAGCAGCTCCTGAGGTGAAGGAAGCGGCTAAGCCGCCCATGGAAAAGGAGGAGACAGGCCTTCCGGCAGAAAAAGCGGAAGCCGGACTTCCTGCTGAGAAGGAACCGGCAGGCCTGCCGGCGGAGAAGGAAAAAGCGCAGGTACCGGCAGCTGCTGCGGAGGAAACGGAAGAAGTCCATGTGGATTCTCCGGAGCCTGATATGGAAATCAACATCATTGATGACCGGGATAAGGAAGCGGAAGGGCTCATCCGCTGGGCTGCGGGCCGGGCCGGAGTCATTGTGGCGGCTCCCCTTCTGGGTACTGCTGCCCTGGTGGCCAATGAGGTGTACATGATTTCTAAAATCGGTACGGTTTATGGCGTGGAGCTGAACCAGAAGGCGGTATTGTCCTTTATCGGCTCCCTGGGGGCTACAGTGGTGGGATCCACGCTGGCCACGCTGATTCCTATTTCCTTTATGCAGATCCCCATCGGCGTTTCTGTGACCTACGGTATCGGCAAGGCTGCCCAGCGCTGGATCAAGGACGGCATGCCCGATGATACGAAACCCTATCGTGCCGTTTTTGAAGAAGAAAAGGCGGAAGGGGAAAAGGACGTAAAGGAACTGGAGGAGAATCCGAAGAAGGATGAGCCTCTGGGCGATGAAAAGAAGGATTTTACCGCTGAACTGAAGAAGAACTGGAATGACGTATATCCGGAAAAGGCTCATGAAGCAGTAGACAAGCTGGCCCGCCAGCTCACCGAGTCTGCCGGCATGCTGGGAAATAAGCTGGTGGATGCGCTGAAGAAGGCCGGTGTCACTGACGAGCAGATCGAAAAGGCCAAGTACACAGCCCTCGGTGCATCGGAAGTGGCCCAGGAAACGGCGGAAAAAACGGCACGGGATCTGCAGGCCATTGCCCGCATCAAGTCCAGGGAGTTCAGAAAAGACGCAGCCCGCCGGGCTGATGAAATGAAGGCCCAGGCCCAGGTGCAGATGGATGAGCTCCAGAAGAAGGCAGAGGAAATGAAGCGGCAGTCTGAAATCCAGTCCCAGCAGATGAAGCTGAAGTCGGACAAGCTGAAGGCCCAGGCCCGGGTACAGATGCAGGAGGCCAGAATCCAGGCCAACAAGCTGAAAATCCAGGCCCAGGAGCAGGCGGAAACGGCCCAGGCCAAAGCCCAGGAGATTTCTGACAAGGTCATGGAATCGGCAGGCCGGTATCGGGATGCTGCTGTGGAAGCTGCCAGTCAGGCAAAGGCAGATATGATGAGTACCGCTGAGGAATATCGGGCAAAGATTGAGGAAAGGGCCCGCCAGAAACAGGCCGAAGCGGCAGAAAGGGATGGAAAAAGCGTTGAAGGTGCTGGAAAAGCTGAAGAAACTGCTTCTTCCTCTGACGAAAAAACTAAAAGCGAATAACCGGGAAGTGGAAGGGGACCTGTCTGATCTTCATAAGGAAAAGGTGGGACCTATCACGAGAAGCGTGGTATCTCCCTGGGGCAGAAGGCGGATAGGCCACCGGCGGTCCAATCACCCCTGGGTTAAAGGAAGGTAAGAGAAAGGAGCGGTGAAATCACAGGTTCAATGATTTCACCGTTCCTTTTATTTATATACCATATATGACCTTTCCGGAACCGGAAAAGAGACCATGCAAAAAAGCCGGCTTTGGCCGGCTGAAAATGCAAAGAAATCAGATGTCTCTGTTTACTTTATGAGAACGAAGGCAACGAGTGCAGACATTCATTCTCTTGACCTGTCCGTCTACCAGTACGCGAACTCTCTGGATATTCGGTTTCCAGGTTCTCTTTGTTTTCAGATGGGAATGGGATACGTTGAATCCCGTAGCGGTTTTCTTGCCGCAAACTTCACAATAGTTAGCCATGTGCTACACCTCCTTGCACTTCCGTAATTGCAACATTCATAATATATCACAATTGCTTTTTTTAAGCAAGTCTTTTACGTAATCAATTTTCAGGAATATAATAAATAGAGATATTGCTGTTTTGTCCCGGGCACACTTTTTTCCGGGTTCTGTTTTCGGAAAGGTTTTCCTCATGCATTTATCAGATTCGGTACAATATATTAAGGGCGTAGGGCCCAGTATGAAGGAAAAGCTGGCGCGGCTGGGCATAGCCACGGTGGAGGATCTGATATCCTTCTATCCCCGGCGCTACCAGGACTGGACCAAAATCACAAAAATGGAGGAGCTTCGTCCCGATGATGAGGCTGTCATTTACGGCAGGGTGGCGGATATCCGGATGCTTACGCCAAGGCGGGGCATGAGCATACTGAATGTGCTTCTGGTAGATGGCACCGGCGCCGTGACCCTGGTGTATTTCAACCAGCCCTGGAAAGGGGAAACCTTCCGGAAGGACACCCATGTGCTGGCCTACGGCCGAATTGAGTACAACTACGGAAAGCTGCAGATTTCCAATGCAGAAATCGAAATCGTAGAGCCGGAGGAGCTTTCTTCTTTTCAGAAGCTGGTACCGGTGTATCCCCTGACCGAAGGCATACGCATCGGAAAGATGAGGGATATGATTTCCATTGCCCTGGATCAGGTAGAGGATATGAATGAAAACCTGCCGCCGGACACTTTGAAAAGGGAGCATCTCATGGGCCGGCTGGAGGCAGCCCGGGCTATGCACAATCCGAAGAACTGGGAGGAGCAGAAGGAGGCCCGGCGCCGTACGGCCTTTGAGGAGCTCTTCTTCATGCAGGCAGGCATCCTGCTTCTTCGGAAGAAGCGGGAGAGCCATGTGATGAGCATCAAGTGTGCGCCGTCGGGAAAGCTGGTGCGGTCGGTGCTTGCCAATTTCCCCTTCCATCTGACTGCCGGGCAGCAGCAGGCCTTTTCGGATATTGAGGACGACATGGAGGGACTCATCCCCATGCAGCGCCTTATCCAGGGGGACGTGGGCAGCGGCAAAACCGCCGTGGCGGCGCTGGCACTGGCGAAAATCGTGGAGAACGGATACCAGGGAGCGCTGATGGCGCCTACGGAAGTGCTGGCAGGACAGCATTACAGGACTTTCCAGGAGTTTTATAAGGGACTTCCCATCCATGTGGCTTATCTGTCAGGCCAGACGAAGACGAAGGAAAGAAATGAAATCCTGAAGGGGCTGAAGGATGGGTCCATTGATGTGCTCATCGGCACCCATGCCCTCATTGAGGAGGATGTGGTGTTTGCCCATCTGGGGCTGGTCATTACGGACGAACAGCACCGGTTCGGCGTAAAGCAGAGAAAGGCTTTGGAAACGAAGGGAGGCTATCCCCATATCCTGGTGATGACGGCCACGCCTATTCCCCGAACCATGGCCCTTTCCATTTACGGGGACCTGGACCTCTCCTCCATCCGGGGCATGCCGCCGGGACGGCATCCGGTGAAGACCTATGCCATTGGCAGCGCCCTGCTCCAGCGGGTATTCAATTTCATGGGAAGGGAAATGACCGCCGGCCATCAGGTGTATGTGGTGTGCCCGCTGGTGGAAAAGAGCGAGAAGCAGGATCTGGCCTCTGCGGTGGCGGTGTATGAACAGCTGAAGGAAAAGGTGTTTCCCATGTTTCAGGTGGGCCTGGTGCACGGCCGCATGAAGAATGCGGAAAAGGACCGGGTCATGACTGATTTCCATGACGGGAAAATCAATCTTCTGGTGGCCACGTCGGTCATCGAAGTGGGGGTGAATGTGCCCAATGCCACCATCATGTTCGTCTATGGGGCGGATCGGTTCGGCCTTTCCCAGCTCCATCAGCTTCGGGGCCGGGTAGGAAGGGGCAGTGCTCAGTCCTACTGCATCCTCTATTCCGACAACCAGAATGAAATCACTCGGCTCCGCATGAAACTGATGTGTGAAATCCAGGACGGCTTCCTCCTTTCCGAAAAGGATCTCCTCCTTCGGGGCTCCGGCGAATTTTTCGGCTACCACCAGCATGGCATGCCGGACCTGAAGGCGGCAGATATTGTGAAGGACCTGCCTCTTCTGGAAAGGGCGAGGAAGGAGGCAAAGCGGGCAGTGGATGGCGGCGCTGATTTCAGGGATGAGCTTTCCCATCGCTTCGGCGGCGCCTTCTTCAAGAAACTGTATGAAGAGGATGGAAAGTAAAGGGCCGCAAACCTTTCCCCTTTGCAATTCCTGTTTTCCTGTCCCTTTTATTTATGTTATAATGATTAAATTAATGGATTCAAAATCATATACCTGAAGTGAAAGAGGAAATCTGATTTCAAGAAACGGAGGCTATGATGAGAGCAGACAAGTTTGGCAAGAGAGGGCTTACTTTTGATGATGTACTTCTGATTCCGGCCCATTCCACGGTACTTCCCCGGGATGTGGACGTAAGCACGAAGCTCACAAGACATATCCGGCTGAACATCCCCATTATGAGTGCCGGTATGGATACGGTAACGGAAGCGGAAATGGCTATTGCCATGGCTCGTGAAGGCGGTATCGGCGTCATCCACAAGAATATGAGCATCGACGAACAGGCCCGGGAAGTGAAGCTGGTCAAGCGTTCCGAACACGGCGTCATTGTGGATCCTATTTACCTGGCTCCGGACAATACCCTGGCTGATGCGGACGAACTGATGAATAAATACCATATTTCCGGCGTTCCCATTACGGAAGAGGGAAAGCTGGTAGGCATCATTACTAACAGGGATATGCGTTTTGAGACGGACCTGTCCCGCCCAATCAGTGACATCATGACTCATGACGGTCTGGTGACAGCTCCGGAAAATACCACCATTGATGAAGCCAAGGAAATCCTGAAGGCCCACCGCATCGAAAAACTGCCGCTGGTGGATAAAGAGGGATACCTGAAGGGCCTCATCACCATCAGGGATATTGAAAAGATGAAGAAATATCCCAATGCCGTGAAGGATGAGGACGGACGCCTTCTGGCAGCAGCAGCCATCGGTGTGACACCGGATGTGGAAGACCGGGTGGAAGCCCTCCTTGCTGCCAAAGCAGATGTGCTCGTAATTGATACGGCCCATGGCCACAGCGAAGGGGTGCTTGAAACTATCCGCCGCCTCCGCAGAGATTTCCCTCATCTGGAACTGATTGCAGGCAATGTGGCAACCTATGAAGCCACCAAAGCGTTGATTGAAGCCGGCGTAGATGCGGTGAAGGTAGGCATCGGCCCCGGATCCATCTGCACCACCCGCGTGGTGGCAGGTATCGGTGTGCCCCAGATTACCGCTGTTTATGACTGCGCAAGGGCGGCTGAAGGCACAGGGGTACCCATCATTGCCGATGGCGGCATCCAGTATTCCGGCGATATTGCCAAAGCCCTTGGCGCCGGCGCTTCCTCTGTCATGCTGGGGAACCTTCTGGCCGGCACCGACGAAAGCCCGGGAGAAACCATCATTTATCAGGGTAAGAAATACAAGGCTTACCGCGGCAGGGGCTCTCTGGGAGCTATGCAGGCCGGAAGCAAGGACCGCTATTTCCAGCAGAATGCGAAGAAACTGGTGCCGGAAGGCATTGAAGGACAGATCCCCTACAAGGGCCATGTGTCCGATGTGCTTTTCCAGCTCATCGGCGGTCTCCGTGCGTCCATGGGCTACTGCGGCACGCCGGATATCAAAACCATGAATGAGGAAACCCAGTTTATTGAAATCACCGGCGCCGGCCTCCGTGAAAGCCATCCTCATGATGTAAGCATTACGAAGGAAGCACCGAATTACAGTACGAAATGAAGGATATAACGTTGACATCCCATGTAGTCATGGATATCCGCATCCATGCGGTGACCATGAAAGAAGCTCTGGCCTTTGCGGAAAAGAGAATCATGGAAGGAAAGCCTTCCATGATTGCCACGGCCAATGCAGAAATGATTATGATTGCGCAAAAGGACCCTGAACTGGCCCGTATACTGAACGGCGCAGATCTTGTGGTTCCTGACGGCGCCGGCGTACTCTGGGCCGGAGAAAAGCTGGGCACCCCCTTCCCGGAACGGGTGACCGGGGCGGATCTGACCACAGAGCTTTTGAAAAAGGCCTCGGCCATGAACTGGCCGGTCTATTTCCTGGGTGGAAATCCGGGGGTAGCTGCTAAAGCAGCCAGAAAATTCATGGAAGACCACGGAAGTTTTTCCCTGGTAGGCTGCCATGACGGCTATTTCAATGAAGAAGAAGAAAAGGAAATTATCGAAGATATTAAAAAAAGCGGGGCAAAGCTGCTTTTTGCCGGCCTTGGCGTGCCAAAGCAGGAAAAGTGGCTCTATGCCCACAAGGAGGAATTGGGCGTTCTTTCTATGGGAATCGGCGGTGTATTTGACGTCATGAGCGGCAACCTGAAGAGGGCGCCTCTCTGGATGCAGAGAAACCGTCTGGAATGGGCTTACCGCCTGTACCTGCAGCCCAGCCGCATCGGCCGCATGATGGCTCTGCCGAAGTTTATGCGGGCTGTGGGGAAATGGAAAAAAGAACGCAGGAGTCAGTGATGCTGAAAAAACCTATCATATTACAGGAAGGCTATCCCTTCATGGCGGTGACTTTCCTTCTCGGAGTTCTATTCTGTTATCTGAAATGGTATTACGCAGCAGTGATACCGTTCGTACTTTGTCTGTATTTTACTTATTTTTTCCGGTGCCCGCCGCGGAACGGGAAAATCGTCCCCGGTGATGATACCCTGGTGTCCCCGGCAGACGGCACGGTGGTGGATGTGTCCCATGATGTGGAGGAAGATACGTTTCTTGGGGAAAAATGTCACAGGATTACCATTTTCCTTTCCATTTTTGATGTCCACTGCAACCGCAGCCCCATGGCAGGTGAAATCAAGTACCAGTCCTATACCCAGGGCCGGTTCCTTCCTGCTTATAAGGAAGGGGTAGGTTTTGAAAATGAACGGGGTGCCATCGGTATTACAGGAAAGAAGCGGTCCATCCTGGTCATCCTCATTGCCGGCATCCTGGCAAGGCGGGTGGCTTCCTGGAAGAACCTGGGAGACAAGCTCACCAAGGGAGAACTGTACGGAATGATTAAGTTCGGCTCCTGCACGGAGCTCTACATTCCCGGTGACTGCGAAATCTGTGTAAAAAAAGGCGATAAGGTCAAAGGCGGTCTGACTGTCGTAGGGAGGCTGAAGTAAGTGAATAAATCTTGGATTGCAAATGCCGTCACAGCAACAAATGCGTTATTTGGCGGTCTGTCGATTATGATGTCCATTGAGGGCAATTTCAAAACGGCAGCTGTATTCATTCTTATCGCCATGGTGGCGGATGCTCTTGACGGAAGAGTGGCCCGGGCCCTCCATACGGCAGGTCCCATGGGCGTGGAACTGGATTCCCTGTCCGATGATATTTCCTTCGGCATCGCCGCCGGCGCTCTCATGTATGCCTACCAGCTGCATGAACTGGGACCGGTGGGATTCATTCCCTGTGCCCTTCTGGGGACCTTCTGCGCCTTCCGTCTGGCCCGGTTCAATGTGAAGGTCACCAGTGTGCACGGCTATTTTGAAGGTCTGCCCTGCCCGACGACCGGTGTTATTGTGGCAGCTTATGTACTTTCGGGTATTAAGATCTGGAACTGGCTGGCCGTGCTGTGCGTACTTCTTCTGGCCTTCCTCATGGTCAGTGAAATCCACTATCCCGACAACAAAGGGGCCAGCGCAGATCAGCTTCATCTGCCGGCTCTTCTGATCTGCTTTGCCTTCTTCATTATCTGCACCATTTTCTACTGGCCTGTATGGGCAGCAGCTCTCTGCGCCGGCTATATCATGTTCGGCATGATGAATACCTTCCTGAACCGCAGAAAGGCAAAACGGAAAGCAAAGAGAACCAGGAAAACTGCCGGAGAAAACGGCGAAGGGAAAGAATAATGACTTACATACTCGATATAATCATGATCCCCGTACAGCTGATCGTGGCGTTTTTTACCATTTACTATACGGTCATTGCTGTATGCGGCATGTGGCATCGAAAAGAAAAAAATCTGGCACCTCCAAAGAGCAAATTTGCCGTGGTGATACCGGCCCATAATGAAGAAATGGTGCTGGCAGACCTTCTGGAAAACCTGAAAATGCTGAAATACCCCAAAGAGCTCTACGATGTGTATGTGATTGCAGATAACTGCACCGACCATACCGCCGATATTGCCCGCGCCCACGGGGCCCATGTCTTTGAACGGACCAACAGGGAGCTGGTGGGCAAGGGCTATGCCATGGATTGGGTATTCCCAAAGATTTTCGCCCTGAACAAAGGCTATGATGCTTTCTGTGTCTTCGACTCTGATAATCTGGTCCATCTGGATTTCCTGGCGGTTATGAACAACCGCCTTCTGAAGGGCCAGAAGGTGCTGCAGGGCTATCTTTCTGCCAAGAACCCCACGGATACCTGGGTATCCGGCACCTTTGCCATTGCTTTCTGGACCATCAACCATCTCTGGCATCTGGGCAAGTATAATCTGGGCCTGTCCTCCTGCCTCGGCGGTACAGGCATGTGCATTGCGGCAGATATTGTGAAGAAATACGGCTGGGGCTGCGACTGCCTCACTGAGGATATGGAATTTTCCATGAAATGCCTGTCCCATGGCATCCGTACCTGCTGGGTTCATGATGCCATTATTTATGATGAGAAACCGCTGGGCTTCATGGCTTCCTGCCGCCAGAGAAAGCGGTGGGCCCAGGGCCAGTTCGACTGCTCTGAACGGTACATTCCCATCCTTTTCAGAGAAGGCATCAAAAGGCACAGCATTGTCATCCTGGATGGCATCATGCAGCTTTTGCAGAACTATTTCCTTCTGCTCTCCACCTTCTACCTCATCATGACATATATCAATATGTTCTATCCCTGCTTCACGGTGATTCTGTACAACGATGTGCTGGTGCCCCGTCAGTTCTGGGCGGTGCTTGGCTTCATCCAGTCCGTGGTGCCCCTCATCGTGCTGCTGCAGATCGAAGTGCCTCTAAAGATTTATCTTTACTGGCTCATTTATCCTATATTCATGTATTCCTGGATTCCTGTCACCATCCTGGGCTGGAAGGACCGCCACAAGAAGGGCTGGGTCCATACCATCCATACAAGAAGCATGCATTTTGAGCAGGCCAAGCTCACCAGAAAGAAAGAAATCGATCAGTAAAAAAAGCGGTGAAGAAATGTTCCTCATTTCTTCACCGCTTTTTTTCTGCTGCACCCGAGGCTGCGGGCAGAGAAATAATAAGGAATGATAAATTCTTTGGAGCAATCTATGAATCATATCATGGGCCCTGTATAATGAAGGGAGCAGACGATTCATGGCGGTCATGAATCATCATGGGGAGGATTTTATGCAGCTTTCATGGCTTCATTCTAAAAAAGCAAAAATCATCATATGGACTGTTATCCTTGTGTTCCTGCTTTGCGGCATTTACGCCTACACCCACCGCAGCCGGGTGAGCGTGGGGAAAACATCGGCCCATCCGCTGGTGAAGGTGGAAAAAATGGAGAGAAAGGACATGATGAAAAGGGTGGTACTGTCGGGAGATACAGTGCCCCGGGAATCGGTGGATATTTCTCCCAAGTATGCAGGCCGGCTGGAGAAAGTATATGTGGATCTGGGGGACAAAGTGACAAAAGGAGATATCCTTGTTTCCCAGGACACGAAGGATATCAGCTATTCCATTGCCCAGAACCGGGCCGGCAGCCATGAGGCAGCAGCTGATGCGGTGGAAAGCAGGGCTTCCTATGATGCAGGTACCCTGAAAGCCCAGAGTGATTATGATAATGCCCTTTCCACTTTTAACCGCTATGACACCCTGTTTCAGGAAGGCGCCGTTTCCAGACAGGAGCGGGATGACAAGTACCAGGCCATGATGGAAGCCAGAGCGGCCCTTCAGAACCTGACCGGTCAGGATGTGGAGGGCGTGCCGGCAGTGATTGCAAGCAAAGAAGCGGCAGCAGAAAAGGCGGCTTATACTGTAGATTCCCTGGAAAGTCAGAAGGGGGATATGACCATGTATGCCCCTGTGTCCGGTACCATCGGCTATCGGGATGCGGAAGCAGGCGAGTGGGCAGCGGCAGGCCAGAAGCTTTTAACCATTGTGGATAACAGCGCCCTGTACCTTGACTGCGCCGTGGCGGAACAGGATATCGGGGTTCTTCGGGAAGGCATGGACATGGATGTTTCCATCGATTCCCTGGGAGAGAAGGTAAAGGGAAGAATCATTTATATCAGCCCGGACCTGGATTCCTCTACCCATTCCTACAAGGTCCGCATCCTTCTTGACGGGGATGGAAAAAATCTTCGGGGCGGCATGTTTGGCCGAAGCGTTGTGATGGCCCTGGAAAGGAAGAATGCCCTGTACCTGCCCAAGGAAGGGGTGCTTGAAAATAATGGAAAGAAGTGGGTCTTCCTGATTGACAGCAGCCATAAGGTGAAAAAGGTGGAAGTTACCACAGGCCTTTATAATGATGACTCCATTGAAATCCTTACAGGAATTTCTGAAGGAGACCGGGCGGCAGTCACCAATATTTCCAAACTGAAGGACGGCATGACGGTGGATGTGGAGGGAACGGTATGAATCGGTTGAATATGACCCGCTACGCCGTCACCCATCCTGTGGGCATCATCATGATTGTCCTCTTCTTCGTGACCCTGGGGCTTTACAGCTATTACCGCATCGGTGTGGAACTGTATCCGAAAATCAATACGCCTTATGTGGTAGTCAGCGTCACCTATGATGGCGCCGATGCGGAATCGGTGGAGCAGCAGGTGACCAAGCCCGTGGAGGATGCCCTTTCTTCGGTGTCCGATGTCAAGCATATTACTTCCAAGTCCAGGACCGGAAAGTCCCAGGTTACCCTGGAGCTTAATTTTGATGCCGATGTGGATGCAGCGGCGGTGGACGCTTCCCAGAAGGTGAATGCCATCAGGAAAAGCCTTCCTGATGACGCCGATGACCCGGTGGTGGAAAAGAGGGATATGGACGCAGCGCCTATTCTGGACCTGGCCCTGGTTTCGCCCCATCCCCTGGATGAAATGTATTCGCTGGCGGACAATACGCTGACCAACGATTTCACCAAAGCCGACGGTGTGTCGGATGTAGAACTTTCCGGCGGCAGGGACCCCGAAATTGCGGTCAAGATAGACAGGGACAAACTCTCCTACTACGGGATTTCCATGAATGACATCATTTCGGCTCTGAAACGGGAAAACAAGCTGGCCCCCGCCGGCTCCTCCTACACGGACCGCCGGCAGACCCAGATCCGGCTGAATGCGCAGTATCATTCAGTGGAGGATATCAAGAAAATCTATGTCACCGCCCAGGGCGGCGGCGCCATACCCATTACCGCCCTGGGAGACGTGGTGCGGGAGGACAAAAAAGTGTCCCGCTATGCCCGGATTAACGGCCAGGACGCCGTGGGCATATCCATTTACAAGAACAGCAATGCCAACCTGGTTTCCACTTCCGACGCCGTCATGACGGTGCTGGAGCAGCTGAGAAAAGAGTATCCCGACTATCAGTTCATCGTGGTCAACGATTCCGCTGCCTATGTGCGGACGGCCCTTCATAATACCCTGGGCACCCTGGTGGAAGGCCTTTTCACCACAGGCCTGGTGCTCTTTCTCTTCCTTCGGGGCTGGCGTTCCGCAGCGGCTGTTATGATTGCCATTCCTACCTCCCTGATTGCTTCCTTTTTTGCCATGTATCTGGCTGGCTTTACCTTCAACATGATGTCCCTCATGGGCATGACTCTCTGTATCGGCATCCTGGTAGATGATTCCATTGTGGTGCTGGAAAATATCCACCGCCATCTGGCCAGAGGGGAAAGGCCAAAAGAGGCGGCGGTGAAGGGCCGTATGGAAATCGGTATGGCGGCGATTGCCATTACTATCTGCGATGTGGTGGTGTACCTGCCCATCGCTTTCATGACCAGCATGACCGGCCAGTTCTTCCGCCAGTTCGGACTGACCATCGTTTTTGCATCGCTTTTTTCCCTTTTCATTTCTTTTACCCTCACACCTATGCTGGCCTCCCGATTCTTCCAAAAAGGCCTTCACGTACCGGACAGAAAGCTCTGGCGGGCGATGGACCGGATAGAAGAAGGCATGCAGGATTTCTACGAAGAGGCGCTCCACTGGAGCTTTCATCATAAAAAGAAACTCTTTGCAGGCACAGCTCTGGCGCTGGCCCTCTTTACGGCCATGGTGCCTCTGGGCATCATCGGCAGGGAGTACATGCCCCGCACCGATGAAAGCGGCTTCAATGTGCAGATCAAGCTACCCACCGATGCCAGCATTGAGCGCACCGATGCGGTGACCACCCAGCTGGAGGACTATCTGTCCCAGGTGCCGGAAGCCAAATACTACATGGCCATGGTGGGCGGCGGTAGCGGTGTCAATTCCGGCCGTATCCGGGTGTCTCTCATGGACAGGCAGGACCGGAACCGTTCCATCTGGGACATTACCGATGAAATGAGAAACTGGATTTCCCAAAACATCCATGACGGCGATGTGAGAATCAAGGAAGACCAGGCCTCTGTGTCCGGCACCTCTGGCGGCGGGCTGGGCCAGGGCGGCGGCGCTTTCCGCCTGGAACTCCGGGGCAACAACATGCAGGATCTGATTCTTGCTTCTGAAAAGGTCCAGGACATGCTGAAGCAGGGGGACTATGGCATTACCGATGTGAGCTCCACCTACCAGGAAGGACTGCCGGAGCTCTCCATCGTTCCGGACAGGGAAAAGCTGAAATACTACGGCGTCACCGTGGGAAGCCTCTATGATACCCTGTCATCTGCCATCAGCGGCAGCGGCGGCGGCGTCCTTCCAAACGACGTGAAAAACAGCGGCAATGATACGGATATCAATGTATACTTCAGGGGCGGTGAATCCTATAAGAAATCGGATCTCGCAGTGATTCCCATTGAAACATCCAAAGGCCTGGTCCATATTTCCGATGTGGCGCAGATCAAAGATGAAGAAGGGCCCATTACCATTAACCGCACCGATAAACAGCGGTCCATTATCATCGGCGGAAATCCCGGCAGCCGCCCGCTGAGCCAGGTCATTGAAGAAGTGACCCATGACCTTGAGGGCGCTGGACTGCCGGAGACTGTGAGCTTCCGATTCTCCGGACAGGCGGACAGCATGAATGAAAGTTTCACAGAACTCCTGGCGGCCCTCCTCATGGGCATGGTGCTGGTGTACATGGTCCTGTCTGTGCTCTACGAATCGGCCAAGACTTCCTTCATCCGCATGTTTTCCCTGCCCTTCGGACTGATCGGCTCTCTCTTCTTCCTCTTCCTCATGAATGATTCTTTGAATATTTACTCCATGATCGGCATCATCGTCATGGATGGCGTGGTGGCCAAGAACGGCACCCTCCTTCTGGACTACACCCTGACCCTCATGCATACCAGGGGCATGAATCCGAAGGACGCGGTGCTGGAAGCGGGCAGGACCAGACTCAAACCTATCCTTATGACCACCTTTACCATGATCGTAGGCATGCTGCCTACGGCCCTGGCAGTGACGGCGGGCTCTGAAACAAGAAGCTCCATGGCCTGGGTGATTATCGGCGGTCTTCTAACCTCCACTATTTTCACGCTCCTTGTGATGCCTATGATTTTCCTTTTCTTCGAAAATCACTCGTTCCTTCATTTCCTGAAAAAAGAGGAAGGAAGAATCGGCGCTGCAGCCAGGAAGTAACAGGCTCTTGACTTTACAGAATCTATATAGAATCTTTTCTATTTATATGGTACAATAAAGGAATCAGAATCTATGTGTTAGAAATCAGGTGAACCATGCATATTTTTATGACCAATGATGACGGCTTCGAGTCTCCCGGACTGATTGAAATGGCGAAGAAGCTTTCCCGCCTGGGCCGGGTCACCGTCATTGCTCCCAATCGGGGAAGAAGCTCCTGCTCCTCCTCCCTGTCCCTCCAGACCTATCTGCGTATGTGGCACAAGGAAAGCTATGGAGAAAATATTTCCGTCCTTTCCTGCAACGGCACCACGGCAGACTGCTGCAAGCTGGCCCTGGAACACTGGCTCCGGAATGACATGCCGGATCTGGTGGTATCCGGCATCAACAACGGCTACAACAGCGGCACCGACTGCCTTTACAGCGGCACCGTAGCCGGCGCCCTGGAAGGGGCGGTCTTCGGCATTCCCTCCATCGCCCTTTCTGCAGAAACCATAAAGGACAAAGACTTCCTGGACAAAGCCTCCAACTTTGCCTTTGACATCGTAAGGAAATATTTCGTCCAGGAAAAATACAGAGGCACCTTAAGCCTCAATATCCCTAAAGAGGGAAAGGAACTGTCCCTGGAAAATCTGAAGGTGGTGAAACTTGGCGTGCAGCGCTATGAAAATGCCATCCGTGAAATGAAGGATCCCTCCGGTCATCTGGGCTTCTGGCTTTCCGGGAAAATGCTTCCCGATGCAGCACCGGACACCGACGTTTTCTGGATTCACCGCGGCTATCCTACCCTGACACCCCTGACCTGGAACATGACGGACCGGGATGCTTTGGAAAAAGTGAGAGCTTCCATTCAATAAAAAAGCCATCAAAAAAACAGCCCGAGGGCTGTTTTTTTGATGCTTTTTTTCGTGGGAGAGGGAACCTTGCCCACCCTTGAGTATTCCAACTATGGGTACAAGTGGGATGCCTTCCAACGGGGCAAAGGGGGACCGCGAAGCGGTGGAAGGGGGCCGACTGAAAGGCGGCACTATAAAACTGCGGCGAAGCCGCCACCACAACCCTCGGCCTGAAGGGCCGTCAAACTTAAGAACCTTAAGAACCCTCGGGGCGCAGCCCCGTCAACCCTCACGCCGCAGGCGTGTCCAAAGGCGAAGAAATCAGTTTTCCAAAAGCTTTGCAAGGCAGGGCTCCACCTGCACTCCTTCCCGGTAATCGCTGCCGTCTTTATAAGTGTATTCGATGGCATAGGAGAGGAAGGAAGCCGCTTTCTTGACTGCGTCGGAAAGACTCTTTCCCTGAAGAAGGGAACCGGTCACCACGCTGGTGAAAAGATCGCCGGTGCCGCAGGTGGCAAAGGGGATGCGCTTCACCTTGTAATCGGAGTAGGTGCCTTCCTTGGCATCGAAGCAGGCAATGCGGATGGTGCCTTTATCCGATGGCACACTGGTAATCACCACCTGTTTGGGACCCCGGGCAGTGAGGTCATGGGCTATGGAAAGAAGGGCATCTGTGGTAACCGGCTTGTCATCATAGAGACGGTCTGTGAGAAGGCAGGCTTCCGTATAGTTCGGCGTTACCACGGTGGCGGCGCTGATGAGTTTCTTCATTTCCTTCACAATGTCCGGAGTAAAAACGGGGTAGAGCTTTCCGTCATCTGCCATGGCCGGGTCCACCACCACCAGGGTATCCTTTCCTGCAAAACGGGAAATGGCGTCGAGCACTATGCCGATCTGGCCTGCGTCTGCCAGAAAACCGCTGTAAATGGCATCATAAGAAAAGTTCAGCTTCTGCCATTGATCCATAAATTCCTTCATATGAGGAGTGAAATCAGAAAAAGTGAAATCACCGTAGGTCAGATTATTGCTGAAAATAGCAGTGGGGAAGGGATTCACCTGGAACCCCATGGCGGAAATCACCGGCAGCGCTGCGGTGAGCGAACAACGCCCGAAGGCGCATAAATCATGAATAGCGAGTACGCGTTTTGTAGACATAAGTACCTCCTGCTGTATAGAATAATTCTATTTTACAATGGTCTTGGTATTACGTAAACGACCAATTTCTAAAAGAAATATATGACCAGATTGTCGGCTGACCGCTGTCGGCTACCCGCTATCGGCTGTCGGCTATCGGCTGTCGGC
>ULTZ01065946.1_pt1 | contig 34076 bp, 32 predicted proteins | sample 1957981 | NCBI WGS metagenome assembly ULTZ01 (sample SAMEA4835745, study PRJEB28245) | human gut metagenome | biome: gut microbiome; material: fecal sample | place: Denmark | collected 2008
TCATATTTCTTGCCCAAAGATTCACCTAAAAGCTGGGCATACCACCAGCCGAAGGAACGAAGCTTATCGCCATAGGGCATGACCACCTCGGCAGTCATGCCGTATTCTTTCATGGCGATGAATTTCAGAGCCGCCAGCATGAGAGCCGGATTTTCAGAAATATCTTCCGACCGGCAGGCTTCCTCCACCATCTGCGCCCCCTGCAGAAATTCCTCTATAGGAATGCCTGCCAGGCTGGCGAAGACAAGGCCCACCTGGGAAAACACGCTGAACCGGCCGCCGATGCCGTCAGGCACCGTAAAGCAGGGGAAGTGTTCTTTTTCCGACAGAGGCCGAATCCTCCCCTTCTCCTTGTCCGTAATGGCCATGAGATGGATATCGCAGATAGAATCAAGCAGTTTTTTCAGCCCCCGTACGGCTGTCACCGGCTCGATGGTAGTGCCTGACTTGGAAATCACAAGGAAAAGCACCTTCATCCGGCGTTTGGCAATCCGCCCGGCTTCCCTTTTGATGCAGGAAGCCAGCTCCGTAAGGCTCACTGGGTCCACATTCTGACCGGAAAAATAAATCTGGGGATATCCTTTCCGCTCTTCTTTAGTCAGCTGGTTCCAGTAGGGACCGCAGAAAAGATCAAAGAGCACCTGATTTCCCAGATAGGACCCGCCGATACCGATGGAAACGACCGCATCATAGCCCTTGGCTTCCTCCCGAAGTCGAAGGAGAGCCTCTCTTTCTTTCCTGGAAATCAGCACCTCTTCCTTGAGAAGGTATGGCAGATGCGGAAATAGGACCCGACTTCCATCCGGTCCCTTCCCGCTCTGCCTCAGTTTTGATATATCACCGGCTGCCCTTCTAATCTGCCTGCTGTAGGTGTCTAAGTCTTCACGCTTCACACTCCACCGGTTTCCCAAAAGATGCTTGATATCAATCAAAAGTTCATTTCCAATATTCATACTGCCACCATACTCAAACTATTTATATTCCCATTTCATACTGCTATTCTCGTATTTGAACTCTGCTATTCCCAAAATTACAGAGGAAGCGATTTCAAATATTCCCGAAATCCTTCTCCCAAATCTTCCCGCCGGAGAGCAAACTCCACTACCGCTTTCAGATACCCCAGCTTATTGCCTGTATCATACCGCTTGCCGGTAAAATTATAAGCATACACATTCCCACAGCGGGCCATGACACGAAGGGCATCGGTGAGCTGGATTTCTCCGCCCTTGCCTGGTTTCGTCTGCTCCAGGATATCAAAGACTTCAGGAGTAATCACATACCTTCCCAAAGCGGCAAACCGGCTGGGGGCTTCCTTAATGGATGGCTTCTCTATCATATCCACCACCCGCAGCATGTCGGGATTCTCCGTCTCTTCTCCCTGGATAATACCATAGGAAGACACCTTATCCTCCGGCACCACCTGGCAACCAATGACAGTACTGCCGGTTTCGTAATACCTATCCATGAGCTGCTTCAGTGCCGGTTCTCCATCCCCTGTGTAAACAATATCATCACCAAGGATAACGCCAAAGGGCTCATCATCGATAAATTCTTTCGCACAGAGAATAGCGTCCCCCAGACCTCTCATGTATGGCTGACGCACGTAATGGACCTTGATGTCCGAAATCTTACGAATCTGTGCCAACAGGTCCTCTTTCCCACTTTCCTTCAGGTGCTGTTCCAGTTCCGGAGAAGAATCAAAGTGGTCCTCGATGGCCCTTTTCGCATGACCGGAAATGATGAGAATCTCCTGGATACCACTGGCAAGAATTTCTTCTACAATGTACTGAATAGTCGATTTATCTACAATAGGCAGCATCTCTTTAGGCATAGCTTTCGTCTCCGGTAAAAAACGGGTACCAAACCCTGCTGCTGGAATAACTGCTTTACGAATTTTCTGCATAATACATTCTCTATTAAATCAAAATACAATAAAACCTGATTAATCTTCTCGTCTAACTTTACCTTCCACAACTTTCATCAAGTACTGGCCGTACGGACTTTTGCCATATTCCTGGGCGCTTTCCCTAAGATCCTCTTTATTAATCCAACCATTTACAAAAGCAATCTCTTCAGGCATGGAAATATGAATTCCTGCACGGGTTTCAATGGAACGGACAAATACAGAGGCATCATACAGAGAATCCATGGTTCCCGTATCAAGCCATGCGTAGCCTCGGCCCAGGGTGACTACGTTGAGCTTGCCTTTTTCCAGATATATTTTATTGAGATCCGTGATTTCCAGTTCTCCTCTCGCAGAGGGTTTCACCTGCTTGGCGTAGTCGCAGACATTCTTATCGTAGAAGTAAAGTCCTGTGACAGCGTAATTGGACTTCGGGTGCGCCGGTTTTTCTTCGATGGACCGGGCTTTGCCGTTTTCATCGAAATCGATGACGCCAAACCGTTCCGGATCGTCCACGTAGTAGCCAAAAACCGTGGCCCCCTCTTTTCTTGCTGCCGCTTCCTTCAGGTACTTCGTAAGGCCGGCACCGTAGAAGATGTTGTCCCCCAGGATCATGGCGCAGGATTCGCCGCCGATAAACTCTTCCCCCAGAATAAAGGCCTGGGCAAGCCCATCGGGCGATGGCTGCACCTTGTAAGACAGGTGGATGCCAAAACGGGAACCATTCCCCAGGAGCCGTTCAAAATTCGGCAGGTCATGGGGCGTAGAGATAATCAGAATGTCCCGGATTCCCGCCAGCATAAGAGTGGACAGGGGATAAAAAATCATGGGCTTGTCATATATCGGAAGCAGCTGCTTCGAAGTGACTCGGGTCAGCGGATACAGTCGTGTGCCGCTGCCGCCGGCTAAAATAATGCCTTTCATGGTGCTTTGCCTTTCAGTTTAAATCTATTGTATAATAATATTATGTCTTATTATTATATCATACAGAAAGTAAGAGAGTGGAACAGTACGATAGTGATTTTACCACAAATAAACTGTCCCACCAACTCTCTGATGTTTCCAGAAAGTGTGTAACTCTATGAAAGTTCTTGTAACCGGGGTAACCGGTCAATTGGGGTATGACGTGGCCAAGGAACTGGAAAAACGTCATATCGAATATAAAGGCACTAGCTCCAAAGATATGGACCTGACCGATGCTGATGCCGTAAGAAATACCATCCATGCCTACCATCCGGATGCTATTATTCACTGCGGCGCCTATACCGCCGTAGACAAGGCGGAAGATGAATATGAAAAATGTATGGCCGTCAATTCCGATGGCACCATTGCCATTGCAGAGGCGGCTGAAGATATCGGTGCAAAATTAATTTATATTTCAACGGACTACGTATTCGACGGAGAGGGAAATCTGCCATTCAAGACTGACGATGAAAAAGTTCCCCTCAACATGTATGGCCTATCCAAACTTTTTGGAGAACAGGCAGTGCAGATGCTTTGCAACCGCTACTTTATCGTCCGCATTTCCTGGGTATTTGGTGTCAATGGCAATAACTTCGTAAAAACCATGCTGCGCCTGGGAAAAGAGAAGGAACAGCTCACCGTAGTATCGGACCAGTGGGGATCCCCCACCTACACCGCAGACCTGGCCCCCCTCCTCTGCGATATGATTGAAACAGAAAAGTACGGTGTCTACCACGCCACAAACGAAGGCATCACCAACTGGGCTGCGTTTGCTACTGAAATTATGAAAGATGCCCATCTCCCCTGCAGGATTATCCCCATATCCTCAGACCAGTACCCGACGAAAGCAACCAGACCCCATAACAGCCGGCTCAGCAAAAAAAGCTTGGATACAGCAGGATTTAAACGACTGCCCGATTGGCATGATGCTTTGAGAAGATATATTAGTGAGATAGTAGGTAAGTGAGACAGTAAGTTAGTGTGCTTACAGCTATCAGCTGACAGCTGACGGATTCCTACAATAGTTATCATTTAACAAGCCCTTGCGGCCTAAAAGTATCTGTAAGCTGTAAGCTGATAGCTGTTAGCAATCCCTTCCCTCTAACAAATCGTATTACATACCAAAAGGAGCACAAACATGGGTCAGATTAAAGTTACAAAAAACGTCGGTGGCATTCAGGGCCTCTGCATTATTGAACCCGCTGTTCATGGAGATGAGCGGGGTTATTTCATGGAAACCTACAACCAGAAAGACATGGAAGAAGCCGGATTTCATATCAACTTTGTCCAGGACAACCAGAGCATGAGCACGAAAGGCGTACTCCGGGGCCTCCATTTCCAGAAGCACTATCCCCAGTGCAAACTGGTACGGGCCGTACGGGGCAGCGTGTTTGATGTGGCTGTAGACCTCCGAGCTGATTCCCCCACCTACGGCAAATGGTATGGCGTAGAACTGACAGAAGAAAATAAGAAACAGTTCCTCATTCCCGAAGGCTTTGCCCATGGCTTCCTCGTCCTTTCTGATGTGGCAGAATTCTGCTACAAAGTAAATGACTTCTGGCACCCCAACGACGAAGGCGGCATGGCCTGGAACGATCCGGAAATCGGCATTGTATGGCCACAGGTAAAAGGCGAATACAAAGGCACTCCGTCCGCCGAAGGCTACACCCTGGAAGACGGCACTCCCCTGAACCTGTCTGACAAGGATCAGAAGTGGATGGGATTGAAGGATACGTTTAAGTTTTAATTCCAAGAGATGGTAAGGCTCGGATTCATTTAGCTATGTTGCTTACCGCTATCCGCTTACCGCTGACCGATCCCTTCAGGACCCTTGCATCAAACCTGTAACCAGTAAACAGATAACAAGCCTTACTAAAGATAGGCTTACAACTGATTGATTGAGAATGTCTGCTAACCTCTAATCAAAGCGTTCAGTTTTAGTATCCTTAGCATCAGAAATCGGACAACGGATAGCCGATAGCGGATAGCAGACCAAGATCCCCTTTATCTCCCCTTTTACTCTTTGGATACTAATCCCCTTCATGGAGGCTGATCATTATGACTATGGATTATCGTCGTCTCGATGTATGGCATAAAGCCATGACGCTAGTTAGGGAAGTTTATCCACTTATTGAGAGGCTTCCTCAAGAGGAAAAGTATGCATTGGGCAATCAGATACGCAGGGCTGTCACCTCTATCGTGCTGAATATTGCAGAAGGCACCGGGCGTAATTCGGATAAAGAATTACGATACTTTCTTACTGTAGCTCGGGGCTCTGCAGCAGAAGTGGAAGCACAATTGCTGATCTGTATAGAGCTTGGCTTTTTTCCACAAGAGGATGCAGTAGTCGCTTTACAACTATGTGATGACCTGAAAGGAATGCTTTATAGATTCATTCGAAGAATTGAATCCAACCAACGAGTGAAGGGCTCAAAAAACGTACAGGATGACATAGATTTGTACGGGGACGAGAGTGAATGACCGCTATCGGCTATCCGCTGACCGTTAACTACTGACTGCTGGCGACTAGATTCTAAAAGAATCGGTAGTCGGTAAACGGATAGCCGATAGCGTCTATAGGAATCGGTAAGCGGACAGCGGATAGCCGATAGCATCCCATATACAATTAACCAGAAAGGAACACACACAATATGACAATAATCGTAACAGGCGGCGCCGGATTTATCGGCTCTAATTTCATATTCTACATGATGAAGAAATATCCGGATTATCGGATTATCTGCCTCGATAAGCTCACCTATGCAGGAAATCTTTCCACATTGGCTCCGGTCATGGATAAGCCGAATTTTCGGTTTGTGAAGATGGACATCTGCGACCGGGATGCGGTGTATGGACTCTTTGAAGAAGAACATCCGGATGTTGTAGTGAACTTTGCTGCCGAGTCCCATGTGGACCGGTCCATCCTGAATCCGGAAATTTTCCTGGAGACCAATATCATTGGTACCTCTGTCCTCATGGATGCCTGCCGGAAGTATGGCATCCAGCGGTACCACCAGGTATCTACGGATGAAGTATACGGTGACCTGCCCCTGGACCGGCCGGACCTGTTCTTCACGGAAAAGACCCCCCTCCATACGTCTTCTCCCTACAGCAGCTCAAAGGCAGGTGCTGACCTTCTGGTAGGTGCCTACCACCGGACCTATGGCCTTCCAACCACCATTTCCCGGTGCAGCAACAACTATGGCCCCTACCAGTTCCCGGAGAAGCTCATTCCCCTCATGATTGCCAATGCCCTGGATAATAAGCCCCTTCCTGTTTATGGAGACGGCAAGAACGTTCGGGACTGGCTCTATGTGGAAGACCACTGCAAAGCCATTGATCTCATTATCCATAAAGGCACCGTAGGAGAAACCTACAATATTGGCGGACACAACGAAATGGCAAACATTGACATCGTAAAGCTTATCCTGAAGGAACTGGGCAAATCGGAAAGCCTCATTACCTACGTAAAAGACCGCAAAGGCCACGATCGCCGCTACGCCATCGCCCCCGCGAAAATTCATGCAGAGCTGGGCTGGTTACCGGAAACTAAGTTTGCTGACGGAATCAAAAAAACCATTAACTGGTACCTGGTCCATAAGCCCTGGTGGCAGGAAATCGTAAGCGGTGAATATAGGAATTATTACGAGAAGATGTATGGGGATAAAGTGGGACAGTGAGACAGTGGGACAGTGGAATAGTTGGACAGTGCATTTGCCTGCGGCGAGCTTACAGCTATCAGCTGACAGCTGACTGAAATCCAGCAACGTCCATATGGTGATTGCTGACTGCCAGACGAACTGGCTCGAGGGGCTAGATCCAGAACCAGGCTTCCAGCGGCTCCGCCGCAGACTGATTCTCTGTAAGCTGTAAGCTCATAAACCCACTTTCCCACTCCCCTATCCCACCAACAAAAGCCCAAAAGCTTTTAGCATAATTATGCCAATAGCTTTCAGGCTTTTGTTATATTCCTTTACTTAGCAACTCCTATAATACCGGCAACCGCTGCAGCTGCCCACGCCAATGTCTGCTGCCTTTTAAGTCTCCTTTTCGTCCTTTCTTCCTCTTTCCTGTATGATTCGAAGGAGGTTCTCACAGTCTGCCAGATTTCTTTCTCCCTCCTCTGCTGCTCCTGCAATGTCTCCAGCTCTTCGGACAGCCTCTTCGATTCTGACTCGGCTTTCTCCAAGGCCTTCTCTGAGTTCCTGAGCTCTTTTTCCAGCTCCAGCGATTCCTCTTTCTGTTTCTTCTGCCAGTCCCTCTGCTTTTCCAAAAGATTCATAAACTGCCCCATCTCCCCTTCCGTCATAGTGTACTGAGGTTCCGCTCCGGGGCAGGAAGAAAAGGGCAGCAGCGAAACCAAGAGCAAAACAGAGAATCCACACAGCCACCGCTTTACGGATTTCTTCATGCAAAATAGCCTCCTCTCTTCCCATCAGGGAAATGACCGCCCTTCTGCCAGGAGCAGGTTCCCATCAAAAATCCGCTGCCCGATTTCCAGCTTATCCGTGTACTGCCACACCGCCGCCCTGGCGAAATCGCAGTGGTGTCCCCACTGGGCGCACCAGTAGGCCGTATGGTCCGGAAGCTCATTCACGTGAATGTATCCCGTGAGCCAGTCATAGCTGGCATAGATACCACAGGGATAGCCATGGCTGTTCATTTCCTCCAGGAAGGTCCGGCACATACCCGTAATCACCCGGTCATCCCGGATGCCGTACCTTTCCTTGTACCCGTCGGCATCCTCCATGTCCAGCCAGCAGTCCATGAGAAGTTTGTCTGCCGTGAGACCCGCATCCGTAAGGACTGCTGCCATGAAAGATGCCTCCTCTGCCGCTTCCTCTTCCTCCAGGGCGTAGCTGTAGTAGTACGCTCCCACCATGAGCCCCGCATCCAGAGCTCTGTTGATATTCTGGTAAAACCGTTCATCCAAATGTCCCCTGCCATACCCCAGCCGGACCATGGCAAACCGGACACCCCAGTCAGCGATGGCATGCCAGTCGGGTATGCCGTTGTGCTGGGATACGTCTATTCCGATGATCATGTGTGTGCTCCTTTCGTGTGATGGCTATCAGCTGTCCACTTACAGCTTACCGAGCATCAGCCTGCGGCGCTCATGTGTCTGAACGGCGTGTGACCACGTGGGAGCTTCTAGCTTCTAGCTGTTAGCCCCTAGGAAAGTCGGTCGGGCCCTTTGGGCCAAACCCGTCAGTGCCCATCAGCTATCCTCACCCCGGTGGGGAGCGTCGGGCTATTAAAAGGAAGACGCCTTAGTGTGCAGTAAAGGCGCCAACTTAAGCCCGACTCGGAGGTCCTCTGCAGGACCTCCGCCTTCCGAGGAAGGAGCCTACTGCAGTGTCAATTGCACGTTTTTGGTGCAGAGTCGCTAGGGTTCCAACGGCGGCTTCGCTGTTGTCCCACTCGATCTCGATCTCGGTCTCGGCCTCGATCTCATTCAGCACCGCAACCGCCCCCTCAGCCACTTCAGTCACTTCAGCCACCTCAGTCACTTTTACATGCTGGCTCGGTCAGCGGATAGCGGATAGCATAAATCTGTCATCTGTAAGCAGTAAGCTGTCAGCGTTCCACTCTCACATCTTCCCCCTCAACTTCTCCGCCAGCCGTCCCAGGTTACCTACCCCCGCCTCGGACAGATTTTCTATCACCGACAGGGTTTCCGTTACGGCCAGGTAGCCCATGACCATGCCTGTGAGGAAGGGCAGGGTGCCGCAGCTTTCGAGAAGGAAGTCAGCCCCTGCGGCGGTCATGAGGCAGATGTTATAAAGAATCAGCTTTTCCATACCCTGTTTCTTCATGACCTGGCTGCAGATGAGCCCTTCTCGCCGGGCGGTGGGAATATTTCTGATACCCTCCCACAGTCCCGGTTCTACCGCCCCATTCCGCCGGAGCCGGCTGCAGCTGATGGCGGTCCACCGGGTGAAGCAGTCAAGGAAGATGAGAACACCGAATACGAGAAAAAGGGCCACCTGCTTTTCGAAGGACACCAGCCCCATCGTGGCCGCTGCCAGAAAGGAAAATGCCTGGGGTGCCATGAGTACTCCTTTCCCTGCCCTGGGCAGAAAAATAACAGGTGCGCCGTGACGCCGCACATCCGGCCGTCCGGCGCACCTGCCTCCTTCAGTTACCTATCGGCCCCTCAGCCTTCGGACATATCGTAGGTTTCTACCACCCGGATGGCGGAGAGGATTTTGGACTGGAGGTCGGAAATAGCCTTGCCCGCCGCCATGAGCTGGTCATCCGTTGCATCCAGCCGGATGAGAGAGTAGCTCAGATTCTTGATATTCTTCGCTCCGCTGGCGGAAGTTCCATTTTCCACACGAACGATGATTTTGCTGTCGGTTCTACTTTTGTTCACTGCCATGGTTGGTTGTTCTCCTTTACGTTGAATAAATCAGGTCTAGTAGCTAGATTCAGGTCTAGGTGGTCAGCCTACGGCGTTTCCAGCAGAATCCCTCACCCCGGTGGGGAGCATTCCGGCCGGGCCCTGAAAGGAAGGCGCTTTAATGTGCAGAAAAAGTGTGCAGGTCCTGCATAGGACCTGCAAGCCAGTCGCAAATTGGCGTCTTTACTGCACAATAAGACGCCATCCTTTTGTCGACTGGCCGATCAACTTGGGCCCGGCTCAGAGGTCCTATGCAGGACCTCTGCCTTTGAGAAAGGGAGCCTGTTTCTGAGTCAATTGCACATTTTTTGTGCTGAGCCATTAGGATTACAACTGCGGCGAAGCCGCCATCCGCCTGAATCTAGACCTGGATCTAGATCTCTACAGGGCCTCCGGCCCTGCCTTACGCCAATTCCTCTTCCGTAGTATTGACAATAACCGCCTTGATGAGCTTATCCGCCGTGAGGCCACTGCGGCTTACCAGCACCGCCGCAATAGCCGGCGCCTTGGTCTGGACTTCCGTGAGAGTCAGGTTTTCTTTGGGATCAGCGATGGTAAGGGAAATGGTGCTCTTGGAAGCAGTGGTGAATGTGAGTTCCAGCTTTTTCATAGGTTGACCTCCCTGAAGAAAATAAGGAAAATATCCGGAGAGCCCTGTCCTTCCATCCCGTACGCTGATGGAGTTCTATTTGGCATCTCCACTTATTCATATTGCATGAGAAGGGTGCTTTATCAACCTTGAGAGGAAGATTTTTTTATTCGTTGGTCAGGAGTGTGGCCACCTGGTTGTTATGGCTTACAGCTATCAGTTGACAGCTTACCAAGCCTACGGTACTTTGGTGGATGGGTGACGTGTGAACGGGCGGGGGCTTCTAGCTGCCAGCTATTAGCTCCCAGGAAAACTGAGCGGGCCCTTCGGGCCAGAACCGTTCTGCGGCTTCGCCGCTATTGGAATCCTAATGACTCTGCACAAATAACGTGCAATTGCCTCTGCAGTAGGCTCTCTTCTCAGAAGAGAGCTGCCTACGGGGCTGAGAGATGGTGATGGAAATGGCCCGCAGGGCCCACCAGAATCCCTCTGTCTGCTACCGCAGACATCCCCCTTTGGAAAAGGGGGACTGCCTGACAGCGGCTAGCGCCGCAAATGCACCCCCATCCCCGCTTCGCGGGACTTCCCCCAGAGGGGGAAGCGAGACTTTCGCCTGCGGCGCTTTCATCAGCTAACCTCCGTCGCCTTCGGCACCACCTCCTTCCCAAGGAAGGAGGCTGACGATTCGCGGCTCCGCCGCTGATGAAATCCTAAAGACTCTGCACCTATAACATGCAATTGACTCCGCAGTAGGCCCCTTCCTCGGGAGGGGCTCCCCAACGGGGTGGGGTTAGCTGACCGGAAATGACCGAAGCGCCGCAGGCAGATCCTCTATCTTCTATCCTCTGTCGTCTAATAGCCAGATGGCCAACCATTCTATATGGCTATACGTCTAAATCTCCTTTCAAATACTCCATCACCTCCGGATGCTCTTCCAGCAGACTCTTCAGCTTTTTCTTATACTTTGAGATGGCTTGCGGGGATGTGCCTAGGGTACGGCTGATATCTTTCTGGGTCATCCCTTTTGCCAGGAGGAGGGTGATCTTCAGGACTTGCGGAGGACAGTCTGCTGCCAGAAGGACCCGTTCCATATCTTCCAACGCCAGCGTTTCCGATCGGCTTTCGTAAGTTTTTTCCTTCACTCCTTCCAGGGGCTGTCCCTCCATCCGGTGTTTCTTCCACCACCGCCGGAGAAGGTATTTCACGTGGAAGTGGAGCCGTTTGCACATGCAGGCACCGAAGTGGTCTGCCTTCTCCGAGTCGAAGGTAAAGGTGCACTTCCAGAAGTACTCCCACAGGTCCTGTTCCAGGTCCGCCCGGTTAATGTCGGGGTTCCTGCACCTGGACATCTTATGGACCAACGGCAGGAATTCCGTGAACAGTTCATTTTTCGCTTCTTCATCGCCCCTCTGGGCACGGATAATGAGATCTTTCAATGATTTCATATTGTACCTCCCGGTATCTAACGAAAAGATTGAAAGAAAGCTTTCTTTCTAAGGGGGAAGGACCACTTCCCCGGGCCTGACTGTAGAATAGCAGGATGCGGCTCCATTGTAAAGAACGCGCGTTCGTGACGTTTTATATAAAAGTCTCCCTATAAGAGTATCTTTTTTGCAAAACTATAGCTGCCATGGAAGCTTTAATATAAAACACTTTTGCTATAGGAAATTGTTTTAAAAAGCCGCCCTACTTTCTCACGCTCCATTAGTGGGAAATGCTCCCCCTCTGTCAGCTTCGCTGACATCTCACCCTACGGGAAAGGGATCACGATGATTTGAGCGTCGCTTCGCTCCTTCAAATTGTGTTCGCTGGTGCAACTCATGTTCGCTGCCATCCCAAAGGGGAAGACGAGTTTACTTATCAAATTCTATCCATAAAACAATAAAAAAGCACCGACCTCGGTGCTTTCAATGCCTTGCTATTCTTCCTTCTCCCAGCCATGGATGATGTGGTAAAACCGGGACAGGCTGTCCTTCATTTCCGATTCCTTCCGGCATCTGGCAGCCCGGCCAGTGAAATGGCTCTGGACAGTTCCGTGATCCCATTGCCCTGATTCGATTTCCCGGTCCATCGGATAAGCATCCAGTATGTCCTGAAGAAACAGTTCCTTTTTTACCGTCCTTTTCTTCTTTTCCCTGACATATCCTTTTCTTCCATAGGAATCCGCCTGCTCCACAAGCGGTATCGATGGGGCATCAGGTTTTACTCCAACGGTACAGGCGGCTACAGCCTTCGCCAATCCTACTTCCCGATCATATCCCAGCTTCGCCGCAATCTTACGGGCCTCCTCCATTTTCTTCTGGTTTCCATGGTCCGACTGGCAGGAAAGTATCATAAGTCCGCAGATACAGGAGATATAAGTACGCCCATCTTTTTTGCGGATACTTTCATACTGGTCATGCCGCAGATAGACAACGCCATTGGGTCCACGAAGCGGTACAAATAGCCAGCCATTCTTGAAATCCCGACAGGGCTCACTCACCCGGCCCACACCGATGGCACTCCAAATCAAACCATGGATGGCTGCGTAATTTTCAAATATCCGGCTTCGCTTTCCATAGGTCCTCTTCGTCTTCAGGCAATCATCTTCCAGATAATGAAAAACTACTTCTCCACGGTTCACCGATTCCATGGCAAACACATTTTCCCCTTCAGCTCTTCCACATTTGGATCAACAGTCATTCCTCCCCTATTCCGGATTCCAACTCGGAACCCTTATTTCCGATTCGAAACCGCGTGAATATTCCGCAACAGGTGTACCGCCTATCCGAAAAAGCGGTACCGCCTTTCCGCGGAAAGTGTACCGCTTATCCGCCAAGGTGTACCGCTCATTCTTTAGGTTATGATGTTAAAATAATTTAGTCATTTTTCGCATCGGGACTATTCAAATATTCTCTCATGTTCATTGATCCGCAATTGATGTGGTAGGCATTGTGAATGATCCTGTCCATAATCGCATCGGCCAGAACCCCATCACCGAGGCGCGGATACCATTCCGAGCTTTTGTACTGGGAGCAGAAAATAGTAGAATGAGCATCGTACCTGTTTTCCAAAATCTCAAGCAGGTACTGCTGCTCCACTTCCGTTGGCAACTCGAGAAGCCACTCGTCGATGATGAGGAGATCGTAGCTGGAAAATTTCTTTACAATGCTGGCGACGCTCCGCCCGACTTCGGTTCCATAGTTGAACTGTTCCATGAGCTCCGGCATGCGGAAATATTTGACCCTGTACAGATGGCGGCAAGCCTCTTTCCCCAAAGCACAGGCGAGGTGGGTCTTTCCTACTCCGGTAAATCCGTTGATGATCAGGTTCTTATGGCGCTCAATGTAACCGCAGCTGGCATAGCCAAGGATTTCTTCACGGCTGAATCCTCTTCCCTGCAGGATAAGGGTGTGAACATCGGCATCAGGATAGCGGAACTTAGCAATATGCGTCAGCCTCCGGATGCGATCATCCAATTTTACTGAATAGCATTCATCGATGGCCAGTGTCAGCCTCGAATCGAAGTCCAAAGGGGCATAAGATTCCAGATCACTCTGCTGGTTCTGCAGGGCTTCTACCAGAGGTTCCATTTTCATGTTGCGGAGTTTCCGCTGTGTTTCTTCATTGATCATTTTGTCTTTCCTCCATAATAGTCTGCGCCGCGGATGTAAGCGCCTTTTTCGGAAATACTGTGTTTTCCGGTATTTTCATAACGGGCGGAATGTACGCCGTCCAGGATTTTGTCTTGATTGTTCCCCAATACAGCTTTAAGATAGTTGTAGCGGGGCGATGTTGTGTGGGCTAAAACATACTGGCAGGCATTCTCGAAGCGGTCCTTCGGATATTTCTGACTGAGATGCAGAACGGCCAATGAAGCATTATAGCCCTGCTCTTTTATGGTTACACTGTCAAAGATCCTCCTGATGACTTCCGACGTACACGGTCCGATTTTCCCGGCCCAGGCACAGATGCGATCTTTGTCCATTTCCGGCTGGTTGAATTCATCCGGCATATCTCCCGGGCGTGTGGAATAGTGGTTGGTCATGTAGTCAGGAAATCTGATGTGGGAGGCAATACGCCGGTTTTCGCAGTAGATTTCCACAAGTTTGTCGGTGTAACGGATGTCCACGGACTGCCCGCGGTATACGTAGGGAACGGAGTACCAGTTTTTCTTAAAGGAAACGTGGAAATTGGGATATACTTTCCTTCCCAGAATAACCGCGGCGATTTCATAAGGAGCTCGTGGAAGAGCCCGGAGATATTTCTTCTCGTCCAGCCATACTTCATAGCGGCTTCCCTGCCTTTTCTGGAAGGGCTGCCGGTTGTACTTATCTGTAGCAGTTACTACATCCTTCTGCAGCTCGCCAAGAGTGAAGTAAACCTTGTTGCGAAGACGGGCGATGATAGCGGTGGCAATATTTCCAACCGTATTCTCCACGGATGCTTTCTGCTTGGGCTTCCGCACACCGGCAGGCATAATAGCAGTTGAATAATGAAGCCCAAGTGCCTCATAGGCATCGGTGAGAACCACTTCACCCTCTTTGGGATGCTTCACAACGCCGGTTTTGAGATTGTCACAGACTGTCCGCACAGGAACGCCGCCAAATGCCTCGTACATGTGAACATGGCACCGGAGCCATGTATCCATCTTCATATCCAGCGTGGCCTCCACGTAGGCATACCTGCTGTATGTGAGGCAGGAAACAAAGAGATGCACGGAAATGGTCGCGCCGGTATCACGGTCGATGATCTGCATGGTCGGCCCGCTCCAATCGACCTCGCACTGGGCTCCGGGCTTATGCTCCAGATGATTGGTCAGGTCATGGGTTGTGCAGTACCGGCCGTAATCCTCACAGAACTTGGTATGCCCTACAGCAATGTTTCCATTCTGGTGACACCTGTCACGATACTCCGTCCAGAGCAATGAAAGAGTCACACCCGGCTTCTTGAGCTCTTTATGGATGGATTCGTAATCCGGCAGCTCGTACATGTCTGAACCTTCCGGTCGGTCAGGGAAGAAGAGCTTTTGTAGTGCTGCATCATCCAGCTTGCGGATGCCCGCATAAGTGATGCCCTTCTTCCGCGCTGTTCGCAGTACGGTAGTAATCGTACTCCTCGACATGTGACGGGAGCGGGAAATCTCATCTTGAGACATTCCGCGGTCATGGAGCTCCAGGATGAGCCGGATCCTGGCAAAATTGGCCATATTAAAAGGCCTCCTTTCATAGAACAAAGGGAAATACTACGTCCCTGTTTTCATTCTATGGCAGGAAGCCATATATTAATATATTTATTAAAAGAATTTAGGAGTATTTCAGCTGGCATGTACACCAATAGTTCAAGAAGTTACCTAAAAATGGCAAGCGGTACACCTCGGCGGACAAACGGTACACCTTGGCGGACAGGCGGTACACCTACTGCGGAATACTCACCGACCGTCCCCCAAGGTCGTTTCAGTTTAACTTTATTATACTATATCTGCATGGTTGATGTCGGAATTTTTAATTGTATGGTGACAAAAGAGGGCTTGGCTTACAGCTATCAGCTGACAGCTTACTGAGAATCCGCCTGCGGTGCTGTATGGCCGAGCGGCGTGCGTACATGTGTGAGCATTGAGCCTTGAGCTGGACAGGCCCTTCGGGCCGGGGACCCTGTGGCTGGGCAGCGTGCGTACGTGCGGGGCTTCCAGCTGCTAGCTGCTAGCTCCTAGGAAAACTGGTCTGCCTGCGGCGCTTCCTACAGAATCCCTCACCCCGGTGGGGAGCTCCCTTTGAGAAAGGGAGCCTACTACAGTGTCAATTGGGACGTTTTAGGTGTAGAGTCTTTAGGATTCCTACTGCGGCGTAGCCGCTGGTTCGGTAAGCGGTAAGCGGATAGCTGTAAGCCGTCACGCTAGAGCAGCTACCCCTTTTCTCACCAAATTTCGAAAAAAATCCCTCATGGGGTTGATAAATCACCCCTCTCATGCAATATGAATAAGTGAAGGGACAAAATTTTTCTTCGCGAACCTCATAGTTCTTTCTTCTCCATAAGCCCATATGTACAACCTCGAGGGATGGGCTGGCAAGGAAAAGGGCATTACAGGATGTACATGAAGGTTTTCTCCCCTTCCCAGATCACCAAAGGCGCCTGGATGGTCCGGTGTAGTACCCCAATGATAAAAACACGGACTCAACTCCTTCGCATCATGAGCCTTCATTCCCAGACGACAAGTTCAGGGCGGCGCCGGAGAGCAATCCCCGGATGACCATGCGTTGACGCCTGATTCTGAGAGGTCGGCAATACTGAATGACACGGATTCCAAAATCCGTGTTTTTGTCGTGGGGGAAGGCTGCCTTCGGCAGGCTTGCGGCTTACAGCTGACAGCTTACAGATGTAGCGAGGAAGCCATGTGATATGCTAAATAACTGATACTCCAAACAGGTGGATGGTTCGGTTCATAAGGGTGTTAGGTCAGTAATACTGCCGCTCACCAACCAGGTTGTTGGTACTTCACACCAGGGCCATCGATAGGTTAGTGGCTTTGCCACATTTCTAACGGAATGCCTCCTACCAGTGTGAAGGATTCTGTAGAAAGCGCCACAGACCGATTATCTCGACCTCGGCCTCGATTTTAGTCAGGTGCATTTGCCGCAAAGCGGCTAAGCCTCAGTAAGCCGTAAGCTGATAGCTGTAAGCCTTCTGCCCCACTAACCCACTAACTCACTATCATATGTTAAAATAAAATCAAACATCATATCCCAGTGGTCACGGAAGAGAGGAGAAGCTATGACGGAAACACCGACCTCACCTTTTGATGAAAATGGTTACCTGGCCCCGGCGGGGCCCCACTACGACACCCTTTGCCATGTGCGGATCACCCTTGTGGAAGGCATCATTCCTTACCGTGCCAGGGCACAACTTTTCCGATCCATGGTCCAAACGATTTACCACTTCATAGACCTTCTGGGCACGGACTGCATCAAAGTCTGGATTGGAGGCCACTTCGTTTCCAACATACCCGAGCCCATGGATACAGACATCTGCATCCTGGTGGCCCCGGAAATCCTGGACCATCTCGATACATACAGCCGGAAGGTGGTGGCTGCCTTCATCCATCCGGACCTGGACCGCCATCACCTGGCAAAGAGGATCTACGACCGGTGGCACTGCTCCGTCCACATCCTGCTGGATGAGGAAAATCCAGGGAATCCCTCCTACCCCCTGTACCAGCAGGCAAAGGACATGATGGAAAAATTATACACCCGGGATGAAGCAGGCAAGCCCATGGGATACTACGTATGCAGCGCAGAAAGGAAGAAGGGCCATGACCTATGAAAAGCATGAACTCCTCCAATACCTTAAGGAGAGACTGAAGGCACAAGAGCAAATACTGGACTACCACACGGAACGCTCTGCTCCTGATGAAGTTCCCTACGCCATGCTCCTCGCCGACGAAGCGAACCGTCAGAACTATGAAAACACAAAACAGTTCATCCGGGAACTGGAAGAAGAAATCGCTAAGCTCGAGCCGCCCATAAGGTAACACATCTTCAACCTGTAAATGCACGGACCATAGGGACTATAAAAAAAGTAATACAAAAGGCTCAAAGCTATAGAATGATAGTAAGCGCAAAATAAAAGAGTGTATTGAAAAAGCCCGAAAGTTATAGAATAATCATACTATAAGCTTTCGGGCTTTATGTTATTTGCAGGATTCCTGAACTACAGTGTTCCAGGGCATGTACTTCTCTAATACTGCCTCACCTTTGAGACGCTCTTCATTGGGCATCCCGGTGAGTATGTAGATCAGGTATTTCTCCGGATCTATATTATTGGCCTTGCAGGTTTCAATAATACTGTATACGCAGGCACTGGCTTCAGCACCTTTCGGGCTCGCTGAAAAGAGCCAGTTTTTCCGGCCCACGGTAAAAGGACGTATGCTGTTTTCCGCAATGTTGTTGGATATAGCACACCTGCCATCTTGCAAATAGGTTTCAAGCTGCTCCTTGTTAGTCAGGGAGTAGTTCAAAGCCTGGCTGATCTTGGATTTTGGAAGGACTTTGTCCCGGCTGCTTTCTACCCACTTCCAGTAGGCGTCGAGCACCGGCTTTTCCTTTTCAAGTCTTTGTGCTTTTCTCTCCTCAGGAGTAAGGCCACGCAGTTCTTTTTCAATTTTAAACAGTTCGCGTATGCAGCCCAGCCCTTCGCCAGCCAGACTTACGGAAGATTCATCCTGCTTTGCTGTTTCTGCTTCTACATACTTTCGTCTTGCATGGGCCCAGCAGAGGCAGCGGGTAACTTCGGTTACCTGGTTGTATCCGGAATAGTCATCCGTTTGGAGGTAACCGGTAAATCCTTTAAGGAATTCCGAGGCATTGGATCCTTTTCTGGTCGGGCTGTACTGGAACAGGCGGATATTATGTAATGGTTCATACTCTCCACTGGTAAAGACCCACATATAGGATTTGCTGGTATTCTTACGTCCTTTTTCATTGAGTACCTGTACCGGAGTCTCATCTGCATGCAGACAGGCTTCTTTGAGAAGGAGACCATGCATGTATTCCCACAAGGGTTTCAGGTACTCATTTGAAGAAATAATAATCCAGTTGGCCAGAGTTGCCCTGCTGAGAGGCAATCCCAGCTGCTTCCACTCCCGCTCCTGACGATTCAGCGGTACGGCTAATCCGTACTTCTGCATCATCACATGGGCAATGGCAGAAGGTGAAGCAAAGGAATGGGGAATCGGAGGCTTGGGCACTGCCGGCTTCACAATATGCGGTTCGTCATTCTTCCGGCAATTCCTGCATTCATAAGATATCTGGAAGTAACGCCTGCAGATAAGCTTTGGCGGAACAAACTCAATCTGAGTATTAACAAGCTCCCTGCCTATAGGAGACAGCTTATTTCCACAGATGTCACAGACTTTCTGGTCCGCATCCAGGTCAATGTCTATGTTCTCAATGCAGTCTTCAGGAAGGGATTCCAGCAAGTTCTTAACAGATGCTGACTTGCTCTTTTTCTTTCGTTCATAGCCTTTAACCGCAGTCGTTTCAAGCTCCGGTTCCTTGACACTGGGCTTGGCCTCTGTTTCCGCCTCATTAAAGATGCTGGGATAGGCGGCATCCATATCCGGATCAGTCCGGCGTTCCGATTTAGAACCAAAACGGGCCTGCTGAAGTAATTTCACTGTAGCTAATAAAGCCGCTTTGTCCTTTTCCAGTTTTGCAATTCTATCTAGTAATTCCTGCTCACGGCGGTCTGTCATGGGTACACTCAATTCTATAAAAACAACCGAAATTTCATGTATTTATTATACCATAAAACAGTCGAAAAAGCTCGATAAAATCTAGCTTTTTCGACTGTTTTAGCATGCAGATTTCATACGCTGCAGCGGGGGTGAATGACCTTCACGGCCCGAGGCTGGATGATGGCAAGCCCCTCCATAAGCCAGCGGTATTGCTGTGGGGAAAGCTCAATCAGGGAAGCCGATTTCTTTGGCCACTGAAAGCTTCCGCTCTCAATACGCTTGTAAAGTAGAACGAAACCATCACCCTGCCAGAGGAGACCTTTGATCCGGTCCCGTCTTCTTCCACAGAACAGGAACAGTGATGGGGAGGAACGGATTCAGATCATATTGTTGTGAAACCACAGCGGATAATCCGTCAATGGATTTCCGCATATCCGTGTAGCCGCCGGCCAGGTAAACCCGGTCGGCAGTTAGTTGAATATCCATGAGTAATACCTCCAGTCATTGAACTTGTAGGTATTATCTCATTTCCAATGGATAGATAAAATCCATCATTTTATTTTGCGCTTACGAATGGTAAGTCTATGGCTTTGGGCCTTTGTTTATGTGCTGATACTGTTCAGTGTCCAAGGGATCCCAAAATCCGGAATGGCAGTTTCCATTTACCGGATTTGTAGAGACATGAGTTCTGGAATATTCAGCTTTTTCTCTGAACAAGTGGAAATACCTCCACATGTCCATTGTACAAGGACATCAGGTGACTCTCTAGCGCGGATTCAAACAAAAATCGCAGTGGCTCTCTCCAACGGAACGGGTGGCTCTCAGTCGCGGATTGGGTGGCTCTCTGAACGAGGAATACTCAATTTTTAATATTTATTTTGATTTAAAATTGAAAATATATGCATACGCAAATGATAATGATACCCAAGGTACATATAATATATTCAAATTATCACCCAGCCCTGTAATAAATGTACCAATTACAGAAATAAGTAAGGCAATACACACAAGGACTTGCATATAGCTGCTCTTTTGCTTAAGTAAATATAAATAATGTAATGATAGCCTTATAAAGATATATATCCAAGGAACAACAAACATAACTAACCCAACAGCTCCATTTTGAGCAAATCTAGTGACAAACTCACCCATATTAGGTACTCCAGCGTTTAAAATCCCATCCCGATACATTCTACGAATCCAGTTTCTAACCTCAAAATTATGACTCAAGGTATTATCATTAATATTGTCTGGCAAATATGCAGAATTGAGTCCTTCGCCAACTCCAAGCAAAGGATGTTGAAGACCAATTTTTACATTTCCTAGCGAAACTGAATATCTAGAATCATTACTTCGGTTTTCCTTTCCAATAACAGATGAAACATTTCTTGCAAAGTAATTTTCAGTATCTTTATCTGCACTATAATGCTGCTCGCTAAAAATACTTATATCTGCATTTTTAAGGACTGGAGAATAGTTTTCAAAAGATACCGCCCCATAGAAAGAGATAAGAAAAATCGCAGATAGGTAAATCGTCTTCAATCGAATCATTCTATTTGGGATTAATAATGTAAATATAACGAATAGGATAAATTCCCCAAAGGTTATTAATATGGCAGTACGCGCCTGAGTCATAAAAGCAAGGTAAGTAATAAAGAAAATAGAAATCGACGTAAGAATACTTAAACGCCCATCATAGATACGCTTCCATAAAAAAGGAAGTGCAAACGAAAGATAAATACCAAAATATGAGGGTTCAGCAAAGATAGATCGTATCTGATTCCACCAGTACAAAGGAGGCCACCAAGTGCCATACTCTCTAATGCTATGAAAAAATGGCGTAATAATTCCTATGGTGTTATCAGCCCAACGTGCGCCACTAAGGAAAAAAATTTCAACAACCGAGTAACTAAAAATAAAAAGTAATGAAATAGATATCCCTTTTTGCAAAGTCTTATAATACTTTCCAAAATTCATAGATATATAATAGTATAAAATGTATGAAAATATGAATGTAAATACGAGACTTAAAACAGAGCCTTTAATAGCACGAATAGCTAAACGAACTTTCAAAATAGCGATATTACTAATATCAAATCCCATAAAATAAAATATTTTAGCTAATCTGTAAGTGCCGCCATCCGGTTGAAGCAAAATGTCATAATTTTTGGGAAACATTACAAGTCCGCTTATAGTACTAGCCAAACTGCAGACCATCAGCAAAATTATATATGCTAAAAAGACTTTATCTGCAGAAGAATGATGTTTTATGCCATTTCCATACTTTAACTTTGTAAATAAAAATATGACAAAAAGCATAAATAGAGGATACCAGCTTAATTTACCGGCAAAACCACTACTTAGAGTTTCAAGCCTAAGCACAAATGGGATATTAGCGAAGCACAAGGTTGAAAAAGCTGCCAATAATAATATATCAATCCAAGAACTTAGTCTTATTGTTATAGATTTATCCTGTTTAATCACAATTGGTTTCCCTTCAATTTTTTTACTACAAAAGATCTAATAATGCTTAACTCATCAGAATTCCAAAATAATAAAGCCCAGATTGTATTTACTACAATAGTACATAATACAAAAGCATAAGCAAAACTGAATATCGTTATTTCAATAAAGAGCTTTTCGAGTACCAAATTAATTAAACATGACAAAGCAATCGTAATACCAGCATAACGAACTACACTAGAGAAATAACTTTTCAAACTATAGTTCAATCCATTATGTGTAACTACATACGGTTCAACCCAAAATGGTGCCAATATTGTACTTAAGGCCATTGCAATCAATACACCCGCTATTCCAATATGTTGAACGAGTAATATTCCGGCAGAAATATTAATAATTGCTTCTGCCAATGGCTTGTATCGATCATTCCAAAATAACCCCATCGCATCTTTAAAGACCTGCGCTGGCCTGCGCATCAATGTTAAATAAAAATTCAATGTCATAAGTGCGACTATATCCTTAGTAAATATATACTGATTACCAAGCCATAACGAAATAAATGGATTCATGAGTACAAATATACCTACACAAATATAACATGATAACCAAGCTGCCAAAAACTCTATTATCCTAAACGCCAAGACTTTTTCTTTCATTTCTGCTGTTGTATTCAAATTTCCAATACTCGCTGTTAATGATGAAAATACTTGGCCAACAACATTATTAATAGCCGTAATTATCAAATAATAATTACTAAAAATACCTACGGTAGACAAGCCAATAAATTTTGAAATTAAAATATTGGATGAACTAAAAACTGCTATCCCTCCAATTTTATGGAAAATCATTGCAGCCACATTTTTTCGTATAGCCTTTGTAACATATGTTGGGAGTTTATTATCAGAATTATTCAATTTTAAAAAAGGATAAACTTTTTCCGCTTTTCTTGATATAAAATAATTTTCTAAAAGTGTATCAATTATCTTTAAGCCAATAAAGCTCCAATAGCTATGTGTAATCAGTAAGCCCCAGATTTGCCCTACCCCAAGTGAAATCTGCCCCACCGTAAGATATAGGTTAACAATATATTGCTTTTGATCAGCAATTAAAAGATTCCGCTTATATGAAAAGAAATAGCTAATTGCGGTATCTATCACAAACAATATGTAAATTATATCTAAATATGGGATATCAGGTTTACCTTTAATAAAGAAATCGAGCCATGGCGTTAGGCCAATTCCTAGAACTAAAATACCTATTCCTATAAGAATATATGAAATTTTAAACAATCTCATAAGAGACCCAACAAGTTTTTCATTACCATCCGCCAAAGGTCTATATAAGCTATATACAATCGCAGGACCAATCCCTAGTTCAGTCAATGATAATACATCCAATATATTTGAAAAAAGGCCATTTAATCCTAAATACTCTATTGTTAGAACTTGCAAAAAAACAATACGAACAGTAAACTGAAGTACCATTTTAATCGCATATAAGATTAGAGACGACCTGGCATTACGTATAGCTTCATTTACAATCATTGGTTCAATCCTCTAATTGAATTTACTAAATAATCCTATAAATGGGGGAAAAAAATCAACTTTAAATAAGAAACATAAAATTTTCAGACTAATTATCTTTCGATGGTACATATCTAACAAGAAGCCTTGTCCATCATAATCTGCACAAATATAAATAGAGTATAGCGTAATTCAATCATATAAATAAAAAGTGATATAAATAATTTCTTTATTTCAACTCATGCTTTAACTTATATAAAAATCCGTTAAAACTGCTAGTACCAATGAGTCTTGATATAAAGCCAGATTTCCATAGAGATGCTTTATAATCTTTATAATATTTTATAGGATTTAGTAGATAAGATATGAATCCTGAGTATTTTATCATAGAAGTAAAACTATCAGCATTAAATTTGAATGAGCCCCAGTATTCCAAGTCTGTATTGGTCGGATACATACCAAATCCACATAAATTTTCTACACAAGTAAATGGATTAAGATACATGTACTGAATTCCTAAGCTATAATAATCTTTGCAAAATTGTAATACTCCTGATTGCAATTGTAACAGCTTTACCTCATCTATATGATCATTTATATAATCGTATTTACCAAGTACCGGAACTACATCATTATTTTCTAAACGATATCCCTTCACGGTACCATGAGGTGCAGTTAAAAGCACTTCAAGGAAATAATAGAATGGCTGAATAAATTCTTCGATTTTATTATTTTTCCCTTTTGCGTATAAAAATGCTCTACTATCATCTGATTCCTGATCAGTCATTTCCAAACTAAATAACTCAAGTTTTGAAGCAGCAAAATTATTATTTGATAAATAAAATCGAAAATTCTTTTCTATTGTACGATTCCCACCAATATCAACTATTGCAATATTTTTATGTGATAAATTCATAGATAATAAATATTGATTGAATAAATACCCTTGCGCCGAAGAATATTTCTTTATATCTGGTATAATATTATTTAAATCATCTAACGTCAGACTTTCTATATTTCCCGTATACAAATAATCAGAAATTCCAAGCTTGCGTTTAATAAAATCTACATCATAATGTGCTGGTAATGATTTATATCTAGAAATCATTTCTTCTATAGTAGAATCAAATTGCAGGCACGGGATAACCATCGCTTTTCTAGAAATATAAAAATAAGTTGTACTAATGTTAAATATATTAGGAGGGAAAATCGCATCATAACACTTCTTTAATAAATATCCATCCCTGGCACAGAACAGTACATGATCAATATGATCGTTGTCAAGATTTCGCTTCAGCCACAAAATAAAGCCAAGAACCAAAGGGCCAAAATATAAGTATCCTGTCTTATATGCTTGATTAGGAAAAACATTTCGATAACGATGTTGAAATATTGAAATAGAATTACACTCTAGCTCATTTGTAAGCCCTTTGTCAATATACTTGCTATTATATTTTATTTGCTTATTGGGTTTAAAAGAGCAAAGGTACGCATCAATCCCATTTGCAATTGGCATTTTATAATCAGCCAGTTTATTATCTCCAATATGAATAATATCTTTAGGATCTAGCTTCTCTTCGTTAAGAATATACTGAAAAAGTTTTCCAGAACTTTTTGTTAAGTGATATTCACCAGATACATAAATCTTACAATATCCATTGATTCCCCATTTATTCAAGATATTGGATATAACCTCATGAGGCAAATACATGTCGGTAACTATGTATATTTTTTTATTTAATGATCTGGCAAATTTATAATAATCAATACCTTTTGAAACTGGCAAGGAAAAATCAAGTTCGGCCTGGCATTCCAAACCGGATAACATACTTCGACTTAATCTCTGAGATGCAAACTCAGAATAGATTTCATCAAGTGTTACTTCAGTATAGGGAAATTTATGACGTGCGGAATCTTCTGCAGACTTTCTGAGCTCTGCAAAATTCACTTTTATATTATAGTCTTTATAAATTTTTTGCTCAATTAGCGCAAAAATATCTTCAGGTTTTAACACTGCTCTCTGAATCAATGTATCAAAAACATCAAAAAATATAATTTTTTTACTTTTAATTTTTGCTTTTAATGCATCCATATATTCACCTTCTATTAAGCAATACTCACAATAAGTCAAACGACTTCATCTGCGTGCTAAGATCGTATCCGTTATTAATTATTATTTCTTGGTTATTTTTTCTTGTATAATGAGCTGATAACAAAACATTTTTTGCAATTTCATATAAAGAATCATTCAGAAAAAAAGAATGAACATTTGGCGTTATTTTAACTTCATCTGTAATCGTATCAGAGAAAAAACAAGGTAAGTCAGCTGCTTGCGCCTCAATCCCAACTATACCTAATCCCTCAAACCTAGACGGAAGGATAAAGCAATCCATTGCTTGCATTAAGTTACTAACATCATTTCGAAATCCTAAGAAAATAACTCTTCCTTCTATTCCGAGCTCTCTACATTGGTTTTTGATTTTATTTTTATCTTCTCCATCACCAATAAGTAAAAGCTTCGATTTTGGATATATTCTTAAAATTACATTAAATAAATTTACTAGGAATTCTTGATTTTTTTGATATGAAAATCTTCCAACATGCCCAATAACGAATTCATTATCATTTATCTGGAGCTTATCTCTTACTACTTTCCGAACTTCCGGATCATATACAAAAATGTTACTGTCAATTGCATTTTTCCTAATTTGAAATGAGCTGTCACCAAAAAGCCATTTCCCCGCTGCAATAGAACAGGCAAATTTCTTATCAATCAAATTATTGCCGAATAATCTACTAATATAGTGATATACGTTAAAAATATCCTGCTTTATTTTGCCAGGTACATCAATTTGTGTATTATGTGAATGTACTACCAGCTTGGCTCCAGCAGCTTTAACAGCTAAAAAAAGAATTATATTTGAAAAAGCAAGATTACAGTATACAATATCATAATGTTGTTTTTGGACTAGTCTATATATAGAAAAAAAATACCTTATTGGTTTCTGTAATCTATGTGTATGGAAAATGTTGCTCTTATGTAAATCAATTTTATCTAAATAATCAATTATTTCATTTCCTGGGTACGCAAAATCAAATGAATTGACATTATTTAAGTACGGCAACCTATCAAAAACATATTTCTCAACACCGCCAAACTTAGTTTCTAATCCCCAAATTAGTACTTTCATCTAAAACCTTCCTTATATGCTTTATCCTTTAACCATTTCAAAGATTCTTTCGCTTGTTTAATTAATTTCAATAGTATTCCGCTGTTATTTATACTCATTTTATTTAAGTAATCTTGACTAATTGACCTTGATTGTTCATAATTTTTTACATACAAATAATTATATCCAAAGTCATAAAAGTCACCAATTCTTGGGCTTTTAACAACCGGAATCAAACCATAATGTAAATAATCGATGAGTTTGGTTGGGCATGCCACACGATTTACGATAGAGTCATCCCTCAAAACAATACCCAAATCGCTTTTTTGATAATAGGTACAAACTTGATCAGGATCAACACTGTTAATGTCTATTCCATATTTAAAATTAACACCTTGTAACTCTTTTCTAAAATAATCCGGATTGTTACTTAAGACAGTCCAATGTAGTGTCCCTGCAGTTTGTTTAATAAACTGAATAGTTTCGTCGATACATTGCCACGGCTGAATCCCACCAGAATAAATAGCACGTAACGGTCTTCCCCAAAACGATTTTTCCTGAAAATCGAGCTGATCAAAAATAGGTAATACTTTTGCCTTATCAGAACTAATATGATATAAGTCCACAAAATACTTCTTCATATTGTTAGTAACGCAAATAATATTTATACTCTTATTTACAGCAATAAATTCGATGAATTTAAAAACAGCCGCTCCAAGTAGAATATAAAGTTTTCCATGTTTTTGGTTCATTTTTATTTCTTCAACAACTACACCATGCATATCCGTTATAATATTTTTATGGAAAAAATAGGCAGGAAATATATTCAATGAATTATATATTGAATGAACATAAACCATTTGCGACTTCATAACAAGAATAAAAGCATACCACCAAAAGGCAAAGAAATTCATCCAATAAACAGTTAAATCGTCATGAATCTTTTTTTTCTTAAATAATGGACCTCTAAATGACATACTCAGATATTGTCTTTGTTCCCCATGAAAGCACTCATCAATTTTCGCTACTCTTCGAACCATACCGTCACGTTCATTTTCTTTTGTTGGATAAGGTCCTACAATGGTAATCATAAATTACTATCCTTTCTTTAAAAAAGCCTCAATAGTATCATGCTGCGAACAAATAAATTGAAAAACCAAAATCCGCAGTCAATTTGAGAATTCAAAGCAAGGCTTATTGTCTTTATGAAGTTTGCTCTGTAGTATGCAATAGATGTTAAGAATTTTAAAGACTCCCCAGTCAGCTTATCTTTATATTTTTGTAATACTCCAATTGCCAAACCTGCTGCATCGTTCTCATGATGGAAGTAATGCCTGAGGTCTTTCATTATTTTTTGCCTGGCACTCATGCCATCCGGCGATGCATTATCCCCATGTCTCCTGAACAGTATATATGAATTGTGATCAAACAGTACTGTCCCACCACAGGCAAGACATAATAAAGTTGCCAGCCTGTCATGGGAGCATTTTAAGCCATCAGACATTTTTAATAAATTACGCAATTCATTATTGAATACAAAGCTGCATCCTGCCAGTCGATGACGTGTAAATTCCGCTCCCAGTGTCAGTTTCAGATTTTTAAAATCCTGAATGGGCAGCATATTAAGATGGGTATCCACTCTTTGTAATGCAGAAGCATATAATACCGGCTTAGAGCCATCTGCATCCGATGATTCTATCATCTTTACAGCATTTATCAATTTATTGGGAAGCCAGACATCATCCTGGTCACAAAATGCATAGTAGTCGGCCGACACATCCTCTTTTACCAGGTCCAAAAAGCTTCTCGCATATCCTTCATTATGGCCACAAACAAGTCGGATTTTCCCATTTTCTTGATACTTTTTTAAAATATCAACAGTCCGGTCAGATGATCCATCATCTCTTACAAGAATAGATATCCTAACACCTTTCTGCTTAAAAAGACTTTCTAGCTGCTCTTGTATATATTTTTCACCATTATAAGTTGAAAGAAAAATTTGAACCGTTTTCATTCCCCAGAAACTCCATTATCAGCCAAGATATTCTCAACACAATATTACATATAATTTTTTATCGTTGCAGACACCATGTTTTCTAAACGATAGTGTTCCATAAAGTCTTTTCCTGCATTATTCCCCATCTCATGCAACTGATTCTTACTCAATTTATCAAGAACTGATTGCAGGGATTGGGGATCATCAAAATTAAAGATAAGGCCATTTTCACCATCTTTAATTATCTCCGGTAATGCCCCTTTGTTGCTGACTATAACGGGCTTACTATATTTCATGGCTTCAATGGCAACCAGGCCGAATGCTTCCCACCGGGAAGGCATAACCACTGCATCGCACTGGCTGTAATAGCTTGCCAGTTTCTCATGGGGTACCCAGCCAAGGAAGGTAACTGTATCGCTATTTTCCTTTTCAATATGGGTCCCGCCAATCACGTTATCCCCTATTACTGTAAGACGCAGGTCATTACGGCGACACTTTGAAAATTCTTCTAACAGATAATCAATACCCTTTTGTGGATCAAAACGGCCTACGAACAGCAAGTTCACACAATTGTCAGGCAACTTGACGGAAGGATCGATATCTCCCTTTTTATCTGAAATACCACTATATATAACCTGCAGTTTTTTTGCAGGCAGTCCGTATTTGATAGCTGAATTATATTCATGCTTCGATACATTCACTACGGTATCCGTAGAATGGAGCAGCATCTTTTCAATTCCTGCATAAACTCTGCGCTTCCATTCTGCCGTATTTCTCAGAAATGCCCAGCCATGAGCATTATAAATGACCCGGCATGGCTTACCCAAAAAGAGCATGGGAAAACGGGCAAAGAGACCGGCCCAGGTGCTGTGACAGTAAATCACATCAGGCTTCACCCGTCTGATTTCTTTTCTCACCGCCAGCATGGCCGGTAATATTTGAAGTACACTCCGGTGATAGGTATAATAACGGACTTTATTTTCTGGAAGATCCCACTTGTGTTCTGAATTTATATCGGAACAGAAAATATGGTCCTCTATTTCCGGATGATTCGGATGGATAAGGAGCATCTTAATATAAGTAGCCACACCACCCTGCACATATTCCCCTACATGAAGTACTTTCATCGATACACTTCCAATTAGCTATGAATCCATCATCAAAAACAACTAAATCAATAAGCGCCCTCGTGATGTACAACTACCGCCACCGTTCTCCACAAGAGAACCAGGTCCAGCCACAGGTTCCAATTGTGTACGTACCAATTGTCCATCTGTACCCGTTCCGGATAATCAATATCACTTCTACCGCTGGTCTGCCACATGCCCGTAATACCGGGGAGCACTGAGTAGTATTCATTGATATATTTCCCATACCGAGGTACTTCTTCTTGCACGATTGGTCTCGGTCCTACGAGGCTCATTTCGCCTTTCAGTACGTTCCAGAGCTGGGGAAGTTCATCGAGGCTGGTCTTTCTAAGGAAGGCGCCGCTCTTTGTGATGCGGGGATCGTCTTTCAGCTTGAATTCTTTATCCCATTCCGCTTTGGCCGCCGGATCGGTGGCCAGGAGGTGCTCCAGTACTTCTTTCGAGTTTACGCACATGGAGCGGAATTTGTAGCAGTTGAATTCTTTTCCGTTTTTCCCTACCCGCCGATGCTTGAAAATGACGGGGCCCGGGGAGTCGTGATAGACCCAGATGGCAATGGCCAGAAGGATGGGCGATATGAGGATGCCGCCGCAGATGGTGGCCACGATATCGAAGATCCGTTTCAGCATCTGGTTCCAGGGGCTGGCCAGGTTATTCCGGATATGAAGGACCATGATTTTCGCATCGAAGAAGGATTCTGCAGTCACATTGGACATGGGGACAGCCACCAGATTCGGAACCACGTCTACCTGTTTCACCAGAGACTGGGCGCGGTAAATAAGGTCTGACAGATCATCCTGGGGAAGCCCCGGCGCTGCGATAAGCACCGTGCGGACCCCTGTTTCCTGAATGACTTTTTCCATATCATCAAATCCACCCAGCACAGGGAATCCATGGATGGGAATGTTGACGGGATGCCGGTCTTCCAGAAATCCCACCACCCGATAGCGCATGCCGGAGTCGCGAAGGATCTGCTGTACCACCAGCTCCGCCGTCTTTCCGGCGCCTACGATAAGCACGGGAATCTGAAAAGCTTTCACCCGCTTCATCAGTTTGCTTAATACCACACGCAGCACTGCCATCAGCGTAAAGGCAAGGATGGTGTAGAGAACCACAAAGAGGCGGGATACCTGCCCCGAGACCTGGGCAAAGAACATGAGGATAATGCCCAGCACCGTGCCTTCCAGGCACGCAAAAAAGAGACGCTCCACCATACGATATATGAGCATGCGTCTCCCGTAGAGTCCGCTATAGAAATTGAAAAACATAAAAACCAGCGGCAGCCACAGGAAAAGATAGCCCTCAGACACCTGAAAGGTGCTGTAGGTCATGATGCAGTTCCTGATATACACTGCCAGTATCCCTGCCACTGCCAGGGCGGCATAGTCGCCCAAGGCAAAAATAAGAGACGGTATCAGTCTCCCGTCTGCATTCTGCTTCGCTTCATGTATATGATGATCCATAAATTCCCCCGGATTGTTCTCTATGTCTAGTCTATTCTAAGTGAATATAAATATTATATCACAATTGAGGAAGGGGGAGGAAAGAGATTTGAGATTTGAGATTTGAGGATGTAGAGACAATCAGACGGTCAGACTTCAGACATTCAGACTTCAGACTGTCAGACGGCATTGAGGGCGATAGCTTCTCGGTCATGAGTCATGGGCAGCATGGTTCTGGGAGATTTCTCGACTTTGCTCGAAATGACGGGAGGAGATTGGAGACAATCAGAAGGGAGACGTCAGACGGTCAGATTTCAGATGGTCAGACTTCAGACGGGCCCTTCGGGCCTTTCGTGGGCGGCCTTTACAATCATAGAGGGCCGCCTCTTTTGGTAAAATCATACAACCGCGCCTTTGGCGCGAAAGGAAAACATGCCGACCAGGCTGCGCCTGTAGGAAATGCACCCCTATCCCCGCTGCGCGGTACTTCCACCCGGAGGGGGAAGTTTGCTCTCCACTCAGTATTTGCCCTCATAAGCAACGCAAGGCATAGCGCCTGTAAAAGTGCCCCCTCCGGGGGAAAGGTGGTGCGTTAGCACCAAAAGGGGTGTATTTCCAGCGGACGAAGTCCGGTTTTGCGGTTTTCCCCTCGCCCCTTGAGGCGGTTTTAATGGTTTTTACCATAAGTGGCTCGTCTTTATTGACTATTTATACTCTCGTAGCCGAATGAGCCGTGGAAGCATAAGGCCAGATTGGAGTGACGTTCCAGTGAATGCTTTCCGCTTTTGATAAAATCCCAGCTTTCTCTATATGATTCATCTATATAAACAGCTTTGGATGTCATTAATTGGATGAAGTATTCCGGTTTGTTCATACAGTGTTCTGCAAAATCATAGGATAATTGTTCTTTTTCATCATCTGATAGATTGATGCGATTATGAAGGACGTGTTCTAGGTTTGATGACATATAGTATAGGCTGTAGGATAATCCTCCTATATTATGAGTATCAAGCAGTTTTTGGACATTTTGTTGCTTTATATGGTTTCTTCGGCAGAGGTTTTGTTTTGAGCTGCATCTGATGTTATCTTCTGAATAAACAATCTGACTGCAGTCAGGGGATTCTTGAACTAAATCGTCGGGAATAAAGGCTCCATCCGTATCAATAATATGGACGATTCTAAGGATGTTGCTTTTCGTAAGAAATTTTGTGTTACAAAATGCTCTGATTTCTTCATGAAGCCTTTTGATTATATTCCTGTTTGTGATGGTCCTATCCGATGTGATATCTCCATGCATAACCAGGGGTTCTATCCGGCTGGATGAAAAAATATACTTTAAGGAGCCGGCAAGTGATGTATCGTCTGAAGGGCCTTCCAAAATGAAAATCATGGCTTTTTTACGCATTGGGTTTGCCCCCTTTGGGATTTAACCTGCGTTCTTCTTCCTGCATTCCGGCCTTGCGGAATGCTGCTGCAATTTTATAATTTTCTGTTTCATCATATAATGTGTAATGATCGTTTCCTAAAATAATATTTCTGTAATAGCTGCTGCGCAGGTTATTGGAGCGTTTCATATTTCTGATTCGAATATATCGCTCATCGGGATCTGTTGTGGTAAAAGCGGTGCACAGAGTCGGCAGGGTTTCCAGAGGCCTCAGGTTATGGGATGTAAAAATCAGCTGGCCTTTTCCTCTTTCCTGAATGATGGACAGGAGCTCCCCCAAAAGGTATTCAAAGATACCGGAATCCAATTCATCCACTGCCACGGTCATAGACGGTCTATTATAAATTTCTATAAAGAGCTGCAGGACGGAGACGATTTTCTTAATACCATCCGATTCATAAACCAACGGAATTTCTCGGCCATTGCGGCAGGAGGTCAGCCCTATCCTGATTCCTTCCATATGCGTTTTACCCACAAAGGCAGTGCCCAAATCGTGAACTCCTATGGTCAATCCAGGGATGAGCGTCTGGAGGACGATGTTCATATAACCAATCATTTCAGATAGGACACGAAACATATCTTTTGGAATGACCGGCGGTTTATTTATCGGAAGCAGTGTTTGCCCAATGGCACTTCCTTCCAGATGGAATGCAAAAGGAAGCCCGGATAAACTGATGATCCCGTTCATATCTGTTTTCATGACAAATAACTCGAAGTTTCCAAATCGCACCAGGGAGTCAAGCAATAACCGATAAATTTCGGCATTTTTATTTTTACGTATGAAGGAAAGAAGTTCTGAAGAGAAAAGGAAGGATTTCCCCAGCTTCAATGCCATCCCTTTATCCCCCATGAGCTGTATATAGGCAGTTTTATCGTCAATGAGAAGGTCATATTTAGCTTTGGGCAGAAATACGGCTTTATTTGATTTTGTATTCATGACGGTGGTCATAGGACATTTTAAAGATTCCGTTTCTACCGCGCATTTCAATTCTTCATCAAAAATCACAGGGCGATACTGTACTGTGTCTTCCTCGGTCTCGCTAAAAGCCTCTACATTGGAATCCGGCAGTGCGGCCTCTTTTCTTAATTTAAATGTATATTTTACCCTGTAATGTATATTGCCTGCTGATACTATGAAATGAAATGACAGGACAGCACACTCAGCACCATACATAATGTATCCTGCATATTGATTATCTAAGATTCTCCCAGACAGCGCCTGCTTCAAAATATTCAGTGAATCTATGAATGCTGTCTTTCCGGAACCATTTTGTCCAAAAATGCCCAGCACAGAGGACTTAAAGCCTTCGGGCTGCAATAATAAGTTAATGCTTCCATGCCTGACATTTTTAAAATTCCATAGTTCCACATAAGTAATGCGCACCATATCTCCCTTTGCCATCTTTGCATTTCCTCCTATATACCGGTACTTGCTGGTATAATCATAAATAATTTTACATTTTTCGTCAATATATTTAGCGAAAAAGAATAAAAAATATCTATTTTAAAAAGTTTACATCTAAAGGGGGGAAAAGTAGAAATTTGAAATCCTTATTGTGCCACTGCTTGCGAGCGGAAAGGTGGTACGCAGTACCAAAGGGGCCGAGACCGCAGGTCTCGGAAGGTTCAGAGAGTGGACGGGCCTGCGGCCCGAAGGTTATGGCCTGCTAACGCAGGCAGGTTGTATAGAAGGGTTGCGGAAAAAAGGTTCTTAAGATGGATGGGCCCTTGGGGCCCATGGGTTCGTAAGTTTGACGGGGCCTTTAGCCCCGAGGGTTTTGGATTGCCCTTGGACACACCTTCGGTGTGAGGGTTCTTAAG
>ULTZ01007024.1_pt1 | contig 33132 bp, 35 predicted proteins | sample 1957981 | NCBI WGS metagenome assembly ULTZ01 (sample SAMEA4835745, study PRJEB28245) | human gut metagenome | biome: gut microbiome; material: fecal sample | place: Denmark | collected 2008
TCTTAGTTTTCCTCCGACATGGCTTATTTTTGGACATTTTCACTTCTTGAAGCTCCATTATGTCCAATTTCACTATCAACTCCTATCTCCTCTCCCTGACTGCTAATTATTTTGGGATATATTTCTCACAATTACCTTGTTTATATCCAATTACTTGTCCCTATCTGAAAATGATATGGAAAAATGAAATGATACAGAAATGACATCCCTCCGCAATAACCCCATTTATAATTATTCTGCAAACACTTTGTAATAACCCTTTCATAGTATATTCTACAAAATACTCTGTAACGATCCTGTCATAGCTTATTCTACAAAATACTCTATAACGCTCTTTCATAGCTTATTCTACAAAATGCTCTGTAATAACCCTTTCATAGTATATTCTACAAAATACTCTGTAATAACCCTTTCATAGTTTATTCTACAAAATACTCTGTAACGACCCTTTCATAATTTATTCTATAAAGTGCTCTGTAATAATCCTTTCAATCTTCTCCATACTCAATGGTCTTTCCCTGGTTTCATACGTTGTAATCAGATTAATATCCGGAACAATATTATTTGTTGTATAAAGCTGAAGTTTGGAAAATGTATTTTTACAATAAACAGGATCATCCATTAAACCAAAATGCTCCCAATAAAAATACTCTCCTGTTTTCGGGTGCCGGATCGTAAAATCAGGATACAGTATAATATCATCCAGTGCCAACGTATCCTCATATCGAAAAGGAATCTTGTGAATGTAGAGACTTGAATCTATCATCATTTCTGATTTTGATCGGACCATATTACCGGAACATGATTTCAAAATCTTCTGCTCCGGATATTTATTATTTGTTTCATAAGAAGCCTGCATCCATTCTGATAACGATGAATCTACCGGTCGGAAATAATTTGAGAGTAAATTTTGATATTCCTTATTACTCAAGAGCTTTTCTGCCAATCCATCATTCGCAACACAATGTTTTAAATACAGCTCTATTGCTTCCTTTTCTCTCTTTTTATCCTCAAGAAGTGCTGACATATATTTCTTAACTGCAAGCTGTTCTGCTAATTTCCGCTGCTTCTTTGGAATATAAAGCTGCATACTATCTTTATGATAATACCACTTATAATACCCTTTATTGTTTACACAATTGAGATTCCCTTCCGGACATTCTCCTAATTTCAGCTGCAACTCGGTAATTTCTTCCTTTAATTTTTGATTTTTATTTTTCATTCCTTCGTATGACATAATACTCCCTTTATGATGTATATTTTTAATATAGATATTTTGAGCATGAACGATTCATATTTTATGTCTGAATAATATGATGATATCCGGATCAAAAGGTCAAAAAAGTTGTTCGCGCTTGCGCGATAAGACTTTTAAACTTGGAACCCGCCAAATATGAGAAAGTAACGATTTACGTAGTAAATCAGAGGATTTCGAATGTTTGAGAATTGCGGGAGCGGCTTCGCAATGGAGCAATTCATGGATATCAAGCTAAGGACAAAATATCTTTTGACCCCAACACATAATATTAGTACTTTAATGGATGTGATTTAAAAAGTTGATATATCGCTGCTTTTTTTGATATAGCTATACCGGAGAATATGGCAATAATTCCTTCCATATTCCATATCATTTTAAACATTTCAATATAGTTATAATTAACTTGATATAAGTCCAATCATTAGGATACAGATATCATTGCAGATATTATTGTAAATATCATTGCAGATATCATCGTAAATATCATTACAAGTATGATTGTTTCGATATACTTCTAATATCCCAATATGGTTCTGATCATTTTGTGGAATTTTGGGCTCGAATTTTCTGACAGAATTCTCTATCTGACTTCAAATATAAATAGATGCCACAGAAATTACTTACTTTTATAAAACATAACACGAAAATCATATAGATGCAATACATTTTCTTTCTATGGTCAACTTTTGTATGGTCAACTTAAAAAATCTGTTATGATATAAAATCTTATGATATACTAATGCCATCTTATATCATTGAAATTATATAATCAGAAGGGAATTATCTCTCATGCTGACATGCAAACGTCTGATTTTAAGAAAATGGACTTTAGAAGATGCCGAAAGTTTATTTGAATATGCCAGGGATCCCGATGTGGGACCGATTGCCGGATGGCCTGCTCATCAAAGCATCGAAGAAAGCCGTAACGTAATTGAGCAGGTATTTCATGGTCCGGAATGTTATGCCGTCTGTGAAAAAGGAAATAATATTGCTATCGGTGCGGTTGAATTAAAGCTCAACGGCAATACTGACATGACCGATCGTGATGATGAATGTGAGCTTGGATACTGGCTGGGTAAGCCCTTCTGGGGACGAGGTTATATGCCGGAGGCTGCCAGAGAGCTTCTTCGAAGAGGATTCGAGGAGCTTGGCATGACAACAATCTGGTGCGGTTACTATGAGGGAAACCAGAAGTCAAAAAGAGTACAGGAAAAGCTTGGCTTTCAGTATCATCATACCTGTGATGCCGTTCCTGTACCTTTATTAAATGAAACCCGGATTTGTCATACAAACATTATGACAAAAGAAATGTGGGAAAATACAAAAATACCCGGCCCGCTTAAGTAAAATAGCTCCATTTACATTTAATAGTTTCTAAAATTTCCGTCTCAAAATCAGGAAAACTGCTGCTATTATTTGTAAATGGAGATTTATGATCCTTCTGAAATTCTTTTCCTATTGATGACTGTATTTTACTGTTTTTACAACTGTCTCAATGCAATCAATTGTTAACGCAAAAAGGATGATTGTAAGAAATACCATGTTAAAGTGTATAAAAACCTGCGAAATAACTTCTGCATCTTTTCCGAACAAATGCTCAATACCATCGAAAAAATCTTGATTCATAACCTTATCATTTAACAACCAGATGGTGGTTAATGCACCATCAATAATATTGGTGATCATGGTAGTAAGCATCACTCTTTTGGTATAGCTGCCATCAATAAGTCTCACACTGTCCTTTGCAACACCCAGAATTCCAAATGCAAGAATCAGATACCATGTTTGTCTGATGTATTCCAGATTAAAAAGCGGTTCATACACATCGACCCCGTTTTTCACAAATGCAATGCATAAAATCTGTGGACATACAAGAAATACTATTGTAAAGATAACCGAAAAAATAATGCCAATAATCGCATCTGCTTTCGAAATTCGATTCCGCTTCTGTGGAACAGGCGGCAAATTATCTATTCCATCATTTAACCCATCCACCTTGATTCCTTTTTTATAAAAGAATGCAAACAGCAATGTCACAAATGCAAATCCCGTCAATATACCGCCCAAAATTCCGCCAATAGTATGATAGATCGCTATATACCAGATCGTATGCGATGTTAATGCTGCCATAATTTGAGCAAGCAGCATTCCCCCACTGATGCAGGCCGTCACAATTTTCAGTACATACACATATAAACTGTAATATGGCTGTCCAATCAGACAATCCTGTGTTTCACCCTTATATTTCGAAGAAAGCTCAGCCGGAGTTCCCAGTTCCGTCAGGACAACCTTGATATCACGTTCAGTTGGAGTAACATCCCCGCAGCGCTCCTCCAACATATCTTGTATGATTGTCTCTAATTCCGCTGCCACATCCTTTTTCATGGCAGATTTCATATGTTTCGTAACTGCATAAATATATCTGTCGATCAAATCATTTTTTACCATCTATTCTTCCTCCATAAGCGCATTGATTGACCGGGAAAACTTTTCCCAGTGTGCCTTTATTTTTTTATAAACCAGCTTCCCGTCTTCCGTGATGATATAATATTTTCTCGGCTTCGCTGCGTCAGTTTCCCATTCACTTTTTAGCAGCCCCTGACTCTCCAGTCTTCTCAGTAGAGGATATAATGTGTTGCCTTCTATCGGAATACCTTTTCCCTCTAATTCCTTTACCAGTGAATATCCATACATTGGTTTATTCAGTTGTGCCAACACTACCATGATGAGTGTTCCTCTTCGGAATTCCAAAATTAATCCTGAAACAATTTCATCACAATTCACCCTATTTCCCCCTTCAAATTATCTTTCAAATTATCGTTTCTTAAAACGCAAATATTAATCACACAGTATTGTGTATCGCACACTATTATTTTAATATAGTATACTGTGTGTCATACATTATGTCAAGAATGGTTCTTGGAAATCTTATGACAGAATGGTTCCTGCAATTCTTGTGGCAGAATGATTCCTGCAAAGTTTATGACAGAGTGGTTCCTGGAAATCTTATGACAGAATGGTTCCTGGAAATCTCATGGCAGCTGATCACACCAGAAACGGAGTGGCTTGGAATAATTTCGTGAAAACAAAAGCTGCGCTACAGCCCAGCCAGGCTATCGCGCAGCGTAGTTTACCTCATGTGGTTACTTCGCCATATAAAATTACTATTCTGTATGAATAAATGATTGTACTGTTACCAGATAATTTACCGCCCTGCACGGATGGCCCAGCGCATCTTGGTTGACCGGGCACGACCGTTCTGACGGCATTCTTCCGTAGTGGGACGAATGACATCTGTTGCAATCTCTTCAAAAATTCCTTCCCGATAGTACTGCTGGAATGCCTTTTTTACCAGACGGTCTTCTCCGGAATGGAACGTAAGGATTGCCACTCTTCCTCCATCCGCCAATGCCTCAGGAAGGGCATTCAGAAACGCCTCCAGAACTTCAAATTCACTGTTCACATCAATACGCAGTGCCTGAAATACACGTTGACAGGTCTTCTTTAAAATATCCTTCTTTTCTTTATTCTCCGGAAGAAAACACAATGCACGTTCAATAGCCTCACGTAATGCCGTTGTGGTATCCATGCTTCCTCCCTTTTTGAATGTTTTGCAGATCTCGGATGCAATCTGCTCCGCATAGGGTTCATCGGAATTTTCCACCAGCATTCCGATCAGTTCCTCCCTGTTAAGCTCCCTAAGCCTCTGTGAAGCCGGAATCCCGTGCTGCGGATCAAGACGCAGGTCAAGCGGCCCGTCTGCCTTATAGGAAAAGCCTCTTTTCGGATCATCAATCTGCATGGAGGACACACCAAGATCCGCCAGCATGAAGTCAAACGGACCATATTCCTTTGCTACCGCTTCCAGATTGGCAAAGTTCTGTTGAAGAATCGTAAGGATTTCTTCTCCATATCCTGCTTTTTGAAGCCGTTCTCCGGTCTTTACAATTTCTATGGGATCAACATCTAGTGCATACAGATGTCCCTCCGGAGCTTTCTCTCTAAACACTTCCTCTGAATTGTCCTTTGGATTATTCCTTGAGTTGTCCTCTGAATTGTCCTTTGGATTATCCCTTGAATTGTCCTCTGGATTGTCCGCTGAATTATCCCTTGAATTGTCCTCCGAATTCTCCTCTGGACTTTCCCATGAATCACCCTTTGTCTGAACGTCATCCTTTATATGAACTTCACCAGTCAGCTCTGATGTTCCTGACACCTCTGTCAGCTTTTCCAGCATCTTCCGGGTGTGTCCGCCGTAGCCAAGTGTTGCATCCAGTCCCTTTTGTCCAGGACGGATCTGTAAAAATTCCAGGATCTCCTTTACCATAATGGGAATATGCATTCCTGCGGGAGTACTCCCCTTCTCAATTACCCTTGCTACTGTATCGGCATATTTCTCAGGATCATGCTCTTTATACTTTTCTTCAAATGTTCTGGGATGTGTTCCCTTATAACGCACGCGGCGCTTATGTGTTGTTTCTTCCGGCATTTCGACCTCTGTTTCCGTGTAATCTGCAGCTTGCGGTTGCTCTGAACCGTTACTATTTTAGCACGAAAGGTAAGGCTCTATCAACTATTGTTGCTGATCAGCTGCAAGTGCCTGATCAATCAGATCCTCAAGCATCTTCTTCTGCTTCTTTTCCGTGATGGCACCTACGATAGGATCACCTACCAGGTTGCCGTTGCGGTCAACCACATAAGTAGTCGGGTAGGCATAAATATTCATTGTAAATTTTCCCGCCTCGCTGTCAGACGCAAAATACACGTTCTGATAAGCTGCACCATTCTTTGCCAGCACGTCCTTTGCTTCTGCAATTTCGTTCTCATTACCGTCCAGTGTAAAGGAATTCACGCCGATCAGCGCTCCTCCTTTTCCTTCAAGCTCCTTATTCAGTGCATCCAGCTCTGAAAGCTCACCCACACAGGGTCCACAGGTGGTGAACCAGAAATTCACAACCGTAACGGCATTACCTGCAAACAACTCACTGCTCTTTACTTCATTTCCGTCCAGATCCTTTCCCTCAAAGTCAGGGAACTTCTGTGCATTGCTGTCATCGGATGACGTCTCCGTGCTGCTGTCATCGCTGTCTGCCGGCATACTCATTCCACCGTCCGGATCATCGCTGTCTGCCTCCATGCTCATTCCGCTATCCAGATATTTCTGGGCAACCTCCGGATATTTTTCCTCCAGCATCGTCAGTCTGCTTTCGAGCTCACTGATCTTCTCCGCTGCACTCTGAAGCGTCTTCAGCTCCTCCTCTGTAAACTGATCCTTCACCGCTTCAATGGTCTTAAGCAGAAATTCACCGTAGTTTTTTCCATCCTCAAGCATTGCCATTCCCTTGTCAGCTTCCAGATACACCTTTTCCCAGAGATCTGTATTCTCTGAGAGGATTTTGTTCTCCTGCTCCATCAGTTCCTTGTACAAAGCAAGCGCTTCCTCTTCGTTTTGCGGTTCGTCACTCGTGACAGAGCCGGTTTCTGTCTGCTCTGTCTGCTCTGTCTGCTCTGTCTTCTGATCTCCATCCTTTGCGCTGCAGGCTGCCATAGCCGGCACCAGCAAAGCAACAAGTAGTATTGCCAGCAGTCTGCCGGCTGAATTTCTTTTTTTCATGTGTTGTTCTTATCCTTTCTACTACAATATATTTATGGCGGATACCCCTTACGATCTGTAAGGAATGATCCATCCTGCCGGCATAGGTTTATTGTTATCTTACACTTTCTGCTGCAGGTATGATCCCAGTATAGCATATGGAAATTAAAGTTTCTGTTAAGAATAGAAATTTAACGCGGAATTTATTTATCTTTGATATAATGTAACTGAACTGTTCTATCAGATTCTGATCACAAGATTCTTATTATAATAAGAAGGAGGACTTCTTTCATGCACCTGTTAGTAGTTGAAGATGAACGTGCCCTGTGCGAAACCATTGTCCGTGACCTGCGCCGTCTTGCCTATAGCGTAGACTTCTGTCACGATGGAGAAGAAGCACTGGAGCTGTTATATACGGAACACTATGATCTGGTACTGCTTGATCTGAACCTGCCCGGCAAAGATGGCATGACTGTACTGCGTACTTTACGGCAGACTGACCACGAAACGCGGGTTCTGATCCTCTCTGCCCGGAGTGGAGTGGAGGATAAGGTGGCCGGACTGGATGCCGGAGCCAACGACTATCTGGCCAAGCCCTTTCACCTGGCAGAACTGGAAGCGCGGATCCGCAGCCTGACCCTGCGGCAGTTCACCCAACAGGATGTACTTCTTACCTGCAAAGATCTGACCTTCGATACACGTACAAGAGCTGCCAGCGTAAAGGGACAGAGCCTGTCTCTTACACGTAAGGAAACCGGCATTCTGGAATACCTGATGGTACATCAGGGACGTCCGGTGAGTCAGGAAGAGCTGATGGAGCATGTCTGGGACAACAGTGTAGACAATTTCAGCAACTCCATCCGGGTGCATATCTCTTCCCTGCGCAAAAAGCTACGCTCCGGACTGGGCTATGATCCCATCCATAACCGTATCGGAGAAGGCTATCTGATTGGAGGTGATACCATATGAAAAAATTATCCCTGCAATGGCGTATCACGATCATGACCGTTCTGCTCATTGGTATTGCCTGTGTTTCCATGGAGCTTCTGCTGTGCAGGTCAGGCATCCATTATATGGATTCCATCGGTGAATCTCTTCAGGACTTAACCCCGGAGGGAGAGACAGACTTTTTCGATCCTGAAACGGTAGATCAGGATCAGGATCTCACCATCATCATCTATGGAGCTCAGGAAAGCTTCTGTATAACCAACTGGTATATTACCGCTATCGTGATCGTACTGAGCGGAATTCTGGCCTACTTTGTCAGTGGACATGCCTTAAAGCCCTTACGCAGCTTTTCTGCGCAGGTAGAAAAGGTACAGATCAATAATCTTACAGACATGAAAATGAACGAAAAGCTTCTGCCGGAGTTTTACCGGCTGAGTCATTCTTTTAATCAGATGCTGGACCGGCTGAATCAGGCCTTTGCAGCCCAGCGGCAGTTTACCGGTAATGCTGCCCATGAGCTGTGTACTCCCCTTGCGCTCATGCAGGCACAGCTGGAGCTGTTTTCCGCAGAGCATCCCGATATCAATGCGGAAACAGCAGAATTTCTCCGGCTTTTGGGAGAACAGACGGAACGTCTGACCCAGATGTCAAAGACACTTCTGGAAATGAGCAGTCTTCAACAGGTGGCACGTAATGATCAGATCCATCTTGCTCCAATGATTGAGGAAATCTTTACAGATCTTGCTCCATTGGCTGAGAAGCGCGGCATCACGCTGGAGCAGGATGGCGATGGTGTCATGACTGGCAGCGATGCCTTAATCTACCGGCTGCTCTTTAACCTGACAGAAAATGCCATCAAGTACAACCGCACGAACGGTTCCGTCCGGGTTTGTGTAACCCGGGAGGATACGAATATCCACATTTATGTGATAGACACCGGATGTGGCATTCCTGCAGAATTTCAGCGGAGTATCTTCCAGCCCTTTTTCCGGGTAGACAAATCCCGCAGCCGGGAATACGGCGGTGCAGGACTGGGGCTTTCTCTGGTATGGGAAATTGCAGACCTCCATGGCGGTTCCGTCCGGGTAGCGGAAAGCTCAAAGCAGGGCACCACCATCGCAGTAGAGCTTCCCGCTCTGAGTTATTCCTGACCTGAGTTATTCCTGACCTGAGTTATCCCTGATCTGAGTTATCCCTGATCTGAGTTATCCCTGATCTGAGATATTTATTCCTGACCTGCAGCTTCCGTGCTCTCTTCCTCATCCGCCGCTTCAAAATAGGAAGAATCCTTATGCAGCAGATAATAGGTACTACTGTCAATCAGGTAAACACTGCTGCCGTCATTGACCGTAAGATAATATCCGCCTGCGTATCGATGTTCGCCTTTTGCAGGATGTCCGTAAAGGCAGAGTCCAGTTCGAGCTCGCCATGTCCGGTCACCATATAAAGCTTAGGCATTGCATTCATTACATAGCCTGCAAACAGAATGCCAAAGGAAATAATTGCTGCGATCATCTGGCTTTCCGTAATGGAGGACACAAATTCTCCAATTGTAATACAGGCAAGACCGTAAAGGAAAAATGCCCCGACTGCCAGATAGGTTTCTGCTAAAGAAATCTCACCAAACGCACTCAGAACCAGAGGATAAATACTGATAATCGCAACCGGGATGAACAGCAATGTGGCCAGTGCATAAAACTTACCCAGCACAATATCCGAAACCCGGATCGGTGCTGTTGACAAAAACTGATCTGAATTCCTTTTTATAAATTGCCAGCATCTTCCTCACCTCCCTGAACGTCTTCCTGTTTTTCCGACTCCTGCGATAAAAAAACAAAGATTTTGTGAAAATTATATGTTTTCCTATTTGTACCGACCGGGGAATTGATTAAAAGACTTGGAAAGTTACAGGTATCCCGGCACGGCTTGACAGGTCTGGCAGGATATGATACGGTCGAAGGGCGATCCTCCGTGAATCCTCTGTTCACAATTTCCGTGACAGCATGGATACCAGGAAATAACCCTATTAACAAACTGCTGTATTGAACAGTTACCTTCTTATAATACTTATGAAACAGAACTCTTACGAACTGAAACAACATATTTTACAGGTATGGAAGCTGAGCCTTCCTGCCATTCTGACACAGATTACCACAATTGTGATGCAATACATTGACTCCGCCATGGTAGGGGCACTGGGAGCCAATGCCTCTGCTTCCATCGGACTTGTTTCCACAACGACGTGGCTCTTTGGAGGCGTTACTTACGCGGTTTCTGCCGGATTTTCCGTACAGGTAGCCCACCACATCGGTGCCGGTGAGGAACAGGAAGCCCGTAATGTGGAACGGCACGGCCTTCTCACTGCTTTGTGTCTGTCGGGAATTTTGTGTCTGACCGGGATTTTACTAAGTCCGCACCTCCCCATCTGGCTGGGAGGCAGTGAGGATATTATCCGGAATTCCTCCGCTTATTTTCTGGTATTTGCACTGATGGTTCCCTTTTCGCAGTTAAATTCACTGTCCTCCTCATTCCTGCAATGCAGTGGGGATATGGTTACCCCAAGTATCCTGAATGCTGCAATGTGTATTCTTGATGTGATCTTTAACACCCTGCTGATTCCGCACTTTGGTGTCATGGGCGCCGGTATGGGAACAGCTCTTGCGTGTGCCGTAATCAGCCTCACAATGGCATGGCGCTGCTATTTCTGTAATCCCGCCCTTTCCCTGAATCGTAGGGAAAAGGGAGCCTTTGAACGGAATATTCTGCAGAAGGCATTGAAAATCGGAACACCTGTCGCTGTTCAGGAAATTGCCATGAGCGGGGCACAGGTCGCATCGACTATGATTATTGCTCCTCTGGGTGCAGTTGCAATTGCAGCTCATTCCTTCGCCATTACCGCAGAAAGCTTTTGTTATATGCCAGGATATGGTATCGGGTCTGCTGCTACCACCTTAGTCGGCAGAAGCATTGGTGCAAAGAAAGATACTCTTGCCCGGCGGTATGGGATTATCTGTACCGTTATGGGTGCTGTTTTTATGGGACTGACCGGACTTCTGATGATGTTCCTGTGCCCTTATGTGTTCCGTATTCTTACACCCGATCCCAATGTCCGTCAGCTTGCCGCACGGGTTCTGCGGATCGGACTTCTGGCAGAGCCTTTGTATGGAATCTCCATTGTGGCTGCCGGTGCTTTGCGCGGAACCGGGGATACCTTTGTCCCAAGTCTGATGAATCTTGGAAGCATCTGGATCGTGCGGATCGGACTGGCTACGCTTCTGGTTGGCCCGCTCGGACTTCAGGGTGTGTGGATTGCCATGGCCACAGAACTATGCGTCCGTGGACTTCTGATGCTGTACCGCCATAAAACAACCCCCTATTATAAGAAAACGCCTACAGCCGGCCCGCTCTAAGTTCCATTCAAGCTGCTCCTCTGGCTTGCTTTCACTCAAAAAAGATCCACCGGAGCTTTTTCTCATATGCATGACAACTAAGTGCTCTGTGCAAATAGAGAGTCGCTTGCGAACATTTCTTATAAAGCCAAAAAAGGGTGCTCTCCGTAGAGAACACCCTTGTCTGTTTATTTCTTATGCTGTTTTAAGAACTCCGGTAACTGTTCAGTACCTTCACAGTTACGATGCAAAATCCATTCCAAATCGGCTTCGCCGATGGGATTTTGCATTACTGAATCATTTTCTTACGGTCTTAGCAGTAAATGCTTCGACCTGTACTGAATAGTTACAAGCTCCGTTCTTCTGATGATTATCCTTCAATGGAATTTCAATGGAATTAAGAGCTCCGTCCTACCGGTTATCCTTCAATGGAAATCCGCTTCTTGGTTTCAACTGCCTTGGCTTCCTTCTTAGGAACATCCAACTGCAGGATACCATTCTCGAATTTACCATGAATGTCATCTTCGGAAATGCCGTCACCGACATAGAAGCTACGGCTCATCGAACCGCTGTAACGCTCCTTGCGGATGTAGTTGCCCTTCTTATCGGTTTCATCCTTATCAAGACCCTTCGCTGCGGAAATGGTCAGGTAACCATCCTCCAACTGAACCTCGATTTCATCTTTCTTGAAGCCGGGCAGATCTACGATAATTTCATATCCGTTGTCCAGTTCCCGGACATCTGTCTTCATTACGTTCTTCGCATGTTTACCATACAATTCCTTGCTTACATCCGGAAATGCAAATCCATCCATAAAGTCATCAAAAATATCTCTACCAAATACGCTAGGCATCATCATAAGTCATTCCTCCATTCTCTTGACATTCGCAGGAGCTCCGTGGGATGAACCATTCACCTTCACGATCTCACTGCTCATGAAACCTATGTCTTATTATTATGATTACAGAACGAAGAATTTTGATTCATCAGAATGAAACTTCCTTTCGGAGAATCTCTTCTGATTGATCTCCTTTCCTTTGTTCTAAGTGTAATATAGCACCTATTATTAGCAGTGTCAAGAGGTGAGTGCTAATTTTTTTGTGAACTTTTTGTGAACTCGATGAGCCAAGCACATTTACGTGAAAGAGCCATCTTTCAAGCTTGCTTGACAAAGATGGCTCTTTCATGGAAATGTATAGGGCGACAGCCCGACAGCGAGGGAAGTCTTTCCCGAGCTGTGCATGGCGTATGCCACTACTTCACAGGGATTTTTCACTTACTTTCGCACTCAATTTTCTTGGTTTGACCACATTTTTACGACAAATCTTTGGAAAAATATAAACCAGATAATTTGTGGTCAAATCTTCTACTGAAAGTAATTTTTTTACAGAAAACGCATTGTTTCCTGTCAGCGCAATAACCTTTGCATTTTCCAAAACCACTTCATCCGGTTTATCCTCAAATTCCTTATCTTCATCGTACCAGAAAATGATGCGACGCTGATAAAACTCAGACAGTTGTTTTACCTGCTGATCAAATAACGTTTAGTGTCATTAATTCAAATTTTTTTCAAAATGTTTCCTGTTTTTAGCTTTTGCTCATACTATTGCTTCATCTGATATTCCTGTTCCAATTCATCCGCCAAATATGCGTCGCTCATGCAGTGCATATCTGATACGCCATCACGGATCAACTGATAAACCTCGGAATGATAGAAAAAATCCAATGCCGCATCCAGTGAAAGTCCCTGCTGTTTTGCAAAGCACTCGATGACACGGCTATATTTTTTCTGAAGTAAAATCGGATTGGCCGTCATAGTCTTTCACTCCCTTCAAAATGCAGCAAAGACAGTGCTTTTTCTGTCCGAAAACAAATTTGCAAATTCGGCTTTTCATAACGCAGCCGATTGATTGCTTCCACCTTGTCAATTAGTCCGTCAAAGAACAGCTCCACTGTATTAAACACCTTGTCATTGGCAACACCACCAAGTACAAGATCGTAATCTGTCATATCTTTTCCACTACGGCAATTCAAAATAAAATCAAGCCATTCCTCGGAATAAGAATCGAATTTCAAAACTTTCAATTCCGTTTCCCGGCTTTCATCATATTCATATTTTGAAATAATACCGTCTTTTCCTCGGCGTTTGAATTTCCCACACCATTTCGCAGCCTGCTCATGCAGCGATGTGACATAAAAGCCACGCCTAAAGTCTACGTTAGGGCGGGAATGAACCAAATCCGGCTGTGCAATCTCTAAGAAAGAGCCATGGTAAAGAATCATACTTCCACACCCCTTTCTTTCATCACATCAAGGAGGTCAGCTACGATATATTCCCTGCCCTGAGTGTGCAGCACTTCATATTCCGGCACGATATAACCATTCAGAATATCGCTTTTTTCGGTAAATGCCTGATAGACACGTTCTGCATCCACACCCAGCTTTGCTGCAACATTTTCAATACAAAATACAGCAAACTCAAGTTCATTGGAATTTTTAATCTTCTCATCTGCCATCATACGCAATCCCTCCTTTACTTTATTTTAGCCAAAACATCCTGGAAAATTGCATAATTTTTCTTCACGCCGTCATCCAAATCAATCGAAATCATCTGGTCGGCAAGGTGGTGAATCTTTTCCTCGTAAGTACGGATTTCAGCATCCTGTGCCTGCAAAGCGGTCAGCTTTTTGTTCAGCTTCACACGTTCGCCGGTGGAAGCGTTGGCAATACGTTGTTCCAGATCGGCAATGACAGTACAGTAACGTGCTTGCTGTTCATGCACATAATCGGTACGGATACGGGCAATGGTGTCCGGCTGATAGCGGTGCATATAAATGAGTGCCTTAAAGCCATTCTTCTTGCCGCTGTCAAACGGCCAGTAGATCGGGCGTTTCTGATAAATCTTGCAACGGTCAGAATAGAACTCATTGAGGAAGTAATTGCGAATCACATCCTTCGGCTGACCTTTTCCGCCCAGTGCATCAGCAATAAATTTCGAGTTTTCATCCAGCGTCTCTGCACCATAGACCGTTTTCACAAAGTCCACGAACAAACCGACAATATCATCCTCAAAATATTCATCGTCACAAATCGGGATAATGTTATCCTTATCAGCAGGGAATGACACATATTTTCTGGCATCCCATTCGCCGCCTGCATAAGCAAGTCCATCCACATCCAGAGAGTAGCGACCGAACATACAGCCGACAGCATAGGAAATGAAAGAGCGAATATCTCTACCAAGGTCTGCCTTACGGACAGTTACATCTTTATCCTCGACCTCCGGTGTCAGCTCATCCTGCAAGCCGTAAATGTCGATGAAGATGCGGTTCAGTTCTTCCTCGTTGTCTTTCATCTGGTTGAAGCGGTCTTCACACTCGTTCTGCCACTGATCAAAGGCTTCGGAAATGGTCGAAACTTTGCGGAGCAGTGAATGATGTTGGAAATCCCATGAGGTTTCAAAAGAATCCCAATCTTCTTTTGAAATATCAATATTATCCTGTACCATTTTTTCGATATTATCTCTATCTGCATCAACAAGCGGAATAGATTTGACATCTCCTACTTGCAAATTCAATGTTGGACTTAACATTGAGAGATACTCAAGCATTATCCGCAAATCAACGCCCCCTTACTTCCTTCCGGATTTCTTTCATATACTCCTGCATATCTTCTTCTGTTTCAAATCCAGCCTTTTGTGCTTCACCTGCAAAGGCATCCTCTGCACGTTTAAATGCAAGCATTGCAGAGTTTTCAAAATAAAATCAACTTCCATTATTAATAGGTGAGTACTAATTTTTTTGTGAAGAATTTGTGAACGCTACAAGCCTTTAAGAAGGATAACCTGTTACTCAGATACCTGTGATGAGATTATTTTCCAGACAATAGTAATAAACCCCATCCTCTTCTACCAGTCTGCATATGGCAGCTGCTCTTGCCTTGACCTCATCCCTGGCATTACCCATTGCTACACCTGTACCCACAGCTTCCAGCATCTCAATATCATTTTCTCCATCGCCAAAAGCAATCGCTTCCTCTTTTGAAAAGCCATAGTAATCGAGTACTGCATTTACAGCATTTCCTTTTCCGCAATTCAATGGAATAATATCCGCAGCTTTGTCCCACCATGCGGTTATCTGCGTTTCTTTGGTACCCTCCAGAATCTGATCATACTCTTCTTTTCTGCACGAACACATTATCTGATAAATATCGTCCTTACATAATTCATCAAAATTATCTGCAATTGTGAGTATTTGATTTCCGAATCTGAAATACTGCTCCAGATCCTGATCTGTACCATTCGTAACAATAAAATGCTCATTGCTGATTGCCGCTGCCCTGTTCATTTTTTTAAGATTCCGGATGATCTTCTGCTTATCATGATGATTCAGAGGATTTTTGAAAATAATTTTCTCTCCAATCGTCACATAAGAACCATTAAAAGTCAGCAGAGCATCAAACGTAACATCCTGAAATGCAGGAATCGAAAGAGAACCTCTGCCTGTTGCCATACATAACAGGATTCCTTTTGGGCGAAGAGAGTTTAATGCTTTAGCTGTTTTCTCTGTCAGTTCCCTATGACCTAATTTCAGCAATGTACCATCAATATCAAAAAAAGCTATTTTTATCATTCCCTCACCTCTGGTAGAAACTATTTTCCGCAACACCGGGAAGTAATGTATAAATCGGACACCCTATTTATCTATCTCTTACTTATATTTACTCCGGGATAAAGCTCTATACTATTTACATGAATCACATTGGTTCTATCGCTGTCTTTATAATAGCATCTTTCCCTTGTTTTTTCTACAAACAGTGTGTACTGCTTTTTGTGGATCTGTTTCTGCATGGCAAAGGGTAAAACGTCTTCCTAAGAGTATGATCATTTAGCTTCTACCGTAAGTCCAAGCCTTGCTGCTACACCGAAATATCCATACATCGTATCTTCATCCTTCAAAACAGAGGAGTAATCTGTTCCTGACGGGAAGGTTAGTTCATATTTTGCATTTTGATATTCGAAACTGACCGTTACTGACACATCGCTTCTTTCAGACATCTTCTTTAACAAATAATCGCTAATCGTATAAAGTTTTCCGGAATCATAGGTAATACTTCCATTTTCCGGTGCTTCTTTGATATTTCCATAAAAGTCCTTCACTGCTGCCACACTTGCCGGAATCGGATGGGATTCTTTTACCAGTCCGCAACTCGCACATTTGTATTCTTCTAATCCGTCCGCTCCTGTTGTCGGATCTATGGTTGTTACCCATTCAAAGTTGCAAGTATGGGAATTGGGAGTATTTTGATTGGAGATATCTTGATTAGATTTTTCAGCTGGAGTTACCTCTTCTTCATCTCCTATCGCCACCAGCTTTACAGCATATTTCATATTGAAAGGTTTTGCGTCCTCGATGATGATACTATCTACCTTATAGCGGTTGTATGTGATGCCTCCATCTGTAATTCTTGGTATATCCAGGATTTCTTGATTAGAAGTCCTCTTCCACTCATAACTTATCTGCTTTGTTCCAGACAGATCGTAAAAAGCATACTCTACTACATTTTGACCCTGACTTGGTGCTGGAAAGGTGATCGTATCTCCTTCTTTTACAATCTTCCCAACTGCCAAGTTATTTCCAATAATATAATTTGTTGCTGCCCACACATCCAGCTTCATTCCGACAAATATACTTGCTATCATCACTAATGACAGCATAACTGTCATAATGTTTTTTCCTATTCTTGTTATTTTACCTTCCATCTGTTTTGTCCTCCCCTTCCGGTAATGAGTTGTCTCTTTTTTTATCCCTTACTCCACGTTCTCGATTCCGCAATCTGATACAGCATAACGTAACCGCAACTGCCAGAACAAAGGAAACAACACTCACAAGCACATAGCTTCCTGCATCTTTATACAGCAGGACAGAACCGTACATTCCCTGAGCCGCCATCTGTGTATGCCCTGCCACCACATGAAGCATTCCTGCAAGAAAGGCAAATAAAACCATGCACGCCGCAGACAGTCCGCAGACAGTCCGTAAATTCCATGTCTCTGCTGCTGACAGTTTCTTTCATAAATTCGTCTTTTTACCAGTTCCACCCGCTTTTGATTATTGTACATGGGATGTGTCACCTCCTTTTCAAAGCTTTATTTATAAGGTTTTCAATCCTGCATTATTTCCTATCTGTTTTCTTCCATTTCCAAACTCCCAGATGTAAGCCAAGTCCGATCACCAAAGCTCCTGCACAAATACAGACAACCGGGATCCAGCCGCCACTGTGGGAGCTGTCCTCTGATGACAGATTCGTACTGTCATCCGGCTTTGAATCATTGACTGCGGGGTTATTGTCTGCAGGATTATTCTCCGCTGTTGATTTCTGATCATCCCCGGTATCCTCCGTTCTTTGATCTCCTGTGACTTGATCCCCCGTGACCTGGTCTTCCATGACTCGATCTTCCATGGTTTGGTCTTCTGTGCTCTGATTCTCCGTATCCTCTGGTGTGTCCGATGAACCCGGTTCGTAAGCTCCGATAAGAGATTTTCCGTTATCTTTCCTTACGGTCTTTGCGTTATCGCCTGCTATAAGCTGTGCCGGAACTGCCTTCGGTTTGGAATTTTCACCGGTCTGCTCTGCCTGCTTGATCCAGCCTGCATAAACCGTCCTGTTTCCATCAAGCCGGATTTCCGTAATGGGCTGTGTCAGATTCCGATCCGCATACCAGCCGCTAAATTCATAACCTTCACGGGTTGGCCGGTAGCCGGAAAGATTAATCATATGTCCTTTCCATGCGCGAACTGCTTTGATACTGCTTCCACCACAGGTATCAAAGGCCAGAGCAGGATAGCTCACCGGAGCTGTGCCACTGCTTTCCTTCGTATCACCTGAATTGTCATGGTTGGTATTATCATGGTTTGCGTCATTATGTTCTGTTTGAGCCGGGGTTACCGGCACTGTATTTTGCTTCCATTTCGCATAAAAGGTCTTATCTCCTGTATCGGTTCTGCTGATTTCCGTAACAGGAGAGCCGGAGAAGCCTCTGTCCTCATACCAGCCTGCAAAAGTATAGCCTTCGCGGGTGATGCCACCTCCTCCCGGCAAAGCCGCACCCGTGCCACAGGTATAGTCGGTTACATCTTTGCCGTCTGCAATCTTGCCTCCATTTGTTTCCAGCTTCACGATATAAGTATTGGCTGACCACTTCGCATAGAGGGTCTTATCTCCTGTATCAGTACTGCTGATTTCCGTAACAGGAGAGCCGGAGAAGCCTCTGTCCTCATACCAGCCTGCAAAAGTATAGCCTCCGCGGGTGATGTCACCAGCTCCCGGCAAAATTAATGATGTCCCCCCGGTATATCTATTAATCTCCTTCCCAGGTGCAATCGTTCCTCCATTTGTTTGCATTGTCACCTGATAAACTTTATTCCAATGAGCCTCAAGCTTCAGATTATCTGTAACATTATCACTGAAATCCCACTTAAGATTTGGATATCCAGACACATACCAGCCTTCAAAGACATAACCGTCCTGCACAGGAGCTCCGGGATCCTGCGCTTTCTGTCCACGAAGAACTTCCTGTTGAGGAATTGATCCGCCTCCTTTTGTATAAAATTCAACCGTAACTTTTGCGCTGTTCTTGATTTGACAACTCCCATCCACGGTGCCGCTAAATATACCGCCTTCTATCTTACAGTTCTTCACGAATCCCCTGAAAGTTGTCATTGAAGCAGCAGATTTCTCAGTACGTATCGTCAGCTTATCATTTTGATATATGTTTATTGGCAGGTCTCCTTCCACAATTCCTCCATTTGCATATAATACTGCATTTGGAATACTCTGTATAGTCTCACCAATTTGAATATTACGTTTAATTGTTCCTCCATACAGATAGAATTCAGCATTACCATAATACTTGATGATGGAATCTATCGTTCCTCCATAAATCCTGAGTTTTGCATCCTCATAAATTAGAATTCCATTCTTCGATCCATTAATGATTTCCCCTTCCTGCTGACCTGTATTTTTTATATTCAGTTCACTTGATCCAATCAGTAATATTTCATTGTCGTCGCCCATCTCCAGCTTATGACCATTCAAATCCAATGAAACAATGAAAGGACTATCTACTTGCCCAATTACAAGATTTTCATCCAGCTTTATATTCTCTCCCAGACGGTAATTTCCAGACGGAAGCCTATAAAAAAATGGCCGTTGGGATGTCGCACTCTATAATTATTCTCAATAGTATCCTGCTTCAATTCCACATCTCCACCGTTATTGGGAGCCATAACAATTGGCAGTCCATTTGCTCTCAACGTATTTTCAACATTTATGTCGGAGCTTTCTTCGCTGCATACATGAGTACATGCTGTCGGCTGAACTTCTTCGGATTCCATTGCATCATTTCCGGACACCGTACCGGTTCCGGTGGTCTGCGGATAGCATTCTGATGTGTGCTCATGAACGCAGTTTTTTGTCAGCATATCACAGGTCTCGGTATATTCATGTGTCTGCGCCTGCACTTTCTCCTGCTGTTGTATCTGCTTTTGTTCCTGCGTCTGCTTTTGCTCCTGCGTCTGCTTTTGCTCCTGCATCTGCTCTTGCTTCTGCATCTGCTCTTGCTCCTGCATCTGCTCTTGCTTCTGCATCTGCTCTTGTTCCTGCGTCTGCTTTTGCTCCTGGGGCTGCTTTTGTTGCTGTTCTTGTTCCTGCTCGAATCCCACTTCTGTTTCAACCGGCTCTGCCGCCCATACCGGCACCGATATTAATGTTAAGAGCATGCTCATACTCAGCAATATTCCATAAATTCGTTTTGCTCTTTTTCTCATTCTGCGCTGTCCTCCCCTTACTGTAATGCATTTTCGCAGCAGCTCAACCTTTTCCATTCATAAGTTGCCGTTTTCTACGGACCAGCTAACCAATATCCATACTTTCCGGCAACTTATTTCATGTCGGGCATCCACCCTATAGAAATGATAGTATAAGCCTCCCTTAGCGAGCAGACTCCCACAGTCCTCTTATACTATCATTTCTGCATGGCTGAACTGTAACACAATTTCCAAGACCCTATATGTTCTATATATACTTAGGTACAAAAAATCCAAAAAACTCTCACCCCAATTTGTTTTTTTACAGAAGGAATCAATTGACTCAATTGCCAAACTAAATTCCGGTCGCTCTACCCTCAAAGCTGAAATAACTTTGTGCCCTTGTATTCCACTTCCATTTCAGACAGAAAAAGACGGAAGCCACATTTCTATGACTCACGCCTTTTCATCTACATTTTTCGGTTTTTCTCTCTAGCTTCCGGATGTTTTTGGACTTTTTTACTGTTTTTCTCGGCCTTATGTCCATTTTCTCCTGCCTGGCTCCGTATTTCCCTCTGGCTTCCGGATGATTTTGGACTTTTTTACGCTTTTTCTGTGCTTTATGTCCATTTTCACCGGCTCAGCTCCATATTTCTCTCTGGCTTCCGGATGTTTTTGGACTTTTTTACTGTTTTTCTTGGCCTTATGTCCATTCTCATCGGCTCAGCTCCGTATTTCCCTCTGGCTTCCGGATGATTTTGGACTTTTTTACTGCTTTTCTCGGCTTTATGTCCATTTTCTTAGTAGCATTTACTCCAGTTTCCGTATTTCTCTCTGGCTTCCGGAGAATTTTGGACTTTTTCCTGCTTTTTCTGTGCTTTATGTCCATTCTCACCGGCTCTGTTCCGTATTACCTTCTGGCTTCCGGATGTTTTTGGACTTTTTTACTGCTTTTCTCGGCTTTATGTCCATTTTCATCTGCTCGGTTCCGTATTTCCCTCTGGCTTCCGGATGATTTTGGACTTTTTTACGCTTTTTCTGTGCTTTATGTCCATTTTCTCCTGCTCAGCTCCGTATTTCTCTCTGGCTTCCGGATGATTTTGGACTTTTTTACTGCTTTTTCTCGGCTTTATGTCCATTTTCATCTGCTCGGCTCCGTATTTCCCTCTAGCTTCCGGATGATTTTGGACTTTTTTACTGCTTTTTCTGTGCTTTATGTCCATTTTCTCCTGCCTGGCTCCGTATTTCCCTCTAGCTTCCGGATGATTTTGGACTTTTTTACTGCTTTTTCTGTGCTTTATGTCCATTTTCTCCTGCCTGGCTCCGTATTTCCCTCTAGCTTCCGGATGATTTTGGACTTTTTCCCTATTTTTCTCTCTTTTATGTCCATATGGAAGAGTACAGAAGTCTCCGGACTGAGAAATGCTGCACTGAGGCGGATAAAAAGGTCAGCGATCACACCCTTTTTGTTCCAAAAACTGCTTTCCCAACTGCCATCATAAGAATCGGCAAAATGTAGGCAATATATTGTGCCGTGCTGCCATAGGCAATCAGAAGATTATAGATTGCATGAAACGTGATGGCAGCCCCTAATAGTCCACAGGTTCCGGCCACCTTCAGTCATGTGCGCTGCCACGCATATGCAAGTCCGGCTCCAACAATCACACCACAGACGACATGCATCGCTCCCGTTCCAAATCCCCGGAAGAAAATCAGTGAAAAATGACCTGCTCCATTCTGGGTCAAATAACAGATGTTTTCAAATGTTGCAAAAGAAACCGCAATGGTAATCGCTGCATGTTTGATGCGTTCCGGTTCCGGTTCAAACACCAGGAGATAAAATAGAAGCGGAAGAAGCTTCATCACTTCCTCCGTCACCGGAGCAATTTCCACAGCAGCCGCCAGCTCATCTGACTGATAAATTGCAGCAAAGAAGGTATTAATATAGGCAGAAAACAGGCACACTCCCATCCCGGCAATGCAAAACAGGAAGAAGCGGAGCTGCTTTTTCCCCATACAGAGCGCGGCAATCAGCAACGGTGATACCATACAGATAAATACATTTTCTATGTAAGTCATGCTTCCACCGCCTTTCTTGTTGCCGGAAATAATCCCAGCAGGCTGCCTGTCAGCAAAATATCCATCCAGAAATATGGATTTCCTATAGAATTACTGCTAAAGAAGCAGCCTGTTGTCCATAAGGTATATTCTGCGGCAATATACCAGAGAACCCCGATATGAAAGTACTGTCTGCTGCGTGCCACTCCTATCTGCTTTCTCGTGAAAATAAGTCCCCGGACAGAGCAATAGGAAATGGCCATCACCATTCCACACCAGAGCAGGTTTGACAGAATATCCCCGTAAAAACAGTAAAATACACACAAAAAGGCGCCGAACAATACCGAAATCCAGGCTGTCCGGCATGGAAAGGTACGTTCTGTTTCATCTGACAGAGTATATTGCAGAATACGAAGAAAGATAATACTTGCAATCCATCCAAACTCTGATACATAGAACACCTGGGGCGTTTTTGAAAACAGAATGAGATAAAGCGTCCAGTAAAGGGAGCCCAATGCAAAGCAACCATAAAAACAGGCAAGCAGAAAATATGCCTGTCTGCCCCTCCGGCGATAATAGATCACCGCAAGACAGAATCCAAGCAGCGTAACCAGGAATTGCAGTACATTTTCAATCAGCTCCATCCTCTTCATCCCCCTTGTCCATGGCACTCTGCTGTGTCTTATTCAGGTGATGGATACGAACACCGAGAATCGTAACACCCACGCCAAGAATAAAAGCAGCCAGTCCTACAATGATATAGGACAGAGCGTTATTATTATGAAAGATGCTTGCCGTCATCTCATAGTGTGAATAGCTGTCTGCACTGAGCTGCCCGGTAAATTCCGGCATATAAGCGGAAAGACCGACAATCAACAGAAGGCTTGCCGCCACGGCCAAAGCCATAACCATCCGGCTCCGCTGCAGCCTGTCCTTCCTCTTCTTCTGTTCTATCCGACGCTTTACTTCAACAACACGTTCCTCATTACTCCGCATTTGAAATTCCCTCCCGTTCCAGCAGCTTCCGCAGGCTCTCCTTTCCCCGGTATACCAGATTGGTAACCTGCTTAATGTTCTTATTCATAACCTCGGCTGCCTGCCGATAGCTCATATCTTCAAAATAAACCAGATACAGAACCTCCCGGTAAGCCTGATTTAACTCACTCATACATAAATGAAGGATCCGGTTGCGCTCCTTTGTCCGGACAACCTCCTCCACTAATATTTTTCCTTCCGGTTCCTCAACCAGATCATCTATGCTGAAGGAGTGTTTCCGCCTGCTTTTATGCCGCAGCGCCATATGACGTGCCGCCTTATACATATATGCCTTAAGTCCGCCATCCCGTATGGATGGCTTTTTCGTAAACAAATAGGAAAAAACATCAATCATCAGGTCTTCTGCCTCATGAAGATCGTGCAGATAGCCATTGATATATAAAGTCAGGGAATTGCCGTACTTCTGCATCAGGCTGTCCAGCCCTGCTTCATCCCCGCTTAAGTATTGCCTGTACAGTTCTTCATCGGAAAACATGCCGTCTGCTCCCTTTCCATATTGATCACGTATTCACGCCGGTATCTGACTGTCCAGAGCCATTGCGGACACGAAAACAGCTTTTATAAAAGGATCCGCTTAATTGTACCAAAAGCCGTTTTTATCTGTCTACTAAATAATTACTATTATTCCACCATGGATGCTTACCTTCCTCTATAATCTATCTTTTCCTGATAGCCGGCCATTCCATACTCTGCAATCGCACGTGCAACAGGGAGAAGCCGCGGATCCGTAATCTTCTGAAGCATTCCTATCCTCCGTTCCGAAAGTGCCTCCTTTGATCTGCACATATGGTAATCCTCTTCTGTCATGTGCCAGTAATAAAAGACTCCCTTATAATACTGTGACAGCTTCTGTGCAATCAGAAGCCCCTCCGGATCCAGATCTCCGGCATAGTGGATAACGGTTCCGGCTTCCGCAAGGAGATCCAATACCAGTAAACCGGCAAGCCTTGGCTGTCCGTTCATGCACATACAGGGATATTCTCCACACAATCTTGCAAATATGGAAGGATTTTCCACAATCCATATTTCATTATGATCACATTCCATACGCTCCCACTCACTTAACACGGCAAGCGGAACCTGAACCATATTCTGTTCTGCGCAAAACCCTTCCATCCCACGGTGATATACTCCGTCTTTCTTCACAGCGTGGACACCGGAAAGAAGCGCATAATTGGATACATCATCAATCAGAAGTCCTGCAAGCAGATAGCTCTTCTGTCTTTTGTATGCCGGAAAAGCTTCACTTAACTCTACCTTCCGGTTCCGCAGCTCCAGATCCTTCTCAATGATCTGTTCAAGAAGATGTCCGTCCCTCGTTCCATGATCAAAGGCATGGGGATTCCCGGTCCGTTCTGCAGCATAGACTGCGAGATATACTTTCCGGCTCTGGCGGTACGGAAGAGAATTACAGATATCTGCACTAAGCCATAGCTGACGCTTCCATTCCGTAAGATCCGATTCGGCTCCCGGCATCCGCACAAGCTCCTCAATCCACAAAAGACATGAGCCCGCCGGCGTATTTTCAAAGGCTTTCCTGTATTCACACCGGATTTCATTGAGAATCCGTTCTTTCCGTTCCTTCTCCTGTGCAATCCCCAGTAACTTTTCTCCGAAGAAATCCATCAGAATCTCTTCCGGTGTCACAGAACCGTATTTGCTGTGTGACAGTGCCTTACAAAACCGGTCAGCAGAAACCGACACGCTCTTTTTCCCATGGAAATTCATTCCGAAAAAGCCTTCCAGCTCCTCAATATCCTCCACCGACAGATTTTTCAGCACCACCGTTCCTGAAAATTTTCCATAGGAACGATATTTGTTACGAAATCCGTTAAATACTTTCTTCCAGATCGTATGCTGTTTAAAATAATTGATACATTCTCTTTTTAACTGTTCCTGTTCCATGAGCATCTCCGTTTTGCCTTTCTGAATGTATTGTTCCACATGCCATATAAGCTCCGGACAGTCTCATTCCAATCAGACAAGCTCTGATGCGCATTCTTCCACACTTTCCTCATCCTCCAGAAGCTCCCTGCTGCTGCCATTCCATAAATAGGGCATTACTGTAACGAATTTTGCATTTTCCGGACGGATCAGCTGGTAAATAGCAAGTGCATCCAGGGTGTCGCAATCTCCCCAGAGAACCTGTGAGTTAATGATAAAATCAAATTCAAACTGTGTCATCAGCCGGAACATATCCCGGATATTCCGGTTATCCACACCGGCAAATGCTTCATCCAGTGAGATCAGCCGTGGCGCATCTTCCCTTCCTCCCTGATATTTCGCCACAACTGCCGAAAACAGTGGTACATACATGGACATCGCCTTTTCACCACCGCTGAAGGTGCCGAATACACTGTTCGTCAGTTCCTTCTGCCGTTCCCCGTTCTTCTGCGAAAACAGCTGGAACTCAAACCATTTACGGTAATCGAGTGTTTCCTTCATGATCTGATAGAAGGAAATCATACCTCCGCTGTCCCGGGCATTTCTTCTGGCCTCCTCCACCTTGGATCGGAAATGGGCAGATAGTCTTGAGGCTTCCTCTTCACTCATCAGACGATAATCCTTCTTTAACAGCTCAACCAGCTCCCTGGTATCCATCTGATCCTCTTTTTCAGCCGTTTTACTTCTCCAGCGGAGATTCAGCTTCAGACTGCTCGACGTATCCATCCGGTCCATGAGCGCATTCATCTTCTGTACCCATGTATTAGAGGCATTGATTTTTCCCCGGATTTTGCGGCTTACCGTATTCGCGAGGATATCCTCAAACAGCTCCCTGTCTCCGTCCTTAATCAGGGTTTCCAGCTCCTGTATATCCTCATCCAGATGGGCAAGCAGACTGTCAAAGGAGATCCGGGTTCCCTGATACCGTGCCTGAATGTCCGTTCTCTTAGCCGAATAACCGTCTATACTGCCCTGTTCATCCAGACCGGCGAACAGTTCCGTCTGCGTAGGCTGATAATCCGTCAGAAATCCACGGTTTTCAAAATAGATCCGGTTCAGGTCACGGATGACATCCTCCTTATTCAGATTCCTTACATCTACTGAAAGATACTCACTGATATGACGTGCATCCTCCGGAAGCTCCTGTGGAAGCGCTGCATACTGAAGCTTCTTCTCTTCCTCAAAGCAGGCTGTATAATAAGAAACCCTTTTTTCCAGTTCCTCAAGTTTTCCTGCATTTTCCTTCTGCTTATCCTGATTCCGCTGCGCTCCGGCATTCAGCATGGAACGTTCATCCAGACATTTTTCCAGCCGTTCCGGATAGGAATTCAGCCACAGAATACATGCATCCAGACGATCCTTAATAGCTTCATAATCTGTCAGCTTCAGCTGCTCCTGTATGGAGGCTCTTTCCTCTGCCTGTGTCCTGAGCAGCCTTTCGATATCCCGGATATCATAACGGATCTGATCCATGTCCTGAAGCAGATTCTCCTGACCCACCTTGAGATCTCTTAGATATTCGACACTCCTAAGCAGCATCTCATGGGTGGATTTGCAGGAAATAAGAGCCTTATCATACTCCTGCGCTGCCCTTTTGGCATCCGCAAACACTTCATGGGAACAGGTAAGATAAAGCTTTTCCGCAATTTCCACTGCTGCTCTCTTAAGCTCCTTGATCTGTTCCATAAAGGCAGTAAGCTCTTCTCCCAGCTGATCATTTTCCGCCTGAAGCAGCTCCTGCTTTCTTTCCTCCGCCTGCAGCTGCCGGAGTGCGGTCCGCATTTTATCATCTTCCGGAAAGGTATCATATTCTTTCTGCAAAATCTCCTTACGCTTCAATAACTGATCCTTTTCTTCCGCCAGCTGTTGAAGCTGTTCTTCCAGCGCAGCAATCCTGCTCCTGCATTCTGCCATCTTCGCCTTCCGGTTTCTCTCCCTCGCTTTCGTTCCAAGGAAACCTGCCTGATGCTCTCCTGCCACGGTTCCTGCAAGTACTCCCATACGATAGGTTCCATCCGCTGCAACAGAAATTATACCCTCCCCATCATAGGCAATATTACTAAGGATTCCGGTAAGTCTCTGATTGGAGAAAATATCATTGACCTCCTCATTCAGCTCCAGCACATCCAGAAGGCTCTGTCCGGAAGTCGTTTTGCCGGTGAAAAGGTAATGATCCTCACATCCCTTTACCGGTCTTAGCACCTGATCCCGGTATTGCTCTTCCACCACAATCGCATCCAGAATGCCCATCTGTAAGAGGGCTTCTTCCAGATGATTACACTCCTCCTCACTGAGCTTTGAACCAAATTCCAGCAGCTTATAGAATTCCTGATAAGGTATGCCTTCTTCTTCAAGTCTCTGTCTGTTCCGGAGCACTGCCTCTGACCGTACCGGCTGTGGTTCCCTGCGGTTTTCCCAATCAATAAGCTCCCTCTCTGCTTCCTTTAATTCTTCTCCAAGTGTTTCATACATCGTACGATTTTCATGGAGCAGGTTGGAAATAAGCTGATTTCCCTGAATCCACGGTGCCGAAACCTTATTCCGGATCACTGCAAAATCTGAAGTTTCTTCATAGTTCTCTGCAAATGAAGCCAGTTCTCTCAACAGATCATGATCCAGCTTCAGCTCCGTATTGCTCTTATTCCATCGGAACACCTCTTCCTTCCATTCATTCCCGGCCTGCAAAAGGGCACCCTCCCATTCGGAAAGTCTTCTTTGAATGGCATCCAGCTCCCGGATCTGCCGTTCCCTTTTCTGAATCATCTCTTCCTTTTGTCTGTTCAGAAGCTGCAGCCTTGAAAGAAGCTCCTCCCCTTCTGCAATCTTCTGTTTTGTATGCTCAAACTGCTGGCGGTGAAGCTCAAATTTATAGCCTTCCTCCAGATGCTCCACCAATTCCTCCCTCATAAAGGCAAACTCCTGGAAGGCCATCTGCTCCGCCTCATCCTGCATTTCATTGAGGATTTCCTTTAATTCCGTTTCCTTCCGGTATTTCCGGTCTTCTTCGTCCCGGATCTGCCGTTCTGCATCCCGGCACTGCTCTTCCTTCGCAGCAAGAAAGCGTTTTTTATCCTTAAGATTCCTGTCGTTCTGTTCAATCTCTCCTGTAAGAAGCGTTTCGCGCATCTTCAACGCAACCGCATCACTTTTATTTAAGGATTCCCTTTCCTTTTCCAGGGTCTCCTTCTTTTCATTAATCTGCCGGATCTCCTGATCCAGCTCCTCAATTCTGCTGCAGCAGCTCCGGTACTGCTCCTCATACTGCTTCTGCTCCTCCAGCGTCTTCTGCAATCTCTGTTCACTTTGCAGAAGATGCTCTGCCTTATCCCACAGCAGCAGCTTATTATATTTATGGTAAATCACATGGATCTTCTCCGCAGCCTGCCTGGCTTCCCTGCGGCTTTTCAGATTCATGTTCATGGTATCCATATTTTCGATGGCTTCTGACATTGGACGCAGATCCTCATCGGAAAGAGGCTGCAGCGAATCACTCAGGATATCATTAATAACCGAAGGCTTGAAATCCTTGGAAAGCTTAGGCGTTCTCAACTGGATCAGCAGATCCAGCATTTCCTTATATTCATCCAGCGTCTCAAAGCCAAAGATCTGCCGGTTGACGTAGTCCATATACTCCACCTGACGGTCAAACACCTTTCCACCGTCTGCGACACGATATTCCAGCTCCCTTCGCGATAGCGTGACCTTCTCTCCCATGTCCTTATACAGAAAGAAATCCTTTCCGACACGGCGTCCATCCGTCAGACTGAAATACCATTTATCAAGAGGCTTTCCTCTTCTGGCACGAATCCCCATTCCTATCGTAAAGTAAATATCGCTGTCTTTTCTTTTAAACTCAAGGTAAAGATAGCCTGTCCGCTCTTCCCGACCGTCATTTTCTTCCAACAGATAGCTGCTCATCTTACGGTCTCTGGAGCCGAAGGGATCCAGACGCTCCGGACTCATGTTTCCATCCAGGAGAAGCGGAACTACGCTCTGCATGGTGACCGATTTGCCGGAGCCGTTCGATCCACGCAGCAGCATTCTTCCTTTTACAAACGGAAATTCCTGTTCATCATAATACCAGAAATTGATCAGACCAATCTTACCTGCCTGCCATCTACTGTTCATCTTCGTTTCCTCCTGCGTAAGTCTTTGGGTATGTCCCTTCGATTTTTCCCATCAGCGGACAAAGCTTCACCTGATGCAGCTCATCCTCGCACCGGATAAACATCCATCGCTCCATTTCATCCATAATGGTCCTCACAAACTCTCCCTCCGGCATTTCCCTGTAGTTCTTCGAAAATCCGGAGCCGAACTGCTTCTTCACATCCTTAAGCAATGCTTCGAATTCAATTTTATCCACCAGTCCCATTTCATCTTTAGAAACTGTCCACTCCTGCTGTACGATTTTCTTTCTGACCAGTGCTGCACACAGCAGAATAATATCTGCCAGCGAGTTGTTGCCCGGAAATGTCGTTCCCATTCTGCAGTCCTCCCCGGATATCAGATAAGCGCTCCCCCGATGAATATGAACATGACAGTCAAACAGCTTCTCGAGCTCTTCTCCAAGTCTTCGCCCATAATATTTCAGATATTCAAAATCCTCCTCCGATCCGTCCTCACGATACATGGCAGGTGCAAATAAAAGACGCTTGTAAACACGATGCCTTCTGGCAAACCCCCTGTCTTCATCCACATCGAACCATTCACTGTCCCTAAAATCCAGCGAACTGCCATAACCCATGATGTCCTTGGGAAAGTTTCTCATAAAATACCGGGAAGCACCGGTATTCTCATATAACACCTCACCGCCGGCATCGTCCATAAACAGTTCATCAGCTCCATCCGTTATCCCCAGAATCCCCTGACTTACCGCATACCGAAGTACACGGATCAGTCTTCTCCGGTTCGTATAAACCGTCCAGTCACTAAGCTCTCCCGGGAGCTGTGCGGACAGATATTCTGTCAGCTGGGAAAGAATAAACTGCTCCTGTGCATCCTTATCCTCCAGAAACATTAATAAAATGCACAGGTACACATACTCCTCCCGTGAAGTAAATTCCCGGATTCCCATAAAGGCTTCCGGAACAACCGGTATCTTCTCCATTTTAATCATCAGGGAATTGTCCAGGATCTGACAGCCCAGCTTCTCTGTACAGTATTTCCGCAGCTCTCCGACTGAATCCCTGACCCTGTAATACAATTCCTTATCCTCGGCTTTGAGAATCCAGCGCTGGTTCAGCAGCATTTCCAGTTCCTTCATACGTTCTCTCCCTCAAAAGCAATCCTCATCTTAGGCATTGTGAAGTTTCCATCCTCACAGTGAACCACACACTTTTCATTTGTACTGCTTCGCTCAAGACGATATCTCCGTCCATCATCCGTTCTTGCCGAAAAGTCTGCCGACTCCATGGCATCGGAAATCCACTTCAGTAAAATTTCCCGGATCCTTGGCTCTAAAACCGGCAGATCCGAAAAGTCAATTTCTCCATTCTTTTCCAGAAGCCGGATTTTCTTCATCTCTTCTTTCTGCTGTTCTATCATTTTCTGTCTGGTTTCCTGCTTCATCCGGGTGTTTTCCATAATGGCGCTCCGGTTGGTCTTCTCACGGTAAGATCGGATTCTCGGCTTCAGCTCCACACAGATTGGCTGTTCTTCGTAAACTCCTCCATTCATGCTGTCTGTTTCCCGTTCCGGATCTCCGGAAATATGAAAAGGACGTTCCATTCCAAATACCATCGCCGACATCTTATGTGCCTCATTGATATCCTCACATCGCATAAAAAGATCCGCAACCTTGCGATATTCCTCCTTGCGGTTAGCTCCCAAAGCATTCTTTTCACTTAACTGAGCGGCATATCTGGTAATTCTCCGTATAATTTCGTTCGTTGCATCAAATAGCCTCGCCGCTTCATTCTCCTGATCTCCGGCGCCGGCAAACCAGTCGTAAATGCTCTGAAAGCGCCCCCGTATCTTCTGTTCGAGCATTTTCTCCGTAATTTCTGTATCCATACGCGGAATCAGTATTTCGAATTCAATAATCTTCCGGAATACCTTCTCCCTGAGTTCTGTGTCCAGTGATTGCAGACTTTCTTCAATGACACCGGCATTTCGCTGCAGCCCTTTGATGAAATTTCTCAGATATTCAATCAGACGATCCTTAAACACCAGAAATTCTTTGGTCCGCATCATTTCTTCTGCCTTCACACTGTTCAGATCCCTGATATAATCCTGATAGTTCTGATTCAGTCTCACGAAATCATTGTTAAGGTCGTTCCACCAGGTATAGACTTCACTGTTGTCCTTCTGTTCCATTTCCGGAAACTTTTCAATATTTCTCCGGATCCGCTCAAGCAGAGTTGGTTCCAGGGAAGCCCCTTCCACCAGCAGATTTTCAAGACGCAATACCAGACGCTCAATCTCTACGCTGTATTCTGACATCTGATACCGGTATTTCCTGTTCTTGAATTCCTCAATGGATGAGACCTTTTTGGTATCCTGAATGGTATTCAGGTTCTTCCACTCAGCCAGCATCGTCAGATCCTGCTGGCACTGCTCAGGAGTATAGTCCCTAAAAAACGGATCCTTCCTCATTTCTTCCAGTACTTCCTCCTGATACAGCCAGTATTTCAGTTTTTCATAGCTTTCAAAAAAAATGCGCATAATGCAGCGATATCTGCTGACATTATCCGCATTTAAATATTTGACTTCCGTTAATGGTCTGATTAATTTTTCCGATACCTGCACGCGGTCTGATCCCCTTTGTATGATTTCATCCTTTATTATAAAGAATGCACCCGGAAACAGCAACCACTAATTTCCGGGATCCAAATGGGATTACGCTGAGTGTAACCGCTGCACCCGGGTTCATCCGTAAACACTCAGCAGAAGTGCAACAACAGCATATATGCCGCTGTTCCAAGAAAAATGCTTAAAAAGGTACTTCGTTTAAAATGATAGCTGATCACTACAACCAGTACCGCAAGCAGCTTCTGAATACCGACTCCGGTAAAATCATCGGGTACATCCTTCAGGCAATAAATAATCAGAACCGCCATAATTGCAGAAGGAAGCATTTCCCCCAGCTTCTGCAGCCAGTCCGGCATTTTCCTTTCTCCGGAAAAAATCAGAAACGGCAGGGCTCGAAGTCCAAACGTAATCGCCGCGGATAACACAATGGCGGCTGCAAGCATTGGTGTACTCATTCTGCTGCCTCCTTTCTCCCTGCAAAGAACAGAATCCCGGAAACAAGAAGTAACGCCGGAAGGATAAAGCTGCTCTGTCCGAAGATCAGCAGGCACACAATTCCACAGGTAAGGCCTGCCAGTGCCGGTATATGACTGGATGCCTTTTTCCACTGATCCATAAAAATAATCACAAACAATGCCGTCATGCAGAAGTCAATTCCTTCCAATTCAAAGGGAATCAACTGTCCCAGCACCGCACCGGCCACCGTTGCTGCCATCCAGTAGCAGTGGCTTAGAAGTGCAACTCCGAACATGGTATCTTCCTTTTCCTTCCGGGGAAGCTCCAACGTACAGTTCACAGCATAGGTTTCATCCGTCAGGCTGTGAATCATATACAGCTTCCGCTTTCCCATCCGCTTGAAATCATTTAAAAATGTCAGACTGTAAAAGCTCTGCCGGCTGTTCATTAAAAGGGCAGTGATTGCAATCGTAAGCAGGGATGCACCCGTACTCAGAAAGGTGATCAGCACAAACTGAAATGCCCCGGTATATACGGTCATGCTCAATAACAGGGCCACATACCACGGAAATCCGGTCTCCTCCATCATAATTCCATAGGCTGCACCCAGAAAAAAGTAGCTGCACATAATTGGCAGTGATTTCACAAATGCCAGTTTCCATGTTTCTTTTGAAATCTTCACTTTATATTCTCCTCATCCCCGGCAAATAAATTGAATAATTACTTCTCCGCGCGGATCAGATTCTTATAGAATTGCACCGCACCGGGCAGGCAGTTATATTCAATGCACTCGTTCAGGCCATGCATGCCCTTCATCTGCTCCGGTCCGAAAACCACAGGTGCAAAGCGGATGCAGTTGTCACATACCGGACT
>ULTZ01057601.1_pt1 | contig 33065 bp, 27 predicted proteins | sample 1957981 | NCBI WGS metagenome assembly ULTZ01 (sample SAMEA4835745, study PRJEB28245) | human gut metagenome | biome: gut microbiome; material: fecal sample | place: Denmark | collected 2008
CGGTAAAACGCAAAAGAAAATAAAAAAACAATGCTGAAAGCGGAGCTGTAACAATGTGCTTACAGCTCCTTTTTTATGCGATTTGATATGTGTCCGAAAACGCTCTTAAAATTCCGCTTTTCGTTGACATAATGCACAGTGTATTATATAATATCTATTGTATGTTTAATAAGTTGCCCGTTTAGCATTTTTTATATTCGGGCACGTAATTTTTAAGGAGGAAACTCTAATGGTAAAAGCAATTGTCGGCGCCAACTGGGGCGACGAGGGCAAAGGTAAAATTACGGATATGTTTGCGAGTGAAGCAGACGTAGTTGTTCGTTTTCAGGGTGGTGCAAATGCAGGGCACACCATTATAAACGAACACGGCAGATTTGCATTGCATCTTATGCCCAGCGGTATTTGCTACGACAATGTTACCTGTGTCATCGGCAACGGCGTCGCTCTTGATATAAACAAGTTCTGCTCGGAACTTGAGGATGTGAAAAAGGCAGGCGTAAATCCGAAGCTTCTCGTGTCAGACCGTGTTCAGATACTTATGCCGTATCATATTCTTCTCGATACCTATGAAGAGGAGAGACTCGGCAAAAACGCGTTCGGCTCCACAAAGAGCGGTATCGCTCCGTTCTTCAGCGACAAGTACGCAAAAATAGGCATCCAGTGCAACGAGCTGTTTGACGATGAAGTGTTAAAGGCAAAGCTTCACAATATAGTGACTCTCAAAAATCTCATTCTTGAGCACGTTTATCATAAACCGCTGCTTGACGAGGACGAGCTTTACAACACCTGTATGGAATACAAGAAAAAGATAGCTCCGTACATCTGCGATACGCACGCATTTATACGCGACGCCTTAAAGCAGGGCAAAAACATTCTCCTCGAGGGTCAGCTCGGCACGCTTAAGGATCCCGATTTCGGTATATATCCCATGGTTACGTCGTCCTCGACCTTGGCGGGCTACGGTGCTGTCGGAGCCGGAATTCCTCCGTATCTCATAAGCGAAGTAGTAGCCGTTACCAAGGCATATTCTTCTGCGGTAGGTGCAGGTGAATTTGTTTCGGAGATTCTTGATGAGGACGAGGCTCAGGAGCTCAGAATTCACGGCGGCGATAAAGGCGAATTCGGCGCTACCACGGGCAGACCGAGAAGAATCGGTTGGTTTGACTGCGTTGCGACACGTTACGGCGTTGAGTGCCAGGGCGCCACAAAGATTGCCATGACCGCTCTTGACTGTCTTTCGTATCTTGACGAAATCAAGGTTTGCACAGCTTATAAAATAGGCGATGACATCACAAAGGATTTCCCGAACACCTCGCTTCTTAAAAAGGCAAAGCCGGTATTTACCACATTAAAGGGTTGGCATTGCAATATAAAGGGCATTCGCAATTTCTCGGAGCTTCCGCGTGAGGCACAGGAATACGTCGAATTCATCGAAAAGGAACTCGGCCACAAGATAAATATGGTATCTAACGGACCTGAGAGAGAAGCTATAATTTACAGATAATTAAGAGGACATTTATGGAGAAAATACTTGTGCTCGATTTCGGCGGTCAGTATAATCAGCTGATTGCGCGGCGTGTACGCGACAACAATGTCTATGCGGAAATACTGCCGTATACCGCACCGCTCAGCGAAATCAAAGAGGGCAATTACAAAGGTATTATTTTTACCGGCGGACCTAACTCCGTGTTTGATATGAGTTCGCCGCACTACACAAAAGAGATTTTGGAGCTCGGTATACCCGTACTCGGCATATGCTACGGCTGTCAGCTTATTTCGTGGATGGTCGGCGGCAATGTTGAGACTGCGGAACAGTCCGAATACGGCAAAATCGACCTTACGGTTACAAAAAAACAGTCTGAAATTTTTGCCGACGTTGATGAAACGAGCGTAGTTTGGATGAGCCATACGGACAGAGTTAAAGTGATGCCGTCAGGTTTTGAAATAACCGCAAAAACCGAAGCCTGCCCGATAGCAGCTTATGAAAACGAAGAAAAGAAAATATACGGCGTGCAGTTCCACCCCGAGGTAACTCACACGCAGTTCGGATTTAAAATTCTTCACAATTTTCTGTATAATGTTTGCGGCTGTCACGGCGACTGGAAGATGGACAGCTTTATTGATGATACCGTAAAGAGCCTTCGCGAAAAAATCGGAGACAAAAAGGTTATTCTCGGCCTTTCGGGCGGTGTCGATTCCTCGGTCGCGGCGGGACTTCTCTCTCGCGCCGTCGGCAAACAGCTCACCTGCGTTTTTGTTGACCAAGGACTTATGCGTAAGAACGAGGGCGATTTCGTCGAAAAGACATTCACTTCGCTGTTCGATATGAATTTCGTGCGCGTAAACTGTCAGGACCATTTTATAAATGCTCTTAAAGGAGTATCCGACCCGGAGCAGAAGAGAAAAATCATAGGCACGGAATTTTACAAGGTGTTCTGGGATGAGATAAGAAAACAGGCCGAGAAGGGATTTTTTGCACAGGGCACCATATACCCCGACTGCATAGAGTCCGGCAAGGGCGACGCCGATAAAATCAAGACGCATCACAATAAGGTCAAAATGCCCGACGACGTTGAATTCATCGACGTTATTGAGCCTCTTTCAAGCCTGTTTAAGGATGAGGTCAGAGCAGTAGGCGAAAAGCTCGGAATTCCGCACGAGCTTGTATGGCGTCAGCCATTCCCGGGTCCCGGTCTCGGTGTCAGAATTATCGGCGAGATAACAAAGGAAAAGATTGAAGTTCTCCAAAATGCCGATTGGGTGCTGCGCGATGAAATGGCGAAGAACGGTTATGAAAAAAACCTCGCACAGTTCTTCTGTGTGCTTCCGGGAGTCAATACGGTAGGCGTTATGGGCGATCACCGCACATACGATAACCTTGTGGCAATCCGCGCCGTAACAACCGACGACTTTATGACAGCCGATTGGGCGAAGATACCGTACGATATTCTCGCCAAGGTTTCAAATCGTATCACAAACGAGGTAAAACACGTAAACCGCGTAGTTTACGATATAACCTCCAAACCCCCCGGCACCGTCGAGTGGGAGTAACTCCGCAATCTCGATAAACGCCCTATTTATAAGGCGTTTTGGAGTTTTGCAATCCCAAATGGCAACATTTTGGCAACAATATAATATTCACATAAAACTAAGAGCTATCAGACATAAAGTCTGATAGCTCTTTTGCTATTCTTCGTTTCCTTTTTCTGCGTGTTCTTTTTCGATTTTTTCAAATTCGGCTAAAAGGTCTTTTTGCGGCTCATTGAAAGGATTGTAGTTCTTTTCTCTTTTCTTGTTTTTCTGTTTTGCTTTTTCCCAGCAATGGTCAAGAGTGTTGATTATGTTTTCGGGTAAATCTTCTGGATAATTGTAACGCCAATCGTCATATTGCCCTTGTGTCATTTCGCCGCTTTTAACTTTATCTTTTATCTCGTTCCACTCGTTTAAGCAGCTATATAAACCGGTAAAGCACTCCGGTCTGCTAATACATAGCTTGCCGTTTATTCTTTCAATGGTAAGTCCGTAAATATCCTCGATAGTAAATAATGTGTGCATCAACCTGATATGGTCATCAAGATTAGGACTGTCAAGTGCAAGTGTTGATACCTGCAATACTCCTGCAACTTCTTTTAGCATATCGCTTTTAGGTTCACGCCTGCCGTTTTCGTATTGTGCAACGCGAGAGTCGGCGTTCTTTTCACCAAATCCGAGCTGTAAACCTAAATATTTTTGAGTCATATTGTGTTTTTTTCTTATGTATCTTATTCTTTCACCGATTGCCATTAAGCATCACCTCAAACATTACTGTACCATAAAGGATGAATATATGCGATTCGCCGAAGCAAAAATGGAAGAACCAATGCATTATTATGCTTTTGAATTATTGTATTGGTGTGGCATTCGTGAGGGCGAATTGTTAGCCTTAACTCCAAGTGATTTTGATTTTAACAAGCGAACTTTGAGAATTAACAAAAGCTATCAAAGAATAAACGGTCGTGATATTATTACCGAACCGAAGACACCAAAGAGCAATAGAGTAATTAAAATGCCGTCGTTTCTTTGTGACGAAATGCAAGATTATATCGGTATGCTTTACGGTGCAGAAAAAGATACAAGGCTGTTTCCGATTTCAAAAACTGCATTGTATCGGGCAATGAAAACAGGCTGTGAAAAGGCAGGAGTTAAGAAAATTCGTATCCATGATTTGCGTCATTCGCATGTTTCATTGCTCATTGATTTAGGCTTTTCCGCTGTTGAAATTGCAGACAGGATGGGACACGAAAGCGTCGATATGACATATCATTATGCTCATATGTTTCCGTCAAGGCAAGACGAAATGGCAAATAAACTTGAAAACGAAAGGGGCGAATTTGAAAATGTCAGCTAAAAATCGTGACGAACATAACCGCTGGAGAAACAAAACTGTTGCTTTCAGAATGTCGCCCGAAGAAAGCAATGAACTTGACATGAGAGTTAAATTATCAGGTTTGACAAAGCAAGATTACTTAATCAATCGAGCACTTCAAAGGGATATTGTTGTTGTCGGTAATCCAAAAGTTTATGTTGCTTTGAAGAAAAAACTTGAAGAAGTTTTGAATGAATTGAAGTCCTCAAATGATGCTCAACCGTCACCGGAACTTCTCGAAACTATTAAACTTATCAACAAAACGCTTTATGAAATGAGGGGTGATAAGGATGAATAAACAAATAAAAAAGACCGCTTGGGATTCATCTGAGGCAACAGATGACAAGCAATCTGCCAATAAAAGCACTAATATTATAACCGAAAATAAAAGGTTTTGCAACTGACAAACTCAAAGGGTATATTTGCAGTCGCAGACTGTAGCGAGCATAGGCAATGTATTGCCGGATAGATAGGGAGTTCCCTATAACCCCCTAAAGAAAGGAGAACAAATGAGAAAAAGAAATTTATCAATAAACATCAGAGTAACCGAAAATGAAAAATCAAACATTTGTAGTAAGGCAAAGCGTGCAGGCTTATCGTTATCCGAGTATATTCGTAAGTGTGCGTTAGATCAAAGTGTAAGGTCGGCACCCAATAAATATTTGAAACAGGCTTATCAATCAATTTGCCAAATGAATGACAGCAGGCTTGATAAAATAAAAGAACTATTACTCAACGCATGTTACGGTGATGACGGATAATGGCTGTAACAAAAATTTGGGCAATCAAGGACAGTCTGTCTCGTGTTGTTGATTATGCCACCAATCCAAACAAAACAATTTACTCTGATTTGAAAAATGCAATTCACTATGCCGAGAACGGAGAGAAAACAATCAGTGAAGATGCGTGCTTTGTAACAGGCGTAAATTGCAATGCCGATAGAGCCTATGAAGAAATGAAAAAAGTTCAAGTTCATTTTGGGAAGACATCAGGCAATGTTGCTTACCACGCTTATCAAAGTTTCAAGACAGACGAAGTCACACCCGAACAATGTCATAGGCTTGGTGTTGAACTTGCAAAGCAAATGTGGGGCACAGATTATCAAGTGCTTGTAGCAACGCATTTTAATACAGGCACTTATCACAATCATTTTGTAATTAACTCGGTCAATATGTGGAACGGCAAAAAATTTAATTGCAATAAGAAAGCGTATTACAAGTTCAGAGATTTATCTGATTCTCTTTGTGAGCGTGAACACTTAACTGTATTAGCAAATCCACAAAATAAAATTTTAAGAACTTTGTATTATGCAGAGAAAAACGGTGAACCTACAAAATACAATTTAATGCGAGAAGCGATAGACAAAGCATTAAGTATTAGTTGTTCGCTAAAAGAATTTACCTATGTGCTCAAAAGGCAAGGCTATATTGTTAATCTCAATCTTGATTTGAAATATGCAATAATTCGTTCTGTTAATGACACTCGAAACACACGCCTTTATCGGTTGGGTGAGAAGTATGATAAAGAGCATATTTTTCAAAAGCTGAAAGAAAATGACTTTTGGAAAACTGCTCCCGAATTTAACACATTCCAAAAATCAATAAAGCCCAAATATGTTGCTTTAAAAAAAGTTAGGGTCAACGGTCGCTTTGCAACAACAAGAAAAATAACCGGTCTTAAAGCAATGTATTTGCATTATTGCTATTTGTTAGGCTATTTGCCAAAAGCAAAACAGCACAAACCGTTGTCACCTGAAATGAGGGCAGCTTGGAGAAAAATTGACAGGTATTCAAAGGAAATACGATTGATAGATTCTAAAGAATTGACCACGATTTCGGCTGTTAATGAATTTATCTCTACAACAAAGGAACAAATTGCTTCTCTTGAAAAGCAACGGCAACATTACTACAACAAAATGAGGCGTTGTAAAGAGCCAAGTGTTATGGCAGAACTAAAATCAAAGCGTGATGATTTTACAAAAACTTTGACTTTGCTACGAAAAGAAGTTAAGGTTGTAACAAATATTTTGGAGGACAACGATGAAATCAAACGCAATATGAAAGCTGAAAAAGCAATGCAACAAAAACGCTTTATTACAAAGCAAAAGACAAGACATAGATACGATGACCTATGCAGATAAGGAGAATTTTATGAAAAATTATATTACAGACGAAAACACAGGTATTAGCTACACGTTTGTAGGTGATGTATATATTCCAAATCTTGTATCAACCGATACGAATTATGAAATCGGTTGTTGGGGCAGAAAACATAAGGAATATATTAAACAATATAAACCAGCGTTTTATACAACCCTGCTTACTCAATGTAAACTCAATTCATACTTGTACGATATAGATGTCCGAGCAACTGAAATGTATGATACACTCGTTAAGCAATTAGCCGAACAAGAAAATATAACCGAACATCTCAAAGCGACCGATATGCTCGCCTGGGTTCAGGCTATGAACAATATCTCAAATAGAGCAAGGGAGATTGTTTTATTAGAAATAATGATATAATAAGGAACGGTGTGCGGAACACAATGCTCTGCACACCGTTTTTACCATAATACTTAATTTAGAAAACACAATCTCTTAATTGCTCAATTTTATTTGATAAATTATAAGTGTCTTTTTCAGTTTCCATTTTTTTAATCATAATACTTTTTTTCTCGATAAAAATAGATTGTTGTCTTTTGTCTAATTTGTCTTTGTACAGATTGAAGAAATCTTTATATTTTATTCCAATCGAAAAAACATAGTTAATATTATTATCAGGATGATCATAATATTTCATTAATCGCTCATGACAATCGCACAAAATCTGGATTGCTTTTTCAGAATCGTATAATGAAAAAGTTGAGTCGTATAATAATCTCTCAATTAAGCAACGTGCTTTGATAGTCTCAATTTGGAATGGAATAAAACCAGGTATGTCTTTTGCTTTAAGAAAAGCAGCAGAAAGACATTGTTCAGCTTCATCAAAATCTTTTGCATCAATACACACAGAAGCAAATTGTTCCCAAAAAAACGGATTTCCCTGAGAACAAAAACTTGTATTACGAATTTCATTATAAAAGTTTTTTATGGCTGATATAGCATTAGTTTGTTTTAAAAAAGGAACGAAGTGCGTGTGAGAGACCAAGTTTTGCAAAATGTTCTTATAAGAAGGATTAACTTTATAAAGTTTATCTAAAGCAAAAACTATTATTTTAATTGTATCTAACACATCGTGTATTCCTACGGTATTATATAATAGTTCTTTTGCAATAATGGAAGATCTGATATTTATGTCATTATCATAAACATCAAAGAATTCATTGATAAAAACATTCGTTTTTGCAGATAAGACAATATAGTCTAAATTCAATAAAGTAATAATATCATAAAAATCAACATCTAGATTCATCACTTCTCTCATTAATGCAAATATTACAACTATCTTGGTGTTATTATCAACAGCAAGTTTGGAATAATTATCAATTATTTTTTGTTTAATGTCAGAAGAATTAAATGCACTTAATAATATTAAAGAAAACTCAGAGTGACATTTCTTTTCAAGATATTCCATTATTATTGATTTTTCAGTGCTTTCAAACTGTTCAGAAAGGATATTGTTTTTTAAAAAAACTTCGCTTAGTTTTTCGCATTCTTCATCATTTAAATAATCTAAATAAATTGGTTTTAATTCAGCATCATCAATTTTTAATATGTTAAGTAATTTTCTATAGTTGGGAGAATTTATCGCTTTTCGTGCTGTTAATACATAAGTGATATTATCATCACCATATTCATAAAAACGCTTTAATATATCTAATTTAGATTGATAATTATCAATTATTACTACGCAATGTTTGTCTTTAATTCTGCAGATGGATCCAATCTCTTCATCAAGTTCAGCTAATCTTTTACTAAACATAAACACATGAATGTCTTTATCTCGCAGTTCGTTTCTTACTAAATTACAAAAAACGCTCTTGCCATTTCCTAAATTAGAAGTTGCAATAAAAACTTTTTTACTGTATAAATTTTTTGTAACAACATCTACCGCTTTTCTTAATACAAGATATTTATAATCACCATAATACTTTCCAAATTGCTCTTTTTCACATAATGAGTCTTTATACTTTCCGAAGAAAAATAATTTAAATAAATCATCATAACTAATTTTTTCAGGAAACAGAGGGCTTAGGTTTTCATGCAAAAAGCTTTCATATAAATTCTCAAAAACAGCTGGGACAAAAACGCTTTTTTGTTTTTCTATTTTTTTTGCAAAATTATCTATACCTATTCCATAATATGTGCCATAATTCTTAAACCGCGAAATATCAAGTTCATCTGCACCGCTCCTATCGATAAAAACAACTTTGTTTGATATATCAGGAGTTGATAATAAACGAGTAATATCCAAATCATAAGTCATTGAAAAACCGATAACGATAATTGCTTTTGCTGATTTTATATCTGATTTCATAAACTCAAACCAAGGCTTACCAGAAAGTGCATCTTTATTATAACTATAATCGGTAAGTTTTAAGTCGCTTTCAAATGAGTTATTATCAAGATAATCGATATAACCATTTAAATGCACGCATACTTTTTCATATTTGTGCTCTTGAGTCGAATGTTTTGCTAACACAGGAACGAGTGTTTTGTGTGATTTTAAGGCACTTGATTCTATTAAATTGTCATAATTTGTTGTATATACTCTTTTCCAATCAATTGAAAGAATAATATCATGCCATTCTTTTGAGTCTTGTGTATGAAATTGTTTTTTAAAGAATCCTATTAATTCCGAAGATGATTTGCTCTTCAAATAATAATCTGAAACAGTGCTTAATGAAGCGGAAGTACTTTTGGGATCCATGCCTAGATCTTTCAATAATGCATCCCTTAAACCGTTGCCAGTAACAAAAGAACCACCATTAGTATTTGTTGCACCATATCCAAACCCCGAACCAACAAACAAAATTGCTTTCCCATCAATCGCGTATTTTATTGCATCTAAAAGTTTCATACCAAATATACCTCTTATTAATTTATTCTATTTCCTGTTCGATATCGTTGAACAAATCATCGTCAAAGAAATCTCGTATAGTTATTTCAAGTCCGTCGCAGATTTTTTGCAGAGAAACAACACCAGGGTTTTGACTCTTGGTGTTAAGCATACTGTAAATCGTTGACGGATTAACGCCGCTTAAATTGCCTAGTGCATTAACGGCAATGCCTCTTTCTTTACAGAGATTTGTTATTCTTTGCGCAACAGCCTCTTTTATTTTCATTACTATCACCTGTATTAGTTTGATAGTGAAATTGTAAAACATTCTGCGATATATCGAGTGGGATATATCCCAAATCGTTGTTGACAGCACAGGCTATATTTTGTAAAATAAAAGTATCTTTTCAGAGGAGTGATTATTATGGCTAACAAGAAAAAGCAAATCATTAAAGTTATAGCGACTATTCTTGCGGTAATATTGTTATTTGTTGGCTCTTTTGGAGGCTATTTGTTATATCGTTTTAATTGCGACAAATCATCTGATTACCGTTTTGTATCTAATGATTACAGCAACATTTATGAACAGCAAACACCGACCTATGATGTCAGGGAGGACGGCAAATTCACCGTGTTAAAGATTAACGATACGCATTTTTACAATGGTACTTGCGAAGATGATAAGCATACGCTTTCTTATCTTAAAAACGTTATTGCTACCGCTTCTTATGATTTCGTTATTGTAAACGGTGATTTAGTTGAGGGCTTCAATCTTAAATCGGATTATGATAAATACAAGGCGATTGATTTGTTCGCGAATATGCTTGAAGATTATAATGTTCCGTGGACCTTTGCACCGGGCAATAATGACGGCGAAATTGACGGCGACAACGACGCAATTATTACATTTATGATGGAGTACCCTCACTTCGTTTACGGCAACTCCGAGGGCGTTTGCGGCGACATGCAGTTCTTCGTTGACCTCATATATAACGGCGAGCTAGCACATTCGCTTGCTATTCTTGATTCTGGTATGAGAAAGCCGAAGGCAATCGGCAAATATGAATATATTCAGGAAAGCCAGATTAATTGGCTACTTGACGGTATTAATGAGAGGAAAGTGCCGACAAGCGTTTTCTTCCATATGCCTGTGCCTTCTTTTGAATCAGTCTTTGACAACGGTGAAGCATACGAAGGCTTTACGATGTACAAAACATATCCATATACAGATATTCCGAAGAATGTGTTATTTGATGACATGACGAAACATAATGAATATATCTCGCTCATTTCCTGCGCACATCAGCACAGCAATAATATGTGTTCGTTCTACGAGGGAAGATGGTATCAGTTAAGCTCTGTCAGCGGATACAGCGCAGGCAGAGATGATTTCATTATCCCTTCTGTCACACTAATAAAGATTGATGTTACCGCAGATAATGCAAAGGATATGTATACCTTTGAACAAATAACAGCTTGATACAAATAACACAAATTATGAAAGGAGAAACCGATGAAAGACAATTTCAGATACATGCTTTCTAACTGGTTGAAATTGGATAAAAAGAGTCTCAAATTCTTTTTCCTGTGGGTGCCCGCGTTAGTGCTGCAGCCGCTTGTTACGGCATACATACCAAAGGCTATGATTGACGCAATAGGCAAGGGTGTAACCGTGCAGAATATGACGGTAATCGTTGCACTTTTAAGCCTACTTTTAACGCTGACAATCTGGCTTGACCCGTTTATGAAAGAGCTTGTTCGTGGTGGCGCAAGAATTGTTAGAATGCGCTATGCTGTGATGGCGTTTCGCAAAACGCTTTCTACCGATTATGTGAACATTGAAAGCCTTGAGGGCAGAGAAAAGCAGAAAAGAGCAGAAGCGTTTTACAATGCAAGATTTTCCTCCGGTGCTGCCTTTGTGGAGCAATGCGCTCATTTTCTTGTTTGTGTGATTGGTGTCATTGCTTCCTCTATACTCATTTACAAGATCAACATCTTTATGATTTTGTTAATTCTTCTCACCTGCGCCTGTGAGTTTTTCCTGCTGAAATTCCTGAAAACGAAGCAGGTCGAAACGACGGATAACTATTCCAAACTGTCCGGCAAGTTTGAGTATTTCTATAAACTTTCCAAGAACGCCGAGGCGTCAAAGGATATTAAGTTGTTTGGTTTCTCGGATTATCTGATAAAGACCGCAGCAGATTTTGTTTATCAAATTGAACGCATTAATGCGAAATACACCAAACAGAGTGCTGCAATCAGTGGCGTAAGAGCACTGCTTAATCTTGTTCGTGAGTTGGTTGCTTACGCATATTTGATATATTTAGTGCTTCAAAACCGTCTTTCCGTTTCCGATTTCATTTTCTACTTTGGCATTATTATGGGCTTTTCAAACTGGATAATGAACCTCGTTTTTAGTTATATGGAAATTTCCCGTTGCTGTACGGACTGCGAGCTGTACCGTGAGTTCGTTGAAGAAGAAAACGAAAGTGAGGGTAAGCCGGATGTCGATTTCAACGAAGTTAATTCGATTGAATTCAGAGGCGTTTCCTTCACCTATCCTGCAAGCGATACCGAAACGATACGGAATATGTCCTTTAAGGTCAACAATGGTGAAAATATCGCTGTCGTAGGCGAAAACGGTGCAGGCAAAACAACGGCAATTAAGCTGCTTTGCGGATTGTATTATCCGAGCAAGGGCGATATACTGATTAACGGCAGAAGCAGCAGAGAATTTTCTACCAACAGCTATTTCAATCTGTTCTCCGCTGTTTTTCAGGATTACTGCTTTATGCCGATGACGGTAGCGGAAAACATTACCGCTGAACCAGCATATGATAAAGACCGCCTGTACTCCGCATTTGAGAAGGCGGGCATTACCGATAAAATCAATTCACTTCCCGAAAAAGAAAACGCCTTAATGGTGAAAGAGGTCTATAAAAATGCCGCAGATTTCTCAGGCGGTGAAAAGCAAAAACTATTACTTGCAAAGGCAATTTATAAAAACGCACCGGTACTGATTCTTGATGAACCGACTGCATCGCTTGACCCGATAAGCGAGAATGAACTGTACCTCAAATACAATGAATTGACGGAGGATAAAATTTCCTTCTTCATTTCTCACCGCCTTTCCTCAACCCGTTTCTGTGACAGGATTCTGTTTATTAAGGACGGTGCCATTGCAGAATGCGGTACGCACGAGGAGTTGATGGCGAAGAAGGGCTCATATTACAGAATGTACCAAACCCAAAGTATGTATTATAAGGAAATGGGGGTGGCTGTAAATGAGTAAAGCAAAGCTAATAAAAAGAATGTACCGTGAGGTTCATTCACTTGACCGCCGCCTTCTTCCGACTACTGCGGTTCAAGCGGTGATTGACAGCATTAAGCCGTTTATCAACATTTACTTTTCGGCAAGGCTGATTACGCTGCTGACGCAAAAAGCTGATACAAGCGTAATTATTACCAATATTGCATTGGTACTTGGCATTAACGTTGTTATCTTCTTTTTAGCATCCTTCCTGAACAATTATAATGAGAATCATCGTATGATGCTGCTTGACCTTGAGAATAAAAAGGTCGAGGAAAAGCTGTATAATGCGGACTATGCGCTGCTGAATGACAGCGAATTTAAAGAGCTTTTGCATCGTCACGAGGAAGCGGGCAAGAGTCGCTGGGCAAGGCTGCCGTACTTTATGTGGACAACGCTGCAATTCACAAGAGGCGTGCTGACCACGATTATTTCGTTTATTATCATTATTCCGCTTCTCAAGGTCGGTTTTGTCAGAACGGGCAATACCTTCTTTGAAAGACCGCTGTTTATCGTTACCATTGTTGCGGCGATTGCAGTTATGGCGGGAGTCATCCTGATTGTTGCGTCAAAGATTAACAAGTCCTATCTTGAAGCGAATGAAAAGTACGCCGAGCTTGATCGCATTTTCTATTCCTTTATCGACATTTTAGGTGACTATAAAACGGGTAAGGAAATAAGGCTTTACAAAGAGCAAAACTTAATTGACAATATCACCACACAAAAAATACTGACTGACGGAGAGATAACGCTTCGTAAGATTTCAATGAGAACAGCGAAATCAAGCTCGTTTATCGCAATTCTCGGTGCGTTAGTCGGATTCGGAGTGTATCTGTTTATCGGTGTTAAAGGCTTGTTCGGACTGTTCGGTATTGGCTCGCTCGTATTGTACTGCGGCTCGTTTATGCAGATTATCAGCGGTATTATGATGTTCGCAAATACGCTTGGCAAACTGAAAGAGATATTATCGCTTGCAAGGGATTATTTCAAAATTTTGGAAGCTGAAAGCACAATGATTTACGGCAACCGTGAGCTTGATTTAACCAACGGCTTTGAGATTGAGTTCAACAATGTTTCGTTCAAATATCCGAAGAGCGATATTTATGCACTGAAACAGATCAACCTTAAAATCAGCAACGGTGAAAAGCTTGCGGTTGTCGGCAGAAACGGCAGTGGTAAAACTACTTTTATCAAGTTGCTTTGTCGCCTCTATGATGTTGACGAGGGTGAAATACTCATTAACGGTATCAACATAAAGGAATATACTCGGGATAGTCTGAACAAGCTTTATTCCATTGTATTCCAAGATTACAAAATATTGTCGTTGACTGTTGCTGATAATATTTCAGCAAATGACGAATGTGATAAAGATATGCTTAATTCAGCACTTGATAAGGCGAATATTAAGGACAGAATTGAAGCAATGCCGCAAAAAGAAAAGACTTATCTTTACAAGGATTTAGATAAGTCAGGTGTTGAAATATCGGGCGGCGAAGCGCAGAAGCTGGCGCTTGCCAGAGCGTTATATAAGGATTCGCCGATTGTAATTCTTGACGAGCCGACAGCAGCACTCGACCCAATTGCAGAAAATGAGATATACAGCCGTTTCAATTCCTTTGTGGAAAACAAAACGGCAATCTATATTTCGCATCGGCTTTCAAGCTGCGCTTTCTGTGATAGAATTGCAGTTTTTGATAATGCTGAACTTGTTGAAACAGGCACGCATAATGAGCTTATATCAGCAAACGGAAGATATGCAGAACTCTGGAATGCTCAGGCAAGTTATTATTTAGAATAAGCATTTAGAACCCTCATTTTGATGACTCGAAACGTAGTGTTTATGCGGGCTTTAGAACTCTTAAATGCTTACATTATTGTTATATATTAATTAACGTTTGATAATAACACAAGCGTATAGTTGTGTGTCGGGAAGGGACACAAGATAAATATTTTATAGTTGTACATACTATATATTTTTGTTATAATTAAAATGAGCAATATAGAATAGAATCAATGGATTTCATTAACGATTACGAGGTGGTTATATGGCAACATCTGAGCAATTGAAAAACTTAATAAAAGCTCACTTGGAACATGACGACGATAAGTTTAAAACTATTGTTTTACAAATTGCAGCGTATGAAGCACGACATAATCACGAAAGCGTTGCAAGAGACTTGAAAAAGTTGATTGATAAAAAAACGTCTAAAGTAGCATTTATTAGACCTAATATTCAAAATGATATGTTACTTATGAGTATGCCTATTAATAAACTTTCAGATCTGATTGTATCAGATGCTACACTAGAGAGAATCAAAAGGATTCTTAATGAATATAGGAACAAAAATAAACTTCAAAAATATGGTCTGTCAAATAGGCGAAAAATATTAATAGAGGGCAATCCAGGAACAGGAAAAACATTTACCGCTTCAATAATAGCTTCTGAATTAGGATTGCCGCTATATACTATCCAAATGGACAAAATTGTAACGAAATTCATGGGTGAAACGAGTATAAAGTTGAGACAAGTATTTGATACGATCAGCGTTTCTACGGGAGTATACTTTTTTGATGAATTTGATGCAATTGGAGCAGATCGAAATTTAGATAATGAGGTCGGCGAAGCACGTAGAATTCTAAACTCATTTTTACAGTTTATTGAACAAGATAATTCTGACAGTATCATTATTGCAGCTACAAATAATCAACAATTATTAGATCAAGCATTGTTTAGAAGATTTGATGATGTGCTTCATTATTCGCTTCCATCAAGAAATGAAATAAAAAAGATTTTTGAGATGCAGATTCTTCCATTTGATAGTAGCTTCGTTGTATCGGATCAGTTAATTGATAGTGCAGAGCGTCTAAGTCAGGCTGAAATTATCAGAGCATGTGAAGATGCAATAAAAAAATCTATATTGAATAATGCTCATATTACAGAAGATGAATTAATCAAGTTATTAAAAGAACGAATTCGAGTCTATTCCAAAAAGGAGGCATAAATATTGCCTGAAAACAAGAAATTACTGTTTTTGTCAGACACCAAAGAAGCATTGGACTATATTCCGAAGCGTGCTTTCTCTACAACCAATTACCCAAAACGTACCAATCCAGGGCAACACGCAGACTTTATTAGACGCAAAATTCAAGAATGCCAAACCCAATCTGGTGCATCAGCAACTACTCTAAGCCCAGAACAGGTCGCCGCAATCCACTACAAGGAAGGTATGTATATTGAGTTTTCAAGCGCATCTGGTTACGATTTGGCAATAAAAAGCTTAGAGAATATAACAAGCGGAATAAGACTTTTAAATGTTAAAGAGATCGATGGCGTTACTAAGGCAACAGTTTACGTTCCTAACGGAAAAGAGTCATTGTTTTTAAAAAAAGTTAATGATTATGCAGAGTCAAGCGTGTTAGGTGAAAAGCCCAAAAATAATGATTTGATTAGAAGCATAGAGGACGTAAAACTTGCTGTATTAGAATCTTTTTGGATTGGTAACACCAACGATATGCCAAATGATCACACATCTGTTTGGTGTGAGGTTTGGTTAAGGTGTGATTCGGGCATCTCAAAAGATGACATAAATACTCGCTTTAACGATTGTTGTTCTGTGTTGCAAATAACAAGAAAACCCGACATTATAAGTTTCCCTGAGCGAATAGTAACACTAATATATGCTAATCGTAATCAGTTAAAAGAATTACTAGTTTTATGTGCATATATTGCTGAGATACGGAGAGCTCCGGAATTATCAACATTCTTTGAAGGTCTTTCTTTAAATGAGCAAACAGAATGGTGCGAGGATTTGATTCAACGAACTGTTATAAAAGAGTCAAACGCAACTATTTGTTTGCTTGATACAGGCTTACAAAAGAACAATCCTTTAATTGAATCTCATACAGACGAAGATTTAATTCAAGCGGTTGATGTATCGTGGGATGTTTCTGATAAAGATGGTCATGGAACAGAAATGGCAGGAATAGCTTTATACAAAAACATACAAAAGCACATTGAAGGGACATCTGAAATCGTAATTTCTCATAAAATTGAGTCTGTTAAGATATTACCAGATGTTGGTGAAAATCCAGAACAACTTTACGGGGCAATAACTAAGCAAGCGGTTTCACTGGCTGAGATCGCTAACCCTAATGCTCGTCGTGCTATTTGTATGGCTGTAACTTCTGATCTATACAACACCAACGATGGCAGTCCAACGTCTTGGTCAGCTGCATTAGATTCAATAACCTCAGGTGCTGAAGAAGATAATGTTAAGCGGCTATTTTTTGTAAGTGCAGGGAATGTAACGCTTTCATACTTATCGCAAACCGACTTTCCAACCGCAAATACGCTCTTTAGCGTTGAAAACCCAGGGCAATCATGGAATGCTATCACTGTTGGAGGGTATAACGAACATATTACTATTAGTGATCCTGACTTCACAGGTTTTTTGCCAGTTGCAGATGTTGACGATTTATCTCCCTATAGTTCAACATCTCGTATGTGGGATAAAAAATGGCCAATAAAACCAGAAATTCTGTTGAATGCGGGAAATGCAGCATCAAACGGTGATGATTATTCAGACTGTCCAGATTTATCGTTGTTAACCACCAGCAGTGATTTGCGGAATAGACTATTAACAACCACTTGTGGAACAAGTCCGGCGACAGCTGAAGCTTCGTGGATGGCTGCTCAACTGTTGAAAGAATATCCTGACATGTGGCCAGAAACAGTTAGAGCATTGTTAATTCATTCTGCAAGCTGGACCCCGAAAATGTTGGAGCGCTTTAAGACAGACGACAAAAAATCTTCTGGAAAAAGGTTGCTGTTGCGCACCTGTGGTTATGGTATTCCTTCATTAGAAAAAGCCTTGTGGTGCAAAAACAATTCTGTAAGCATGGTTATTGAAGGTGAACTTCAGCCATTTAAAAAAGACGGTAGTTCCTATAAAATGAAGGAAATGGATTTGCATGAACTCCCGTGGCCTTCAGAATGTCTAATGAGTCTTGGCGAAACATCGGTTCGTTTGCGGGTTACTTTGTCGTATTTTATTGAACCTGGTCCTGGAGAAATTGGATGGAAAGATCGTTATAGATATCCTTCTTGCAACTTAAGATTTGATCTCATCAACAATGACGAGAGTGTGGAAGATTTCAAAAAACGTGTTAACATTAAAATGCGTGGGGATGATACAAAAGATAAAGGCGATGGGACAAGTGGTAGTGACCGATGGTATTTAGGAACAGATAATCGAGATGTTGGTTCTATACATTCTGATTTTATAGATTCATCAGCAATAGAATTATGCAATGCAAAACACATAGCTGTTTATCCAGTTATTGGATGGTGGAGGGAACGTCATCATTTAGGTAAATATAATAAAAAAATTCGCTATTCACTAATTGTTTCTATTGAGACTCCGGAAACTGATGTGGATCTTTATACACCGATTGTAACAAAGATTGCTACTGTAATACCTACAAACTAGCGTTAATTAGAGTGCTTTTTGGCAACAATATGGCAACAGAAAATTTTGCAGCCTATATGTTTAGGATAATGCAAATAATCAAGATAACTGAAGCGATATAACCATTACAAAAATGTTAAGGTTTTAAGTTTCAGAGTAGAATGGGAATAGTTCCCCTTGGTTTGGATGTGCCGAAAAACCCGGTATTTATGCGGGTTTCGGGACTTGGAACTTTTCGGGTAACCGTTTTTGCAACACTTTTGCAACACTTTTTTCAAAAACGTGTTTTCGGGCAGATGAAATAGTCCCCCTCGGCTTGCAACTAACCTCCAAAATCGCATAATTTTTAAGGCTTTTGCCCTGCTTTGGGCAAAAGCCTTTTTTTGTATTTAACAGATGTTTTGTTTTGAAATGGTATTGCTATTATTCGAGCTATAGAATATAATATTATACAAGTAAAAGCGCGAAATACATGGGAGATTTTTATGGAATATATGTCTGCAAGAGAAGCCGCCGATAAATGGGGTATTTCACAAAGAAGAGTGGCAGTTTTGTGCTCTGAACAAAGAATTAAAGATGCGACTATGGTCGGTAATATGTGGATTATTCCTTCTTCCGCAGAAAAGCCCACAGATGCAAGGAGCACACGATATAATCGAACCGAAGAAAAAGCAGTCAAACCCTTTTTGAAATGGGCAGGCGGTAAAGGTCAGCTTATTAAAGAAATTGAGCACTACTATCCTTTTGAAAACGGCAAAATAACCAAGTATGCTGAGCCGTTTGTCGGCGGTGGTGCAGTTTTGTTTGATATTCTCAGCAGATATAATTTGAAAGAGGTTTATATCAGCGATATCAATGCAGAACTTATCAATACGTATCGCATTATCCGTGATGATGTAGATGATTTGATTAAAATGCTTCACGCTATGCAAAACGACTTTATTCCGTTAGATACAGACAATCGTAAGGCATATTATATGCAAAAACGTGAGCGTTTTAACGACTTGAAAGTAAATGGCAATGAAAATATCAATATCGAAAAAGCGGCATTAATGATTTTCCTTAACAAGACTTGCTTCAACGGTCTGTTCCGTGTAAATAAAAAGGGGTTATTCAACGTTCCTATGGGAGCATACAAAAATCCGATGATTTGTGATGAAAAAAATCTCAGAGCAGTATCGAATAAGTTGCAGAGAGTTACCATTGTATGTGGAGATTACAGAGAGTCGTCTGATTTTATTGACAAAAATACCTTTGTTTATTTTGATCCGCCATACAGACCTATTACAGATACAGCGAGTTTTACCGCATATACAGAGAATTTGTTTAATGATGACGCACAGATTGAGCTTGCACAATTTGTTGATGAAATGAATAAAAAGGGTGCAAAAATTATTGTTAAAAAAGAGGATTCATATGATTTTTTCTGTAACAATTGAAGAATTAATAAGTCAGGATTTCAAAATAAACGCTAACTCTATAGAAGAAGCTGTGTCTATTGCTAAAGAAAAGTATGACGAGGGGAAATTCGTACTTGCACCCGGAACATTAATAGCAAAACAAATACAGGTTGAAAATGAAGATAGTACAGAAACAACAGAATGGACAGAGTTTTAATGGATTATTTTTTTAATACTGAACTTGCAAATAATTACAAAAGCAATTCGCAAAAAATAAGGGTTATGAGTGAAAGTTGGGTTGCTCACAATGTATTTTGCCCTATTTGCGGAAGCCCTCACATTTCAAAATTAAATAATAATATGCCTGTTGCAGATTTATCGTGCAGCTATTGTGGAGAAATCTTTGAGTTAAAAAGTAAATGTGGGAATATCGGTAATAAAATTGCAGATGGTGCCTATTCAACAATGATAGATAGAATTACAAGCTCAGACAATCCGGATTTATTCGTTATGCAATATTCCGCTGATTTTCAAGTGGTTAATCTTACTCTTATTCCTAAATTCTTTTTTACCCCATCAATAATAGAAAAGAGAAAGCCGTTATCCGCAAATGCTAAAAGAGCTGGGTGGATTGGATGCAATATTTTATATTCTGATATTCCAAAACAAGGGAAAATCGCAATAATAAACCGACAAAAATTGTCAGATGTAAAAACCGTAACAGAAGAATATTCAAAGATTAAAAAATTGCAAATAAATAACATTGAAAATCGAGGTTGGCTTTTAGATGTCTTGACCTGTATAAATGCTATTGATTCTGTTGAGTTTTCGCTGCAAGATGTTTATACTTTCGTAGAAGTGCTTCAAAAAAAACATATAACCAACAATAATATCGAGGCGAAAATAAGACAACAATTGCAAATTTTAAGGAACAAGGGTATTATTGAATTTTTGGGAAGAGGACATTATCGCAAAAAAATATAAAAACAATTCATTGTATTGGTCTTTCCCGAAGCGTGGCGATTGGGCAACTCACGATGCAAAATGGCGCGGAAATTGGTCTCCGTATATTCCACGAAACATTATATTAAGATATTCAAAAGAGGGCGATGTAGTTCTTGACCAATTTGCAGGCGGTGGAACAACACTCGTTGAAGCAAAGCTTTTGAACCGTGATATTATCGGAGTTGACGTCAATGATGTTGCACTTGACAGGTGCAAAGAAAAAATAGATTTTGAGCATGAAGGTGCAAACGGAAAAGTTTATATCCGCAAGGGCGATGCAAGAAATTTAGATTTTCTTTCGGATGAAAGTATTGACCTTATTTGCACACATCCGCCATATGCCGATATTATTAAATATAGCGATGGCATTGACGGAGATTTGTCGCAACTCAAAGTGAAAGATTTTCTTGAAGAAATGAAAAAGGTAGCTGCAGAGAGCTACCGTGTTCTGAAAAAAGATAAATTTTGTGCCGTACTTATGGGAGATACAAGACAAAAAGGTTGTATGATACCAATGTCTTTTGATGTTATGAAAATTTTCCAAAATGCCGGATTTACTCTTAAAGAATTGATTATCAAAGAACAGCACAACTGTAAGGCAACAGGATATTGGAAAACAAATAGTGTAAAATATAATTTTTTACTTATAGCACACGAGTATTTGTTCGTACTAAAAAAATGAAATTATAGGAGAAATGTAATATGGATAAGACAAAAGTATTTGTAATTATGCCGTTTGCTGATGACTTTTTTGAGTCATATGAGATGATAAAGGAACATTTTAACGAAGATTTTGAATTTTCGCACGCTGGAAATGAAGATAACCAACAAAATATTCTAGCCGACATTATTCCTCCAATTTATTCTGCCGACATTGTTTTAGCAGATTTGACCGGATTAAATCCAAATGTAATGTATGAATTGGGTATTGCTCACAGTTTCAATAAGAAAACTATAATGATAACTCGTGATGATCTTGGCAGTCTTCCTTTTGATTTGAAACAATATCGAGCAAAAGATTATTCTACTCACTTCAAAAAGTTTTATGATTTAATTACATATTTGGAGAAAAATTTGAAGGGAGCAAGAGATGGTAGTGTTATTTTTAATAATCCTGTTGGGGATTTTTTGGATCATAGTGAGATTGCTCCAGAAGAACTTTTTAAAAAAGAAATTATTAAAGTTGATATTCCTGAAGGCGAAAAAGGTTTTCTTGACTTTTTAGCTGATGTAGAAGAAGATTCTGAGAAGATGACTGCGGACATTGAAACGATGTCTTCAGAAATAAATGTAATGAGTAATGGTATAAATGGATGCACAGAAGAAATTAAGCGAGTGAGTAAGAACGGAGGCAATGGGACCGCATCATTTGTGAGAAAACAGTCTAAAAAAGCTGCTGAATATATTGCTACATTTAGCAAACAATTAAAGGCACATAATTCAACTATATCTTCGTACTGGTCGAAAATCGAGAAGAATATTTTGGGATTGTTAGAAAACAATATTGCAGCAAAACCAGAAAATAAAGACTCTTTAATTAATTATATAAAGGCTTTATATAATATTAAGACATCAGTTGCCACATCGAATGAATCTGTTCAGGCACTCAAGGAAATATCTTTGGGAAATCTTGGAATAGAAAGAAGTATGAATCAAGCAATTCGCTTTTTGGATGTTGATTTGGCTTCCTATATAGAAATGACAGAGCAAATGATCAAATCAATAGACAGAATTATTGATAAAAGTAAGTTTATTATTGGAAAGATAGATTTTGATGAAATAGAATCTAAATAATTTTTATGGCAACGATATGGCAACAAAAAATCGGATAGCGTATGCTTTACCGATAATTCAAATAATATAGATACTCTCTGCTAAATCTCATAGGCAAAAGTGTTTAAGATTGATTTACAGGCAACGAGTGGGAATAAATTGAAAAAGTCTGAAGCCACGGCAGCTATGCGGCTTCAAGATTTTCAAAGAGCACTTTGTGGTACGCATACCCGTGGAGAGATTCCGGAATTTATCTTTTCTATGTGATTTTGGCGGTAGCGGTTCCGATTGTAATCAAGGATATTTCAAATAAAGTGATTTTGCGTGCAAACAGTCGCAAAAATATGTCCGCAATTATACGCTCAATTATAAGAAAACTTATAAAAAATAAACGCAGAAATTAAATTGAAAATTTTACAAAAAGAGCTATCGGATTTTGAAAATCTGAACAAGTCCATAAAAATGGACAATAGAAAAAAGAGCCCTCTTGATGTAGAATATACATCAGGAGGGAATTTTTATGCCAAGAAGTCATCAACACATAAGCAATTATGAAAAAGAAATTTTAGAATTAAAAACAAAAGGATTGACTTTGAGAGAAATAGGAGCAAAATTAGGATTCACTGAAAAGCAAATACACAATTTCATTACACGATATAACGAAAAGCAACGAAAGCTAAAGGCAGGGGTTGCGCTCAAAGCAAAAGGCAGACCGCCAAAAGATTATGAAATCACAGAAGATATGAAAATTAACGAGATGAAATATATCATAGTTCGTAAAGATTCAAAGATAAAGCGACTGAAAATGGAAAACGAGTTAATGCGGGATTTTCTCTCCTCACAGAAAAGAAGTGAAGCCGTCGATAAAGTATCAAGTAATCTTTAAGCATAAGGACAAATACAGCATAAATTCAATGTGTAATTTCTTCGGAGTATCGAGAAGCGGATATTATGCGTTCTTAAAACGAATGAATACACCGGATAGAGATTTACCGTTAGCTGAAAAGATAAAAGAATGTCAGGAAGAAAGTCACGGAACATACGGCTATCGCAGAGTTCATATATGGCTTGAAAGACAAGGAATATACTGCAATCCAAAGACTGTACTTCGTGTAATATTTAAGGATTTTATAGGGTGTTCTTCATCGGGCTTGTCGAGAGCAGAGCCGCCGCAAAGCGTGAGAGAAAGTTACACGCCGCCTCATAATCCCGATGTTGATATTTCCTGCAGGGCGTAGTATAATATTCGAAACCGCCTAATTGCAGAGTGCAGCTGTGAGAGAACAGCAGACGCCTATAAGACGGGCGATGTATATTTAATATTTTGAGGAACATGGGGAGTATTATGTTTGATAAATTTATAGCGAATCAAGCGGCTAAGATAGAAAAGGTCCGCACTCGTCAATCAAACACAAAGATGAATTTAATAAAAACATATTCCATAATAGCCGTTGTTGCAGGGCATTGCGAAGGTGGCGGAATCGAGTTCCCAATGGGGAATTGGATTGCTCCGTATTTCTACTACATGGCTATTTTTGTGTTTGTATCGGGCTATTTTTATAAAAAAGAATCAGATGACGCAAATTTTTTCTCTTTCATAAAAACAAAAGCGTTGCGGCTTGTTGTCCCGTATTTTATTTGGAATGTTGTCTACGGACTTCTGAACACGTTTTTCAGGGGCATAGGCGTTATAGATTACGGTGATCCCATCAGCCTTTATTCGCTCTTTGTAAGGCCGTGGATGGATGGGCATCAGTTCCACTTCAATATACCTGCGTGGTTTTTGCTGTCTCTGTTCATCGTATCCGTTCTGACTTATATTATGCGAAGACTTATGAAGCTTCTTCATATATTGAATGAAGAAGTTTTGCTGGCAATAACATTTATAATTTCGGTGATTTCCATATATTTCGCGCAAAAGGGTTACAACAGCGGAGTATATCTGTGTTTGGTAAAGGCAGGATTTTTGCTGCCGTATTTTCAAATGGGCTTTGTGTATAAAAAATATGAAAGTCTTTTGGGCAAGCACAAGGCGGTACTTATAGGAGTTATAACCTGCTGCGTTTATGCGCTGTTGGTGTTGAGCAAGGGCGACATTGGTATCGGCGTGGTTTTTGCAAAATTTACCGGCAATCCGCTCATTTTGACGGCGCTTACAATTCTCGAAATATTATTGACGGCGACAATATGCGAAATTCTTGCGCCTGCCTTCTGCAAAAGCTCGATTGTGAAAAAAATCGGGGATAACACATTTTCCATAATGATGCATCATGGTATAATTTTGTTTTCCGTAAATCTTGTGATTTATATAATGTCAAAATTCGTCGATATATCGGGATTTGACGTCGCCGCGTTTAAGAGCACATTGTGGTATGCATACCCGTGGAGAGATTCCAGAATTTATCTTTTCTATGTGATTTTGGCGGTAGCGGTTCCGATTGTAATCAAGAATATTTCAAATAAAGTGATTTTGCGTGTAAACAGTCGCAAAAATATGTCCGCCGAGGAAAAATAAACGTAAAATCACACGGCTTCGATTTTTCGCTTGATATGAACACACTTGCTCAAGGGCTTCGTAAAACGGAGCCCTTATTGTTTATTTTGCGATACCGCATTTTGCGGATGCCGATAAATTTTTAAATAATGCGGACAGTTTCCTCTTCAATTTCGTCTTAATAAGTGAAATGCGCTTCAATAACTTTTAAGAGGAAATTTGAATTATGGATAAAATTGTTTTAATTCAGTTCGCCGACGGAGTTGTGCGGATAATAGCGTTACTTTGCATGTCGTTTGGGTGTGTAATCGCAAGTAAAAATAAATTGAAATAATACGGACAGTTTTTATTTTGAATCCGTCTTAATAGACGAAGTGTGTTTCAAAGCTTTTAAAGGGGAATGTTTATGCTTAGAAAAACCATAAAAAATATAGCTCTTCTTGATTTGCAAAATTTTACTGCCGAGGCGTTAAGGGAAATCAAGAAAATCGAGAGCTGTGCGATGCTTCTTATTCCGAAAAATGCGAGTGATGAATGGAAAAATGCCTATGCCAAGATAACAATCCGAAATGTTGCAAGCATTATAGAGGTCAGCTACAGCAAATACAGCGTTTTAAACGGAATGGTTACATTAAACGATAAAAATGTTTCCGATGATTGCCTCTATATTGTCAACGGCATTGTTATCCTTGAAACCGTTGAAAAGATTCCGGATTTATGCGTGAACGGGCTTCTGCTTAAAAGAAAAAAATCACGCTATGAGATGACGCGAATGAACGGCAGAAGTGTTGAGGTTGAGGATAACGTCGTAATAAAGCCTTACCCTAACACCATCGAAATCGACGGCGATACGGTGAGGAGCTTCGATTACAATACATTGGTGGCCGCAGGCAACAATGTCGATATTGTTGATGACGTGACCGAGCAAATGCTCTCCGATAAAAAGATAACATTTGCGGCAGGCAACGAGGTGAAATGCGGCAAAAGTATTTTGGGCTATGTTAAAGTTAATTCAACCGTAGGCAACAAAATCACGGAAAAAAATGAATAACATTGAACTGTTTAACCAAATTTATGAAAAGTATTATAAAAGCATAGTTTCGTATTTTTCAAGGCGATTTGACAGCGACGAGGCAGAGGATTTGGCTCAAATCACCTTTATGAAGCTGTGGGGATATTTGCCGGCACTCGGTTACATCAAAAAAGAAAAGTCCTTGATTTTTAAAATCGCAAAGAATGTGCTTACCGACAGACTTCGTAAAAACAATTTTGCCGACTCGCTTGATGAGCTTGAAAGCATTAAATGTCTTGAGGTGTTTGATGATATCACATCTGTTGAAATTCAGCAGATACTTTTGAAAATGAGCGAGATTGACCGAGAAATAGTGACTCTTAAAAGCTACGGCTGGTCGAGCAGAGAGATCGGCAAGATAAAAAATATGCCGTCGTCAACGGTCAGAAACAGGCTGGCTGCGCTTAAAAAGCAAATTGAAAAGGAGCTCGGCGAGCCTTGCGGACGTCGAAAGCACCATAATACATATAAGACCTAAGAGCTGTCGGGCTATGTGTCCGACGGCTCTTTTGTACAGAGATGTTTATTGATATTTATTATTTTTTTTGATATTATATTTTTAAAACACAAATGTGTAAATCGGTATGTCGAAAACAAACGGGTATTAACAAAATTGAAAAACAGTGTGAAAAAGGGGAGGTACCTATGCAGCAAAAAACAGTCAGCAAATATACAAAAGAACAGACATGCGAATTTGCAAAGGAAGTGCTTTTCAGACATTACGGGAGCCGAGCAACGCAGATTAAATACATAGGCGGCGGCTCCTTCGGATATGTTTACAAGGTCGAATTGCCCGTGATGCCGTACACTCTTACGGTAAAGGCCTGCCGCGTCGCCGGTATGCAGCATAATGAGAGCGCCGCGCTGAAAAAGCTTGCCGAAAGCTCGCTGGTTCATATTCCCGAGGTCTATTTTACCTTTGACGCAACCGACGAAATCCCCATGGATTTTATAATTGAGGAATTTGTGAACGGAACAGACTGCTTCACCGACTTTTCAAAATTGTTTTTAAGCAAAAAAAGAAAAGCGAAATTTGCAGATGAAATAGCGGATTGTCTTGCAAATTGGCACAACATTACCTGCAAAAAATTCGGCAGCCTCGATTTCCCCGAGTACGATAATTGGCTTGATTTTTACCGACCGTTTGCGCAGGATATTTTACAGACCGCCGCAGAGCTTAACAGAAAAAAACGGCTGAAGGACAGCACGCTTAATGTTATGCAAACAGCGTGGAAAAATTTTGATTACATTTTCAGCGAGCCCGTAAAAGAGGCGTCTCTTATCCACGGCGATTTGAATGTTATGAATGTAATGTCCGATAAAAGACTTAATATCACCGCGATAATCGACCCTCTTGAGTGCAAGTGGGCTGACAAAGAATTTGATTTGTTCCAGCTGAGAAACCTGACCGGGGAGTGCTTCGGACTTTACGAAGCATATAAAAGGAAATATCCCGTTTCGGAAAAGTGTGATTTGAAGTGCGCGTTTTATGCGGTTTATCACGAGGTGTATTGCCTTATTTCGACCGGAACAAACACCGAAATCATACTTGCAGCGGCAGTCAAGAGACTGAAGAGAGAGCTTAAAAAAGCGGGTATTACCTCTTGAAAATCCGAATCAAACGGTGATACGAGCATACCTGAATGTGCCGAAAATGAGCATATAGTTAAAAACCATCTAAACAGCTTATGCTATAATTTACAATCGGAGGATGACATTGAATATCAAAGCCACGGATTTCTGCGACGCCTCAAATTCTGCCGAGGGCGTTATCAAAGCGATAAATGAATTACAGAGCGGAGACACTCTTATTTTCCCGAAGAATGAGTATCATTTTTACAAGGACCGCTGTATTCACAAGGTTTGCCATATGACAAATACGGACTCCTTTAAGGCACCCGACAAGTATTTTGCGGTGCTTATCGAGAATAAGGAGAATATTACCGTGGACGGCTGCGGTTCAACCCTTGTGATTCACGGCGATATGTGTGCGTTTTCTCTGCGCGGCTGTAAAAATGTAAGGCTTGTAAATTTCACCGTGAGGTATGCCTCTCCGACAAATTTTGAAATGGAGGTCGTAGAGCGTTCGCTCAATAAAATTACATATAAAATCCCGACGGGAAGCGACTTTGAGGTCAAAAATAACAAGCTTACGTTCTTTGAAAAAAGTCCGTTCAGCGGAGAGAATTACTACACATATACAGCCAACGGCGAGTGCTACTGCAACGTAATTCACAGAGGCGACGAGGTTTTCAGAACGTCGCGCTCACCTACGAAAACCGCCTTAAAAATCAAAAAAACGGGGGAACATACCGTCGAATGCAGATATTTTGTGTCGCCTAAATTCAAGGTCGGAGACGTTGTTGCGATGTCACGAAATAAGCTGCGCGACAACTGCGGATTATTTTTCGAGAGCTGCTCCGATATCTTCTGCGAGAGGATAACCGTCAACTATATGCACGGCTTCGGGTGGCTGTCCCAGATGTGTGAAAACCTGAGCTTTGATAAGCTGACATTTAAGCCGGCGAGCGGTTACAGAGTTTCTTCGTTTGCCGATTTGATTCACGTATGCGGCTGCAAGGGCTATGTGAAAATAACCGACTCTCACTTTGAACACCCTCACGATGACGCAATCAATGTGCACGGCGCATTTTTAAGGTTCAGAAAGGCTTGCGACGAGCGAACCGCCGAGCTTGAATTTGTACATCATCAGCAGGGAGGTTACAAGGCGTTTTACCCCGGCGATAAAGTGAAAATATACAGCAGAACCGATTTGTCGGAGCTTGACGGAGTTTATACCGTAGACAGCACAGACGACAACATTGATAAAAAGACGGTCATTGTGAAATTCAAAGAAAAGCTGCCGCCGATGAAGCCGGAAATGTATGTCTTTGAGAACATCACGTATAACCCGACTCTCACCGTGAGCGGATGTACCTTTAATGCGATCCCGACGCGAGGCATTCTCTGTACTACCGATAAGGAGTCGGAGATTTTCGGTAACACGTTCAGAAACGTCGGTATGCCCGATATTTACATCTCGTGCGATTGCAGAGATTGGTACGAGAGCGGACCGTGCAGGAATATGAAAATTCACGACAACACGTTTTCTAAAAAAGACCCGATTAAGTTTGAGCCTATTTGTCTTTTGAAGCCCGTCAAGGATGTTCACAGAAATGTTCTGATATATGACAACATTATAGCCGAATGAGCATCGGCTCCTTTTGCAGACACGGCAAAGGCACGTTAGTTATTTTTTAACTAACGTGCCTTTTTTACATTAAGATATAATTTTACGCGGCCGGATTATTCGGCGGATACGGTGCCTTTAAACCTGCGCGACGGGTGATAGGCGAGCAGAGCTATAAATATCAGTACCGCCGTAAGCGACAGGCTTATCGGGTACGCATACATAATGGTTTTGAAGGTAGGCGACGACGGAAAAACGACGTATATCCAAAATACTCTTGTGCCGCAAACGCCTATTGTTGTGAGGAGAGCCGGTACCAAGGATATGCCGAAGCCGCGAAGATACCCCGACATAATTTCGTAAAGCATTGAAAACGTGTATGCCGAGAAAATCAGTAAAAGTCTGGTGTAGCCGAGCTCTATTACCTGTGGGTCGCTTGTGAATATCGAGAGCAGGAATCGTCCCGAGAAAAGAACAAGCCCTATTGTGACGGCTGTTGCGATTGTGTCCTCCGCAATCGACAGAAGCAGGGTTTTCTTGCAGCGGTCGAGCTTGCCGGCGCCGTAGTTTTGACCTACAAAGGTCGTGCACGCCTGACTGAACGAGTTAAAGACATCGTAAGCTATTACCTCTATATTAAATGCCGCGCTCGACGCCGCTATAACTATTGTTCCGAGGCTGTTGATAGCCGCCTGAATTATTATGTTTGAAATGGCAAAAACAGCACTCTGTAAGCCTGCCGGCAGACCGATTTCCAAAATCTGACCGAGTACTCTTTTGTCTATGCGCAGCTCCCTGAGCGACAGCTTGATGTACTTGTCGGACTTCATTAAAACAATAAACAGCACAATCGAGCTGATTGCGTTGGATATAACGGTGGCAATGGCAACTCCGTTTACGGTCATTTTAAGAACTATTACAAAGAATAAATTCAAAAGCACGTTGAGGCAGCCGGAGAGCGCAAGCACTATAAGCGGCGTTTTTGTATCGCCCACGCTTCTGAAAACGGCCGACAGGAAGTTGTACAACAGTATTACGGGCAAGCCGAGCAGATATATGCGAAGATACAGAACGGCATACGGCAGTACATCCTCAGGAATACTCATAGCCGATAAAATTTGCACGGCAAAAATTTCACCGGGTATCATTACAAGAAAACCGCCGATTATTGCGGTGAGCACCGAGGTGTGAACCGCACGCTGTACGGTTTCTCTGTCGTCCCTGCCTATTGCGTTCGCTATTATTACATTTGTACCGAGGGCTATACCTATAAACAGGTTGAGTATCAGCCCGATTACCGGGCTGTTCGCTCCGACGGCGGCAACCGAGGCCGTTTTGGCTGCGCCCGTGAAGTTTCCGACTACGGCTATATCCGAGGCGTTGAAAAGCTGCTCAAGTATTGCTGTTGCGGCCACGGGCAGCGCAAATCGCGGAAGCTTGTTCCATATAGGGCCGTTTATCATATCCATTTTGTTACTGTTTTTTAACTTCGTCTTTTTCGGCATAATTATCCTTTTTGCATTTACGTATTTTTTATTTCGGTATTGTTTTTTAGCTGTGTCGCCTTGTAGGACGCAACACAATTATATCACCAAAAAAATTAACATCAATATACAGATATGATAAATTTGAGCACCGCATCGCGCAAAGCAGTGTAAAAATAGCAAAGCACCGCTAAATTATGCGTTGAGGTAACCGAACTTACTCTTGGTCGGTTAAACCTATAAAATAATCGGCGGAAACATTATAAAATTGACAGAGCTTGATTAAATCCTCGATTTTCAATTCCGCTCTTCCGGTTTCAATATGGTTGTAGCCCTGTTGGGATTTGTTGATGATTTCACCTACTTGCTTTTGTGTTAAATCTCTGTCTTCCCTGATGTTTCTCATCCTTGTTCTGTAATCCATTTCCACAAAACCTCCATTGCAATTTGTGAAAATGTTAGCATACTCAAAAGCTGAGTATTGACATATACTCAATAATTGAGTATTATCATAAATGAAGTATTTTATTATTGAGAAGGAGTTGTAAATAAATGGAAAAACAGAAAACGTCATCAAAACGTAAAGCGGCAACCAAAGTGATTGTGGCGGTATTGCTGATAGCTATAATGACCGGCATATCGTTCGCAGTCGCAAATTTTGTGCACAACAGAAAAAGCGTGCAGGCATCAAGTGTTAAAAACGGCTTGTCCGCATACGAGCTTGCGGTGCAGCAGGGATATGCGGGAAGTCTTGATGATTGGCTTGTTTCTCTCCAGGGTAAATCGGCATATCAGATTGCCGTCGATAACGGATATTCGGGCAGTGAAAAGGATTGGAGCAAAACCCTTACCGCAATGTCGAAAAAAGACAAATCCGATATCAGCTCCGCAGCATTTTCGGAAAAAGGCGACCTTGTAATTACGCTTTCCGACGGAACAAAAATCAATGTCGGTAAGGCGGTCGGCGCAAGCGGCAAAGACGGAAAAGACGGTAAGGACGGCATAGGAATAAAATCGGCAAAAATCAATGATAAGGGCGAGCTTGTCATTTCCTATTCAGACGGCAACAGCGTAAATCTTGACAAGGTTGTCGGCGAAACAGTAAACAACGGAGTCGGTATTGCTTCTTCGATTATAAATGAAAAAGGCGAACTGGTGTTGACTTATACAAACGGCGAAACTGCCAACCTCGGCGGAGTAGTCGGCAAAGACGGTCGTGACGGCAAAAACGGTGCTGACGGAAAAGACGGCAGAGACGGTACGAGCGGAACGGACGGTATAAGCATTTCCGCAGCGGTTATAAATGAGTCGGGTGAGCTTATTATTTCATATTCGGACGGAGCGACGGCAAACCTCGGTAAAATAGTAGGTTCTGACGGTATAAACGGTGTGAACGGCACAAACGGTAAAGACGGCATAAGCGTAACTTCGGCGGAAATCAATTCGGAGGGTGAGCTTGTGCTTTCGTTCTCTAACGGTCAGCGCGCCAATGTCGGAGCGGTTGTCGGCGCAAAAGGCGACAAAGGTGATAAAGGCGAGCAAGGCTTGCAGGGAGCTCAAGGCGAAAAAGGTGACAAAGGTGAAAACGGTCTTAACGGTTCGGACGGTATAGGAGTTAAAAAGTCCGAAATCAACAGCGCAGGTGAGCTTGTAATCACATATACAAACGACCTTACCGAAAACCTCGGCCCCGTTGTCGGTGCAAAAGGTGACAAAGGCGACCAAGGCGTACAGGGTGAAAAAGGCGAAAAAGGTGAAAAGGGCGACGCGGGTCTCAACGGAACCGACGGAAAAGACGGTACCGGTATAAATAATATTGAAATTTCAAATGACGGAAATCTTTTGATTACCCTTACGAACGGAACGTCACTTAATCTCGGAAACATAAAGGGCGCAAAGGGCGACCAAGGCATTCAAGGCGACAAGGGTGACAAGGGTGACCAAGGCATACAGGGTGAAAAAGGCGAAAAAGGCGAAAAGGGCGACGCAGGCCTTGGCGGTGCAGACGGTAAAGACGGCACGAACGGCACCGACGGCGTAGGCGTTGCAAGCAGCGAAATAAATGCTCTCGGCGAGCTTGTTATAAAATACAGCAACGGAACAACGGTAAATCTCGGCAGAGTGGTAGGTAATGACGGCGCACAGGGAGCTCAAGGCGAAAAAGGCGAAAAAGGTGACAAGGGTGACCAAGGCGTTCAAGGCGAAAAAGGTGAAAAAGGTGACAAGGGTGACCAAGGCGTCCAAGGTGAAAAAGGCGATAAGGGCGATAAGGGCGACGCAGGTATCAACGGTACTGACGGCGTAGGCGTTGCAAGCAGCGAAATAAATGCTCTCGGTGAGCTTGTTATAAAATACAGCAACGGAACAACGGTAAATCTCGGCAAGGTAGTCGGCAACGACGGCGCACAGGGAGTTCAAGGCGAAAAAGGCGAAAAGGGTGACAAGGGCGACCAAGGCATTCAAGGC
>ULTZ01062142.1_pt1 | contig 32357 bp, 26 predicted proteins | sample 1957981 | NCBI WGS metagenome assembly ULTZ01 (sample SAMEA4835745, study PRJEB28245) | human gut metagenome | biome: gut microbiome; material: fecal sample | place: Denmark | collected 2008
ATACCGCTACGCTGGCGAGGTACGGCGCCTGCGGCGCCAGTATACATGCCGCCTGCCGGCGGCGAAAGCCGCACTGCCGCGAAGCGGCATACAAAATGGCGCCCGCAGGGCGCTTTCCTCTCGCCAGCGCAGCGATGCTTTATAACTCCCGAGGGCGCAAGCCCGGAACCCGCCTGTAAGGCGAAGCCGATCACAGGCAGAACCTTGCCAGCCCAGGGCGTCAGCCCGGCGGCTGGCTCAACCCTCAGCCCCGAAGGGGCTGTCAACCTTCGGGAATACAGGTAAGCACCGTAGTGCCTCAATAGTGTCACTTAGTGCCCTTGAAAGAGCGCCGCATATGATATAATTATAACGATACATAAAGCAAAGGAGAGGAGGAAAACATGGGACCTTCTGATGTGTTGAAGCGGTACTTCGGCTATGACGCTTTCCGGCCCCGGCAGCGGGAAGTGATTGATGCCATTGTCAAGGGAGAAGATGTGATGGCTATCATGCCTACGGGAGCCGGAAAATCCATCTGCTTCCAGATTCCCGCCCTCCTTTTTCCCCACGGCACCATCATCATTTCGCCCCTGATTTCCCTCATGAAGGACCAGGTGGAGACGCTGACGGAGCAGGGGATTCCGGCATCCTTTGTGAACAGCACCATTCCCTATGAAGAGTCCATCGAGCGCCTCCGGAATCTGTACCGGGGGAAGATCAAACTCCTCTACATGGCGCCGGAAAAGCTGGAGCCTTCCTATTTCACCCAGTGCCTGGCCCAGGTGCCTCTTTCCATGATCGTCATTGACGAGGCCCACTGCGTGTCCCAGTGGGGCCACGATTTCCGCCCCTCCTATCGAAAAATCAAAGATTTCATCGATTCCCTTCCCCGCCGTCCGGTGGTGACCGCCTTTACCGCCACGGCCACGCCGCTGGTGGAGGCGGACATGAAGGAGAGCTTGGGACTGGAGAAGGCCCGGGTGTTCCGCACGGGACTGGACAGGCCGAACCTGTCTTTCCGGGTTATCCAGGGGGCAGCGAAGGAGGATTTCATCCTTCGCTATGTGAAGAGTCACAAGAAAGAAAGCGGCATTATTTACTGCGCCACCAGGAAAGCGGTGGATACGGTGTATGACCTGCTCCGCCGGCGGGGCATCAATGCAGGCCGCTACCATGCAGGCATGGAAGATGAAGACCGCCGCCAGGCTCAGGAAGATTTTTCCTTTGATAATGTGACGGTCATGGTGGCTACCAATGCCTTCGGCATGGGCATCGACAAGAGCAATGTGCGCTATGTGATTCATTACCAGATGCCCAAAAGTCTGGAAGCCTACTATCAGGAAGCCGGCAGGGCCGGCAGAGACGGGGCTAAGTCCGAGTGCATCCTCCTTTACAGTGGACAGGATGCCGGCATCCAGCGATACCTCATCGAACAGGGAAATCAGGATGAGGACCAGCGAAAAATGGACTATCACCGGCTGAACGCCATGGTGGATTACTGCCAGACCACCTCCTGTCTTCGGAATTTCATCCTTGCCTATTTCGGCGAAAAGGTGACGGAGCCCTGCGGTCACTGCGGCAACTGCGAAAGCGGGAAAGGCAGGGTGGATATCACCGACATGGCGGTGCTGGTTTTCAAAACCATCCGATCCCTTCATGAAAGGTTCGGCGCCTCCCTCATTGCCGACGTACTTCATGGCAGCCATTCCCGTGCGATTGTGGAGAGGAAACTGGAGGATACGCCGACCTACGGGAAACTGTCCTTTGAAAAGGCGTCCCACATTAAGAGCGCATTGAACAATTTCATCGCCGACGGCTATCTCCGGCGGGAAGGGGAGCCCTATGCGGTGCTGACGCTCACCGACAAAGCCCGGCAGGTGCTTGCAGGCAGGGAAAAGGTATACGGCCTTGCCTTCGGCGCTGAAAGCGTCATGGCCGACGCGGCGGTGGAAAAGAAAATCGATCGGAATCCGGTCCGGCGGGGCGGCCTTTTCGAAAAACTCAGAAAGCTGCGCACCCTTATTGCCAGGGAAGAACAGGTACCGCCTTTTGTGGTATTTTCCGATGCCACTCTGGAAGATATGGCGGCGGTGAAGCCAAAGAACCTGGAAGACATGGGAAAGGTGCATGGCGTGGGCGCCTTCAAGCTGGAAAAGTACGGCGCCCGGTTCCTGGAAGTGCTGCTGGATCAGAATGAGGAGGAAGAAAAGGAAGAGGAAACGGACAGTCATGAGGACAGCGCCCTTCTGGAGGAGCTGAAAAATCTGCGGCGCCGTATGGCCGGCGAGGTGCACAAGGCGCCCAAGTCTATTTTCTCCGATGAAATCCTTTCTTCCATGGTGCTCCAGCGGCCAGGGACTTTGGAGGAATTAAAGCGCATCCGGGGTATCGGCTCTAAAAAGGCAGCGGCCTACGGCATGCCCTTCCTTCGTCTGCTGGGAAACAGTGCGCCGACGGCTCAGCCGGTGCCAGCGGATATCAGGCAGAGCGCCTATTTCCTCTTCCTGAAAAAAGTGAGGGACCGGCTGGCAGGCGGGAGGAAGGGGGACGCCTTCTTCTCCGACGAAAGCCTTCACCGCCTCGCTTCCGGCGACAGCTCCGTGCTTTCATCCCTTTCCGAAAGGGAGGCGGCGGAATTCAGGAAAGCCCTGGAGAACTATAAGAAAATTAAGGGAAGATAATGCGGCGGGCAGCGGTATTCCCGAAGGTTCTCCGCCCCTTACGGGCGTGAGGGTTGATGGCGCTATTGGGCCTGCGGCCCTCAGCGCCAAAGGTTCTGTCCGGGACCGGCTGACGCCTCCCGGACGGGTTCAGGGCCTTCGGCCCAGGGAGTTATATAGTACCACTGCGTTGGCGAGGTGGGTGCCTGCCGGCACCATTTTATAAAGCCGCCAAAGGCGGCATATATACTCATCGCCGCGGAGCGGCGATACCACCACCTTCTGAACCCTTTGAACCCTCTGAACCTGGGCCACGCAGTGGCCCCATGGGCGATACCACAACCCTCAGACCAAAGGCCTGTCAAACTTTAGAACCCCAAGAACCTTCGGGGCGCAGCCCGTCAACCTTTTGCACTTTTGACGCACTGCATTTTTTCTCAAACGAAACCATCACAAAGGAGGACCTATGAGCCTTGCAGATAAAGAATACCTGGGAATTGTAAAGAATATCTTGGAAAAGGGAAAGCTGGGACAGAACCGCACCGGTATGCCGGCCTACAAGCTGCCCCACCAGATCATGCAGTTTGACCTGGAAAAGGAATTTCCTATCCTTACCACCAAATTCGTGGCTTTTAAGACGGCGGTGAAGGAAATCCTCTGGATATGGCAGAAGCAGTCCAACGATGTGCGGCTTCTCCAGAAATGGAACTGCCATATCTGGGACGAATGGATGAGGGAAGACGGCACCATCGGCAAGGCCTACGGCTACCAGCTGGCCAAGTATCACCAGGTGGACACCCTGCTGAAGACACTGAAGGAGGACCCCCAGAGCCGCCGCATGGTGGTGGATCTCTGGAACGCCGGTGACCTGCCGGATATGGCTCTCTATCCCTGCGCCTTCCTCACCATGTGGGATGTGTCCGATGAAGGGAAGCTGAACTGCATGCTGGTGCAGCGGAGCGGCGATATGGGCCTGGGAGTACCTTTCAACATGGCCCAGTATGCAGCCCTGATCTGTATGATTGCCCAGGTGAGCGGCCTTAAGCCCGGCCTTTTTACCCATGTCATCAATAACGCCCATATTTATGAAAACCATGCGGAGGCTCTGCAGATGCAGCTGAAGCGCCTGCCTGAGGCCTATGAAGCGCCGAAGCTGGTGCTGAATCCGGAAATTCACGATTTCTATGATTTCCAGCCCCAGGACATTGTGCTGGAAAATTATAAACATCACGACAAAATCGCCATGGAGGTATCGGTATGAGCCTTTCCATCATTGTGGCCCGGGCGGAAAACGGAGTCATCGGGAAGGACAACCGCCTGATCTGGCATCTGTCCGATGATTTGAAGCGGTTCAAATCCCTCACCATGGGTCATGCCATCATCATGGGCCGGAAGACCTTTGAAAGCCTGCCCAAAGTGCTGCCGGGACGGGTGCACTATGTGCTCACAGGCAGCAGGGACTATGAAGCGCCGGAAGGGGTGCGCCTTTTCCACAGCGTGGAGGAGCTCCTCTCCGCCCTGCCGGAGGATGAAAATTTCGTCATCGGCGGCGAGCATATGTACAGGGAAATGCTTCCCTATGCCGATACCCTCTATATTACGGAAATCCGGAAATCCTATGAGGGCGATGCCTTTTTCCCCGACTTTGACGGAAAGGAATGGGAACTGGTGGAAAAAGAAGCAGTACCGGGGGACATTCCCCATGATTTCTGCACCTATAAAAGAATCAAAAAGTAAGAAGGGATACTATGAGAATTGCAGTTCGTTATTACAGCCGCGGCGGTTCCACGGAAAAAGCAGCCAGAGCCATTGCCCGGGAAGCGGGAGAAAGGGCGGAAACCACAGATAAGCCCCTGGACAAGAGGGTGGACCTCCTTTTCATCGGCAGCGGCATTTACAAAGGCCATATTGACAGCCATGTGAAGGATTTTATCGAAAGCCTTTCGCCGGACAAGGTGGGCAAGGCCGTTTTTTTCAGCACTGCCATGATGGGCGGCGGAAAGAGCGATGAAGAGGTGAGAAAGCTCCTGGAAAAGAAGGGGATTTCCATGGATACCAGGACCTTCCACTGTCACGGACAGTTCCTCTTCTTCCATAGAGGCCATCCGGACCGGAAGGACCTTCTGGATGCGGAAATCTTCGCCAAGAAAATCATAAGGAAATAAGAAAAGGAAAGCGCGCTCCCCGGAGGGGCGCTTTTTTTATTGGAGAAATTCCAGAATTACAGGGCAGTCGCAGAGAAAATTATGCAGGTATATCTTAACCTAACATTCAGCATATCGAATTTATTAAATTAAATATAGAGTATTTAAATTTTAGTAAATTCTACAATTAATAATGTCCTAATTACCAAAAGTAACTTAAAAAAATATAAATACGGTATACCATGTAAAAATATTTTGGCATATTGACTAATAGGTTATGGGCGGCTTATTATATGTCTGCGATAACGAAAAGAATTATCAAATAGCGGAAAGCGGTGCGGCCTGCATCAGGGCGCCTGCTTTCCTGAAAGAAATGGGGTGAAGGGTATGATGCCTCTTGTTTTTGCCAAAGAAGGGGAAACCGTCACCATCCGCCGCATAGGCGGGCGGGATGATGTGCGTCAGCATCTGGCGGAACTGGGGTTCGTAGTAGATTCACCGGTTCTGATTGTGAGTCATATGGCAGGCAATCTGATTGTCCAGGTGAAAGGCAGCCGGGTGGCTCTGGATCGATCCATGGCACAGAAGATATTTTACTGAAAGAGGGATAACAGATGAAAACATTAAGAGATGTACCGGTAGGCGCCAAAGCCCTGGTGAAGCGGATTCACGGCGAAGGACCTCTCCGCCGCCGCATTATGGATATGGGCATCACCAAGGGTACGGAAGTGTATGTACGCAAGGTGGCGCCGCTGGGAGATCCGGTGGAGCTTACGGTCAGAGGCTATGAACTTTCCATTCGTAAAAATGAAGCGGAAGCTGTAGAAGTAGAACCATAATCAAAAAATGAGAGGAGAAGCTGGTATGGCTATCAGAATTGCCCTGGCGGGCAACCCGAACTGCGGTAAAACGACCTTATTTAATGAACTCACCGGCAGTTCCCAGTATGTGGGAAACTGGCCCGGCGTTACAGTAGAAAAGAAGGACGGCATCCTGAAGGGACACAAAGATGTGATCATCCAGGATCTGCCCGGTATTTATTCCCTTTCTCCCTACACCATGGAAGAAAAGGTGGCCAGAAACTACCTGGTCAATGAACAGCCTGATGCCATTCTGAACATCATCGATGGCACGAACCTGGAAAGAAACCTGTATCTTTCCACCCAGCTTATCGAAATCGGACTGCCTGTGGTGATGGCAGTGAACATGATGGACCTGGTGAAAAAGAACGGGGACACCATTGACGTGAAAAAGATGGCGGAAGAACTGGGCTGTGAAGTGGTGGAAATTTCCGCCCTCCAGGGAAAGGGCTGCATGGAAGCGGCAGAAAAGGCAATGGCCGCGGCAAAAGCCAAAAGAACAGTTCACCTGCCTTCCGTATTCACCGGCAGCGTGGAGCATGCCATCGCCCATATCGAAGAAACCATTGCGCCGAAGGTGGAGGACCGATTCCTGCGCTGGTATGCCATCAAAGTATTCGAACGGGACGAAGATGCCACCGGCGCCCTGCAGCTGGACCCCAAAACCATGAGCCATCTGGAAGGCCATATCAAGGACTGCGAAGATGAACTGGATGACGATTCCGAGTCCATTATCATCAACCAGCGGTATGCCTATATTGCCAAAATTATTGATGGCGTACTGAAGAGGAAAACCGCGGCCCATACCATGACCGTTTCCGATAAGATCGACCGGGTGGTGACAAACCGTATCCTGGCCCTGCCGATTTTCTTCCTCATTATGACGGCAGTTTATTTCATTTCCTGCTCCCTCATCGGCGGACCGGTGACAGACTGGGTGAATGATGATTTCTTCGGCGGCATCGTTACTGACGCCGCATCGGACCTGCTGGAAGCCATTGAAGCGCCGGACTGGCTGGAAAGCCTTCTGGTAGATGGCATCATCGGCGGCGTAGGCACGGTGCTTGGCTTCGTGCCCCAGATTTTAAGCATTTTCTTCTTCCTCTCCCTTTTGGAAGATTCCGGTTACATGGCCCGGGTAGCCTTCATTATGGACAGGATTTTCAGGAAATTCGGACTTTCCGGCAAATCCTTCATCCCTATCCTGGTGGGCAGCGGCTGCGGCGTGCCGGCAGTCATGGCTACAAGGACCATTGAGGACCAGCGGGACCGCCGCATGACCATCATGCTTTGTACCTTCATCCCCTGCTCCGCCAAGGCTGTCATCATTGCCATGATTACCTCCACCTTCTTCCCGGACTCCGTGCTCATGGCACCGTCCATGTACTTCCTGGGCATTGCCGTCATCGTGCTGGCAGGCATTGCTTTGAAGAAAACCTCCATCTTTGCCGGCGACCCGGCTCCCTTCGTCATGGAACTGCCGGCTTACCACATTCCGTCCATGAAGGGCGTACTGATTCATATGTGGGAAAGAGCCCGGGGCTTCATCATTAAAGCAGGCACCATCATTTTCGCTGTATGCGTGATCATCTGGTTCTTCTCCTCTTTCAACATCACCATGGATATGGTAGATGACATTGAAGACTCCATGCTGGCAGGCTTCGGCCATCTGATTTCCTGGATCTTCGCTCCCCTGGGCCTGGGCGACTGGAAAGGCGCTGTGGCCGTCATTTCTGCAGAAATGGCAAAGGAAGACGCCATCGGTACCCTGGCTGTGCTGAACGGTGTAGCTAAGGATGCAGAAGATGAAGCTGTGATGGCCGGCATTTCCGGTATGTTTACACCGATTGCCGCCTTCTCCTACATGATTCTGAACCTTTTCGACCCGCCCTGCATCGTGGCCATGGCCACCATTGCCAGGGAAATGGGTGACAGGAAATGGGCAGCCCTGGCCATCGGCTTCCAGGTCATCCTGGGCTACTCCCTGGCCTTCATTGCCTACAACCTGGGCGGCTGGCTCTTCTACGGATTTGCCTTCGGCTTTGCCCAGATTCTGGCCATGGCCCTCTGCCTTGTGGGCCTCTACTTCATCCTGCGCCCGGCACCAAAGGTCAGGGATGAAGGAGTAGAAGGCGCCGGCGCCAAGGCGTGAGATCATAAAAATGCTTCGGGAATCTCTATTCCCGAAGAAAGGAAGGATATCCATGAGTATTGGCACTTACGTAGTACTGGCTGTCATTGCCATCGGCTTCGTTCTGGCCTGCCGTCATATTTACCGGGTCACCCTGGGCGGCGGCAGCTGCTGCGGCGGCGGGGACGGGGAATGTCCTGCCTGCCGCGCCAGGAAGATGAAACTTCATGGCGGGCTGAAAAAAGAATAAATAAAAGGGCTGCGAAGAAATGAAAATCATTTCATCGCAGCCCTTTTGATGTGGTAAAAACGGGAAACCGCAGCCACCCCTGCCACCGCAAGGGGTAGATGCAAACCGCTCCGATGATACTCTGAGCCTGAAGATCTCCTGCCGTAATGCCGCCCGTACCATGAGAGGGGGGGAGATTTCTCCACTCTGTGGAGACTCTGCATAGAGTCTCCAAGTCAGCCGAAGTTGGCCTCTAGCCTGCACAATAAGAGGCTTTCCTATTGGCGGCTGACCGGCTTCGGTCGAAATGACGGAGGGCGCGGGCTGGCTTTTTTAAAATCTGCGCCCGAAGGGCGCCACCATCACCCTCAGCGGCAGAGCCGCTGTCGCCCCCTGAGCGAAGCGATGCAATCCTTCTACACAACCTGCGGCGGAGCCGCGCCCCCCTTAAAAATTGCGGCGAAGCCGCCACCACCACCCTCGGGCCAAAGGCCCGTCAAACTTACGAACCCTCCGGCCTATAGGGCCGGTCAATCCTAAGAACCTTCCCTTCTGAACCCTCTGCACCCTCTGAACCTTCACATCGCAGGTGTGTCCAATGGCGCCCGCTGCCACCGTCATCTCGAGCGGGGCTGCATGCCGTTATGGGAGATAGACAGGAACCGCTCCCATGATGCTCTGAGCCGAGAGATCTCCCTCCTCATTGCGGACGGTATCGTTACGAGAAGGAGAGCCTCCGGATGCGGCTGGGCCCGCCGCAGGCGGCATTATAAAACTCATTGCCCGTAGGGCAATCCACAACCCTCGCGCCAAAGGCGCGTCAAACTTAAGAACCCTCCGGCCCATAGGGCCGGTCCATCTTAAGAACCTTTTTCACAACCTTTTTCTACAACCCTTCTACACAACCGGCGGCGGAGCCGCGCCCCTTTTTGATAGCAGGAACTGCCTCATCCCGCCTTTCGGCAGGCGGCGCGGAAGTCTCTGGGCGTCATGTGGAAGCTGCGGCTGAACAGTTTGGCAAAGTAGCTCTGGCTGGAAAAGCCGCAAGCATAGGCAATGTCCGCAATGGGCGTATCCTGGTATTCCAGAAGGGTGCGGCTCACGGAAAGGCGGTACTCATTGACGTAATCCATAGGCGAGGAACCCATGTAGGTCTTGAATATGGAGGAACATTTACTGCGGGATACTTTTCCGGCGGCGGCGATTTCATCCAGGGCGATTTTTTCTCCGTAATGGCGGCGGATAAAGTCGGCCATGTCCTTCAGCACGGCTCGGTCGGAAGGAGAGGGAAGGGGGATGGCCTTTTCCTCCACCGGAAACAGGGTGCAGAGACGGTAGAGGAGAAGGTGGAGGAAGGCAATGACCTGCAGGCGGCCCAGCGGATCCCTGCGCTGGCTTGCCTTTTCGATGTCCTCCATGAGGGAGGAAATCTCCCCGGCCCCTTTTTGAGAGGCAGGAATGTACAGAAAATCGGACCGGCGGCTGTCTAAAAACGGATGAATGAGGCGGCTTCGGATTTCCTGGTCCGCCGTCATTACCTCCTGGTTCACCAGCACCCGGATCAGGGTGGTCCCTTCCGCTTCCCTGCCGTTCCGGTGGATTACATTGGGGAAGAGAAGAAGCGTGTCTCCGGCATGAAGGGTGATGACGGCCTCATTGATTTGAAATTCCAAAGCCCCTGAAAGAAGGGTGAGACACTCTGCTTCCTCATGCCAGTGGGTGAGGAGGGGGCCTTTCCGGCTCTTTCCCTCCCGTTCGGCGTAGAGGGTCTTCGTTTCAGCGCCTATGACAGAAGGGGTGCCGGGGATAAGGGAGTAAGATTTCATAATACACCTCGATTTGGAAAATCTTTATAAAAATAAAGATAATTTTGCTATTTTTATTTCATTTTTGACGATATAATTATATCAGAAATCGAGGTAAATAGATATGATTTCCAAAGAAAAGTATTCAAAATTCATCTTATTATACAAGGAGGAACTATCATGGAAAAATTACTGAACAAATTACTGGCTGACCTGGTGGTAGAATACCACAAACTGCAGAGCTATCACTGGTATCTGAAGGGCTATCATTTCTTCGACGATCATCCGAAGCTGGAAAGCTACTATGACATGATTGCCGGCATGGTAGACGGCGTGGCAGAGGATATGCTGAAGCTGTCCCTGAAACCGGAATCCACCATGAAAGGATTCCTGGCCCTCACTTCTGTAGAAGAAGCGGAAAACAAAGAAGTCACCTCGGAAGAAGCCTTCACTTCCACCCTGAAGGACTTCGAACTCCTTCGTGACGACGTGCTGGCTGTGAAGAAAGCAGCTGACGAAAGCGGCGACTACCTCACCAGCGCTCTCATGGACGATTACATCGAAAGCTTCTACAAGGAAATCTGGATGCTGCGTCAGGTACTGAAATAAGAAGAATCGCTGACTGACAGAAGGGGCTGTGGGAAATGTACATCATTTCTCACAGCCCCTTTTTGCCTGCCCTATGATGACAGGCTGCCTGCCGCCATGCGCGTGTACCATGGGGAAGTGAGATTTTGCTGCTCTGCTGCGCTTTCGTCGAAATGACGACAGGGCAAGGCGGCGTTTCTGCTATCTGAGGCGTGAGATTTCTCCACTCCGCTCCGCTACGGTCGAAATGACGAAGTGGCGAGTCGGCGTTTCTGTCATTTGCCCCTTTGAAATGACCGTATGCTGCCTGCCGCCACCGTCATCTCGAGCGGAGGGACATGGCGGTGTGGGGATAAAGACCTTGGGGCTATTGAAACGCTGAGTCGAGAGATCTCCGGTCGCTATGCTGCCTGCCATGGGAGAGTGAGATTTCTCCACTTCGCTTCGCTTCGGTCGAAATGACGACAGAGCAAGGCGGTGTTTCTGTCATTTGAGGCGTGAGATTTTGCGGCTCCGCTTTCGCCGAAATGACAGCGAAGCGAAGAGGGGTCGGTGTCCATCATTTCCCACAGTCCTTTTGGCATGGGCCCATTTCCTTCGTGAAAATGTTGCCCCACTCTGTTACAATAAATATATAAATTTCAATCTATTTTCCTTAAGGAGTTTCATATGTACGAAGAAACAACCATTGCAGCCATAGCCACCGCCCCCGGTGAAGGGGGCATAGGCATTGTCCGCATCAGCGGCAGTCAGGCTGCCGATGTGGCGGATGCCCTGTTTCATACGAAAAAAATCAAATCCTTTCATGAGGCCGAGCCTTACCGGCTCTACTTCGGCCATGTAGTCAGGAAGGACCAGAGGGTAGATGAAGGGCTGGCGGTGTACATGAAGGCACCCCATTCCTACACCGGCGAAGACGTGGTGGAAATCCAGATTCACGGCTCCACCGAAGCTCTCCGGGAGACATTGGAGCTGGCTTTGGAAAACGGCGCCCTCCCTGCCAGCCGCGGCGAATTTACCAAAAGAGCCTTTCTCAACGGCCGGCTTGACCTGACCCAGGCAGAAGCGGTGATGGACATTATCGAAGCCCGGGGCTCCGCCGCCCTGTCCCAGGCGGAAAGCCACCTTTCCGGCGCCCTGTCCCGCTTTGTGAAAATGAGCCGGGACGAGCTGACGGACCTTATTACCAAGCTGGAAGTAACCATCGACTATCCCGAAGAAGATCTGGAAGATTTGACCAATGAGCAGATTGGGGAAGGACTGGATGGTATCGAAAAGAGCCTTTCCTCCCTGCTGAAACGGTCGGAAGAAGGAAGAATCATCAAAGACGGCCTCCGCACCGCCATTGTAGGCCGCCCCAACGCAGGCAAATCCAGCCTCCTCAATGCCCTTCTCCAGGAAGACCGGGCCATTGTCACCGACATCCCCGGCACCACCAGAGACACCATCGAAGAATCCATCAAGATCGGCGGCGTCCCCCTGGTGCTTATGGATACCGCCGGCCTTCGGGAAACCGATAATAAAGTGGAAAAAATCGGCATTGAAAGGGCCAAAAAATCCATGGAACAGGCAGATCTGGTACTGGCCGTCATCGATGGCTCCCATTCCCTGGAAAAAGAAGACAGGGAGCTCCTTTCTTCCCTGAAAGGAAGAAAATCCATGGTCATCCTTAATAAATACGACCTGCCCCAGGAAGTGGATGAAGAAGAAATCAAAGCCCTGGCAGGAGATGCGCCGGTGGTATCCCTCTCCGCCCGCTACGGAAGCGGCATGGAAGAACTGGAAGAAGCTCTCCGCCGCCTCACCGAAACCCAGGACAGAGACGCCGGGAGACGGCTCTTCCTCACCAACCTCCGCCATGTGGACCTGGTGAAAAAAGCGCTGGAAGCTGTCCGCCGCGCCCAGCAGTCACTCAAAGACGGCATGCCGGCCGACTGCATTACCGTGGACCTGGTGGAAGCCTGGAACCGCATGGGTGAAATCACGGGAGAAACGGTGGACAACGAACTGATTAACAAGATTTTCGAACGGTTCTGCGTGGGGAAATAGCGGGATAGTGTACTGGTGAGCTGGGGGCTAGTGAGCTAGTGTACTAGTGAGCTGGTGAGCTGGTGTCCGCTGCCCGTCTCTCACCGGTCATCCTGAGCGAAGCGAAGGATCTCGGTAAGAACAGCAAGTGAGGAAATGCCGGTAAATACTAGGGAAGACGCCAGACAGTCAGATGTTTAGACATCAGATTTCCGCTGTCCGCTTACCGCTGCTGCTGCCTGCTGAACAGTATTCCCAACCCCAAGAGGGGAGAGGCGCCTTTGGCGGCCGGGTTCTATCGTTCGTGGGCTTTGCGCCGAACGATGGGCTTTCCCCACAGAACGGGCCGGTTCAGAGAGATTTATGTATGCCGCCGAAAACGGTCAGCCGACAAAAGGAAGGCCCTTTTATGGGCAGGCTAAGGGCCAACTTTGGCTGACGTGGAGGTCCTATGCAGGACCTCCACAGCCTATACTCATCGCCCGAAGGGCAATACCACCACCCTTTGAACCCTCTGAACCTTTTGACCCCGGGCGCCGAAGGCGCCTGAACCCTCAAGCTCCAAAGAGCCCTTGTATTTCCCCCTTTTAAACTATCTCTGGATTTTATATAATAAAGTATCGGCTTATTATAAAGAGAAGCAGCGCTCTGCTGCTTCTTTCATTGAAGAAAGAAGGAAACCATGTATCTTATTGATACGTATGATGTGATCGTGGTAGGAGCCGGCCATGCAGGCTGCGAGGCGGCCCTGGCTGCTGCCCGCCTTGGCTGCAAGACCCTCCTGACCACCATTTCCCTGGAAAACGTGGCTATGATGCCCTGCAATCCGGCCATCGGGGGACCGGGCAAGAGCCATCTGGTGAAGGAAATCGATGCCCTGGGCGGCGAAATGGGCATTGCCGCAGATAAGACTGCCATCCAGATGCGCATGCTGAATCTGGGAAAGGGACCGGCGGTCTATGCTCTCCGCGCCCAGTCCGACAAGAATGCTTACCACCGCTACATGAAGCAGGTGGTGGAAAACACGGACAACCTGGACCTGAAACAGGTGCAGGTCATGGATATCATTGTGGAAGATGGGAAATGCGTAGGCATTACCACGGAGCTTCACGAAGAATACCGGGCCAAAGCAGTGATTCTCTGTACCGGCACCTACCTGGACAGTGAAATCATTATCGGCGACACCATGTATTCCGGCGGCCCCAACGGCATGCGCCCCTCCGTAGGCCTTTCAGAAAATCTGAAGAAACATGGCCTGGACATTCTCCGTTTCAAAACCGGCACCCCCAGCCGCGTGGACATCCGGAGTCTCCATCTGGACCATATGCAGCTGGAACAGGGAGATCCCAAGAACCATGCCTTCTCCTTCATGGACGAACGGGCAGACCGGAACCAGCGGAACTGCTGGCTCACCTACACCAATGAAACCACCCATGCCATTATCCGGGAAAACCTCATGAGAGCCCCCAAGTATGCCGGCCTCATCCACGGCGTCGGAGCTCGCTACTGCCCTTCCATCGAAGACAAGGTGGTCCGCTTCCCCGACAAGAAACGGCATCAGCTCTTCATCGAACCGGAAGGCCTTGATACCAATGAAATGTATGTCCAGGGCATGTCCACATCCATGCCCATTGACGTGCAGTACGCCTTCCTCCGCACCATTCCGGGACTGGAAGATGTGAAGGTCATGCGCCCGGCCTATGCCATTGAATACGACCTGCTGGATCCCCTGCAGCTCTATCCCACACTGGAAGTGAAGAAACTGCCGGGCCTCTACTCCGCGGGCCAGTCAAACGGCACCTCCGGCTACGAAGAAGCCGCTGCCCAGGGCCTCATGGCCGGCATCAATGCGGCCCTTAAAATCAAAGGAAAGGAACCCTTCATTCTGGGCCGCCACGAAGCCTATACCGGCGCCTTAATCGACGACCTGGTGACTAAGGGCACCAACGAACCCTACCGCATGATGACCAGCCGCAGCGAATACCGGCTCATTCTCCGTCAGGACAATGCAGACCTGCGCCTTACCCAGAAAGGCTACGACATCGGTCTGGTTACAGAAGAACGGTACCGCCGGTTCCTGGACAGGAAGAGAAAATTTGAAGAAGCCATGCACTACATTCGCACCAAACGCTTCACCCCCAAGGCAGAGGTGAACGCCGCCCTGGAAAGCATAGGCTCCGCGCCCCTCACTACCGGCATGGGAGCCGATAAGATTCTGAAGCGTCCGGAAATGACCTACCAGAAAATGGTGGACGTTCTGGGCTGCCCTTCCTTCGATCCCGAAGCGGTGGAGGAAATGGAAATCACTGTGAAATATGAAGGCTACATTGCCCGTCAGGAGGCAGCCGTGAAGAAAGCAGCCCGCATGGAAAATGAAAAAATGCCCAAAGACATGGACTATCTCCATCTGGACGGCATTTCCATCGAAGCCAGGCAGAAACTGGATAAAATCCGGCCCCTCTCCCTGGGACAGGCCTCCCGCATCTCCGGCGTATCCCCAGCGGACATGTCGGTACTCATGGTATACGTGAAGCGAATGAAAGCAGGGAAATAAGAGACGGTGCCACTGGCGGTGAGAAACTGTATTCCCGAAGGTTGACGCCCGCTGGCGCGGGTGAGGGTTGATGGGCCATGCGCTAACGCGCTGGCCCAAGGGTTCTGTCCGGGACCGGCTTTGCCTCCCGGACTGTTTGAGGGCCTCCGGCCCAGGAAGTTATATAGTATTGTGGAGGTCCTGCATAGGACCTCCAAGTCAGCCAAAGTTGGCCCTTAGCCTGCCCATAAAAGGGCCTTCCTTTTAGTCGGCTGACCGTACCGCTGGCGAGGTGGGCGCTAAAGGCGCCATTTTAATGCCGCCAAAGGCGGCATATATGCTCATCGCTCCGAAGGAGCGATACCACAAACCTCGGCCCAAAGGGCCGTCAAACTTAAGAACCCTCAGGCCGAAAGGCCTGTCAAACCTGAGAACCTTTTTATACGACAGTCCTTTCTTCTCACAGGGAAATGAAGAGAAGAAGGACCATTTCATCACATATTTCTTTTTGGAAGGAGAAAAGAAAAAAGATGACAGCCTGCGAAATGATGGAGGCCCTGGGCCTTCCGGCCAATGAGGAGGCCGCAAGAAAGCTGACTGAGTACAATGCCATGGTCATTGCCATGAGCAAAAAAGTGAATCTCACAGGCATTAAGGATGTGGACGAAAGCCTCATCAAGAATGTCTATGATTCCCTTACCGTATACGATCCCAAATATTTTCCTGCAAAGGGACGGGTCCTTGACCTTGGCACCGGCGCCGGATTCCCCGGCGTGCCCCTGGCCATCCTGCGGCCCGATATGCAGTTCCTTCTGGTGGATTCCATCCAGAAAAAACTGACCTTCATTGAAGACGCCTGCGCCGATCTGGGAATCAAAAACGTGAAATGCCTCCATATCCGGGCAGAAGAGGGAGGACGGAGAAGAAAGACCAGGGAAGCCTTCGATGTGGTCACCGCCAGAGCGGTGAAGGCCATGCCCATCATAGCGGAATGGTCCCTTCCCTTCGTAGCCGTAGGCGGCGTCTTTGCCGCCATGAAAGGCCCCGGCGCCGATGAGGAAATGAAGACGGCAGGCCGGATCCTTCGGGAGCTTCACGGCACACTGGAAGAAAAGAAAGAACTTACCCTGCCGGGAGGAGACCGCCGCACCATCCTTTACATCCGGAAAACAGCGCCCTGCCCGAAAACCTATCCCCGGAAAGTGGGTATTGCAGAGAAAAAACCGGTATTGGGAGAATAGGGGCTGGTGAAACCTGCTCTCCGCTCTCTGCCTGCGGAGACACTATGTATGCTGGACATTATGCTCATTTATCATAAGAAGGATAAACACGTAAACGTCTTGCGCCCCCTTTAGGGGGAGAGGGCCGCGGAGTGGCGAGGGAGTGTACGAGGCTGCAAGCTCCCATGATACTCTATGTGGCGGAGATCACCGAAAGGAAGCTGTAAAATTGCGGCGCCAGCCGCCACCGCAGCCCCAGCCCAAAGGGCCGTCAGCCTTAGAACCTTAAGAACCTCCGCCTGCGGAGGGGACGTGAACCTTTTCTGCTGCACCCTTCGCATTCTGGACATTTCATTCCGTAGCCCTTCTGCACAGCCCGCTGCCGCAGGCAGCCATAACCTGCGGCAAAGCCATGCTCCCTTTTTTGACCCCACGGCGGGAGCCGCAATTTCATATTGCGAACATTGTCTATTTCTTGTATACTATAGAAATGAAAAAGTGACTGGCGGTTAAAAACAGGAATGAGCCAGCAGGCATGGGAGGTTCGCATGGCATTAACGAAAAAAGCGGAAAGAACGAAGTCCAAACTTCTGGCATCAGCAAGGAAGCTGATCGGGGAAAGAGGATTTGACAGGGTTTCCGTGGAAGATATTACAAGGGACAGCGGCGTAGCCAAAGGAACTTTCTATCATTATTTCAAATGTAAGGAAGATGTGGTGGCAGAGCTTTCGTTCCAGTCCAGCCAGACGATTCTGGAAGAGTCCGTCCATTTTGACGGGACGGCGGATGAACGGTGCTTTCACTATGTGACAGCCCTGTGCCGTGATGCGGACTGGGCGGGGGTGCGGCTGGTGCGCCAGTGGATTCGGGAAGCCATGGAATCGGAGGAAGAGGATTCGGAAGCCAAGGCCTGCCTCTACGATATCTACAATGCCATTGTGAAAATCTGCGCCGTGCGCCAGGGCCGGGGCCCGGGGGAACTGACGGAAGATGCCCCTCTGGATACGCTGGCCAAACTGCTGATGAGCCATGTCTTCGGTGCTTTAATTATCTGGTGCATGATGAATGGTTCCTGGAATCTGTCGGAGCAGTCTGTGAAATATATGGAAATCGACATAAAAAACCTTTTCAAGCCCTACATGATAGGGGAATAAAAAGAGGCTGTGAAAAAATGGTCATCATTTTTTCACAGCCCTTTTTCTATTTCTTTTTTTGATGGTAGGCTTCCCGCCCGTTTGAGCGGGGCTTCGTGCCGGTATGGGTGGGAAGGGTGTGGGCTCTATGGAAACTCTGAGCCGGGAGATTTCTCCACTCTGTGGAGACTCTGCATAGAGTCTCCAAGTCAGCCGAAGTTGGCCTCTAGCCTGCACAATAAGAGGCTTTCCTATTGGCGGCTGACCGGCTGCGGTCGAAATGACGGAGGGAAGGGATCGGTGTCATTCATGGCATGTGATTGCAGGAGCTTGCATCCGCTCCTTCTCTTTGCTTACTATCTGATAGAGGGTCCATCATTTCTTCACAGCTCTTTTTCTATTGACCAGTTTCCATAAAAATGGTATGATTCATATCATAAGAGACAATAAAGTCTCAAAAGATATAGTAAAGTTTTTACAGGAAAGGAGTGTGCCATGCATCTGGAAAGCAGGGAAGAAGAATTGAAGAAACTGGCCCTTGCCTTCTGCACGAATCCCCGCAGGACCGCCGGCGAGCTGGCGGCAGCGGCAGGTATCAGCAAAGCCACCTTCTACCGGGTTTACGGCTCTCGGGAAAACTTGTCCCGTCTGCTCAGCGAAAAGGCACGGGAAAAAGTGTCCTTCCTCATGGAACTGGTGAATGAGGAAAAGGGCGATACGAAAAGCTATCTTCGGAAAATCATTCGCTGCTGCTGCGATAACAAGGAGTTTCTTATGCTCCTCTGCTGCGGCTATGCCACCGGCAGTATCGACAGCTGGTGCCAGGACACCTATACCCGGCAGATGACCGATTTCTTCCTCCGGGGACAGAAATCCGGCACCTTTCGGGTAGATATTCCTGCCTCCGTGATGACGGAGCTTTTTGCAGGAGCCATGTGGTCTCTCTTTGAAGGAGAGTGTCATGGCCGGGTGGCATCTGCCAGCCTGCCGGACTACTGGGAAGCCTTTTTCCTGAAGGGAATTGAAAATCAGTCAGAAAGAGAGGAAGAACATTGAAAGAAGTCAAACCGTCCAAGCGGCCTATACTGGCCTACTACGCCATCATATTCCTGGTGATCATCTTCTTTAACTCCCTCATCATGCCCATGTTCAAGAGTAATGAAGTGAAGAGCGTGGATTATTCCAGCTTCATCACCATGACGGAGAACAAGGAAATCGACAAGGTGCAGGTAGAGCAGGACCAGATTCTTTTCACCAAGAAAGGGGATAAGCAGGCCTACAAAACAGCACCTATGAATGATCCCCAGCTGGTGGACAGGCTCCATCAATCGGGAGCCGATTTCACCGGCAAAATCACAACCCCCATGAATCCGCTCCTTGATCTGGCCCTGACCTGGATTCTGCCGATCCTCATTTTCTTCGGCATCGGCCATTATATGAACAAGAAAATCATGAAGAACATGGGCGGCCCCGGAGCCATGCAGTTCGGCCTGGGAAAATCGAATGCCAAGATCTTCGTGAAGCCCACGGACGGTATCAAATTCTCCGATGTGGCAGGGGAAGATGAAGCCAAGGACAGCCTGAAGGAAGTGGTGTCCTATCTCCACAACCCCAGCCGGTATAAGGAAATCGGCGCCAAAATGCCGAAGGGCATCCTGCTGGTGGGACCGCCAGGCACCGGCAAAACCATGCTGGCCAAAGCAGTAGCCGGCGAATCGGAAGTTCCCTTCTTTTCCATTTCGGGCTCTGAATTTGTGGAAATGTTCGTAGGCATGGGCGCTGCCAAGGTGAGAGATCTCTTCAAGCAGGCCAAGGAAAAGGCCCCCTGCATCGTGTTCATCGATGAAATCGATGCCATCGGCAAGAAGCGCGGCGGCGCCGCTATCGGCGGAAATGACGAAAGAGAACAGACCTTGAACCAGCTGCTCACGGAAATGGACGGATTCGAAGACAATACAGGCGTCATCATTCTGGCAGCCACCAACCGTCCCGAATCCCTGGATCCCGCCCTCACCAGGCCGGGCCGTTTCGACCGGCAGGTGCCGGTAGGACTGCCGGACCTCCAGGGCCGTGAAGCCATCCTGAAGGTGCATGCCAGCAAAATCAAGCATGCCCCCAATATCGACTACAACAAAGTGGCCCGTATGGCTTCCGGCGCTTCCGGTGCCGAACTGGCCAATATCGTGAACGAAGCAGCCCTCCGGGCCGTCCGCGACCACCGCAGCTACGCTACGGAAGAAGACATGGAAGCCTCCATCGAAGTGGTTATTGCAGGCTACGAGAAGAAACATGCCATCCTGTCGGATAAGGAAAAATGCGTAGTCTCCTACCATGAAATCGGCCATGCCCTGGTGGCTGCCCTCCAGTCCCATTCCGCCCCGGTACAGAAGATTACCATTATCCCCCGTACCAGCGGCGCCCTGGGCTACACCATGCAGGTGGACAAAGGAAACCATTACCTCATGACTAAGGAAGAACTGCTGGACCAGATTGCCACTTTGACCGGCGGCAGGGCCGCAGAAGAAGTGGTCTTCCACACCTCCTCCTCCGGCGCCTCCAACGATATCGAAAAAGCCACCAAGCTGGCCCGGGCCATGATTACCCGCTTCGGCATGAGCGATGAATTCGGCATGGTAGCCATGGAAACAGTGACCAACCAGTACCTGGGCGGCGATACCACCCTGGCTTGCTCGCCGGAAACGGCAGCCCGCATCGACCGGGCCGTATCGGACCTCATCAAGACCCAGCACGCCAAGGCTGTGAAACTGCTGGAAGAAAACCGGCCCAAGCTGGATGCCCTGGCCAAGTACCTCTATGAGAAAGAAACCATTACAGGAGAACAGTTCATGCACATCCTGGAACATGGGGTGCCGGAAGAAAAACCGGCAGCACCGGCTCCGTCCATGGACCTGAACCTGGAAAAATAAAATTCTGTCATATCCCATGAAAAAAAGGGCTGCCAGGAAATGGAAATCATTTCCTGGCAGCCCTTTTGCGAATCGTTTCCTGCCGGCTTGGTACAAAAGGACTCACCGAATCATGTGAACTGACGGTCAATTTGTGGTATAATTTATAGATATTTCATATCTTTTTTACAAATTTCTTACGCGAGGTGCATGGTGAAACAAGTGATTCTATCCGCCCTTTCCTGGGTGGTATCCACGTCTCTGGTGATTATGGCGCTGCTCCATTTTGGCGGGGACTTCCCCGACATCCACAGCTACGTACAGCCCCGGCTGGGGGCGGCGCTTCTGGTCTTCCTGATCGTATCCTTCGGTCTCTTTACCGTGATGGACAGGAAATATCTGAAGGCTCTTCTTCCCTGGGCGGTGATTCTTCCCCTTCTCTGGATGGGCACCTTTACCTGGGCCTACGGCTTTGCTTCCCTGCCGGAGAAAAAACACCTGGGTGACTACTACGTGCTGGGAGCTCTCCTCATGGCGCTGCCCTATGTGTATACCGCCCTCACGGCCCGCAGGAAACGGTTCTCCTCCCTGTGGACAGTCATTGCCGGGGTGTATACCTTCTTCATGGTGATAATTCCTTTCATCTACATCGGCTACTACGTCCTCTTCGGCGGTGAAATGGATATGTTTGCCATGATGGCCGTGCGCTCCACCCATTTGAAGGAAATCAAAGACTTTCTGCGTACCATGGGCTCCCCGGCCCATGCAGTCATGGCAGCGGCAGCTCTTGCCATTGTCATTGCCTGCGCCGTCACCCTCTCCCGGAGCCTCATGAGAAAAGCCAGGACCTTTGAAGGAAACATCCTCCGGGGCAGCGGGAAAGCCTTCCCCATCGGTCTGGCAGTGATTTCCCTCCTCTTCTTCGGCGGCTTCTACCGTCAGATTACCCATGTATTTCCTGCCTCCATCATTAAAGCACTGAACTCCTCAGGCAGCGAATTCCAGCTCCTCCAGAAACTGAACGACAACCTGGACAAGAACGTCAAAACCATGACCTTCATCCCGCCGAATCCGGGAAGCGGCATTGACGAAGGCACCCACATCGTCATTATCGGCGAAAGCGCCAATAGGGACCACATGAAAGCCTTCACGCCGGACTATCCCGAAAATACCACCCCCTGGCTTTCGGAAATGGCCAAGTCAAAGGACTTCGCCCTGGGATACAAGGCCTACTCCAATTTCCCCAATACCCTTTTCTCCCTGTCCTACGCCATGACCAGCGCCAACCAGTACAGCGACATGTCCTTTGAAGACGTGGTGAGCATGGTGGACGTGGCCAAAGCCGCCGGCTACCGTACCGACTGGATTTCCTTCCATAACCGGAGCTCCATGTCCAGCGCCGGCGTCACCATGATTGCAGAACGCTGCGACGACTCCTACTGGGAAAAGAACTATGACGGCTACACCCTGGAAGTGCTGAAGAAACTGCCGCCTGCCAAAAAGCGGATCATCTTCATCAACATCGATGGCAGCCACTACACCTACCTTGCCCGGGTGCCTGTGAACCTGCGGGACAAACTGGGCATTTCCAAAGAAGATCCCTACCATGACTACGACCTTACCATCGCCTATGACGATCAGGTGATGAAGGACATCTTCGAATACGCCAAGGAAAACCTGAACCTGAAATCCATGATTTACTTCTCCGACCACGGCGAAAATATGAAGCACTACCACACCACCTCCCCCTTCTACTATGACATGGTACACATTCCCTTCTTCGTCTACCTTTCTCCGGACTACCAGGCCGCCCATCCGGAACTCATGCCTGCCCTGAAATCCCATGAGCAGCAGGTCTTCACCAACGACCTGGCCTTCGACACCGTCACTGGCATCTGGCAGGCAAAGACCAACTTCTACCAGTCCCAATACGACTTCTCCTCGAAGGACTACGCCATCAACATGGACAACGCTACCACCTTTGAAAGAAAGAAGAAAATCAAAGACGACCCTGTGTGGCAGGGAAAATGAAAAAAGAGCAGGAAACCGAAACGGTTTCCTGCTTTTTTTATGCCTTGGAAATAGTGAACCATGACATAACTGTCAGAGGCGTAAGAGCTGTATCCCTGAGCCGGGAGGCGCACATGGCCTGATCCTAACCGGCAGGGAAGTCATCCCGAGAGCCTCAAAGCACAGGCCCCGAAAGAACCCCTTCCAAAGGTAAAAATCTCAGTCCCTTGAAAACAGATCCCTGGTATATACCTTATCCTTTACCGGCAGGAGATCTTCACTTACTCGGTTAGCCAGAATGATGTCCGATGTCTCCCGGAACCCTTCCAGATCATGGGTGACAGGCACGCCTTCAAAGGCGTCCTTGTCCAGGGTGGGCTCATAAATGATAAGGTCTATCCCCTTTTCCTTCAGCCTTTCGATGATACCCTGGATGGCGGAAGAACGGAAATTATCACTGCCGCTCTTCATGGTGAGGCGGTAAATGCCCACCAGTTTTGGCGAAAGAGAAGCGATATGGTCTGCAATGTACTGCTTCCTCGTTTCATTGGCCTCCACCACCGCGCGGATCATGGTTTCCGGCACATCCCTGTAATTGGCCAGAAGCTGCTTCGTATCCTTGGGCAGGCAGTAGCCGCCGTAGCCGAAGGAAGGATTATTGTAGAAATCGCCGATGCGGGGATCATAGCCCATGCCCTTGATGATATCGGCGGTGCGCAGCCCCTTTTCCTCGGCGTAGGTGTCGATTTCATTGAAATAAGCCACCCGGATGGCCAGGAACGTATTGGAAAAGAGCTTGATGGACTCCGCTTCCGAAGACCCCGTAATAAGCACAGGAATCTCCTCCTTAATAGCCCCCTCCTGCATGAGGGACGCAAAAAGGCGGGCCCCCGGAAGAAGGGATTCCTTCCCCTTCGGAATACCGACGATAATGCGGGAAGGATAGAGGTTGTCATAGAGCGCCTTCCCTTCCCGGAGAAATTCCGGTGCAAAGAGGATGGAAAGGGCGGGGTACCTCTCGGAAATCTTCTGGGTGTAGCCGATGGGGATAGTGGACTTGATGATTACCAGCGCCTTCGATTTCACCCGCTGGATCTGGGACAGGATGGACTCTACCGCCCTCGTATCGAAATGGCCGGTGACATCATCATAATTCGTAGGCGCCGCAATGATGATGAGCTCTGCCTCCCGGTAAGCACTGTCCCCGTCCAGAGTGGCAGTGAGAGAAAGATTTTTATGCTTCAGGTAGTCCTCAATATAGGCATCCGCAATGGGAGACTCCCGGCGGTTCACCATATCCACCTTCTCCGGAATCACATCCACTGCAGTCACCTCATGATGCTGGGCAAGAAGAATGGCGTTGGACAGTCCCACATAGCCGGTACCGGCAATGGCAATTTTCATAATATTTCCTCGCTTCTTTAAAAGATTATTTACTTTATTATACTCTTTCCCCGCCCCCTTTGCGACAGCCCGTGAGACACCGATGGGGCCAGAATGACTCTATAGACAGAGAAGCGAGGAGCCCGGAAGAGCGGCTGCCACATCCTGCCTGCGCACATCCATGGAAAGCAGGATCGCCGCCCTTCCCTATGATCGCTTCCCTGTCAGCCGGCTGAAAACTTCATAGAAAAACTTCCTGGATTCCCCAAAGCGCTTTCGGTACCCGCTCGGGTGATTTCAGGGAGTTTTTTTGCGTGAATGAGAGGAGTCTGTAACCAATCTAATGATAGAAATCCGGAAACGCCCATAAAGACTGGTAGCTGTAAAAGAAGATGAAACTTTGGTAAAATAAAAAATAGAACGGATGAATCCAATCAAATCGATTGACTGCGGTTTTATTTACCTGTTCACTGCCGCATAGGCAGTTTAGAAATGGGATGATAGTTAATCAACCACATGCCGAAATACCGATTGACTTAGGTCAATCGGTATTTTATTTTGCAAAAGGACTTTCCTGTTTTATCGCCTGCAAGTCTGATATAATACGCTGCTCTTTGAACTGTTCGGAAATTCCGAATAGTTCAATAGAATTGCAGGAGGCTTTGGCGCAGATGGAAGCAGGGAATCAATAGAGCATCGCAAAGGCACGCAAAAGACGGAAAAGCCTATCAGGGGGGATCCAGGTAAGTTCAACTAAGGAACCAGGCGTCTACGCCTTCTAACTTGCATGGGTGCTGCTTAGCTCTTGAGTGCTCGAGATATTCATGAAGAACCTTTTATGTGCAGACCAAGGGTTGGTTTTCCCCGACTTGCGTATTCTATGCAAGATAGGATAAGCACATTATAGTGAAAAGTCTTGCAGGCGTTCTGCCTGATGCTTTTCTGTGTTTTGCTTGACTTCTGTTGTCTGCCGGTTTTAAAAGCAGAGAGAAGAAAAGGAAATCCCTGTTTCTTTCTCTTTCATTACCATGGATGGAAAAGGCAAATAAGATAATGTATGTGTCATTTCTAAAGATACTTTCTTATCATTAGTATTTATTCTTGTTGGATTTGCAAGAGCTTAAAATATAAATAATTTTATTATAGTTCAATTATATTGATAAATAGTCGTCATTTTCCATATATTTCAACTATATTTTCATAATATAGTTGAAATATATGGAAAATGGTGGTATTATTTGTATAAAGTAATAATTATTTTTAGATATGGAGGGCCTATATGGATAGTCAGTATCAAAAGGGAAAGCGAGAAAGGTTTCTGAAATTGGCAGAGAAAAGGACAAATAAAATATTGAATGATTTAAGACTATTGGGAAACTGTTCAAATAAAGCAAATTATGAGTATACAGATGAAGAGGTTCGCCAAATGTTTAGCAGTATAGATGGGGAACTGAAAAGAGTCAAAGCATTATTTAAAGATAAAGCAAAAGGTGATTTTAAATTTTAGGAGTTGATACTATGGGAAATCGTGAGTGGTATTTTGTGAATAATAACGGTGCGCTTGACGATGGTGGAAATAATCCTGGAATTGAAACATTTAGTGATTGTCCAATCAAATCCATGGTTAGAGAAGTTATTCAAAACTCAATTGATGAGAGAGTTAATAACAAGATACCAGTCACCGTACAGTTTTCCTTGTTTAGTTGCTCACAAGCTGATATTCCTGGGATGGGGCAGCTTCAAGGTGTTTTTAAAGAATGCCTTGAAAGTCTGAATGGATTGAAACGGTCACAAAAGCATGTTCGGGATTTCTTCGAACAGGGGATAGCTAAAATGAATGCAAAGATAAATGTGTTAAGAATTAGTGATTTTAATACAATAGGGCTGACAGGAGCAGAGACGGGAGATGAAAACGGACATTGGTATAGTTTAATTAAGGGTAGAGGTTCTTCTAATACGAAAACAAGTATCTCATCGGGGAGTTTTGGAATTGGGAAAACTGCTCCTTTTGCATGTTCTTCTTTTCGTACTATTTTTTATGCGTCAAGGTGTGGCAATGTAGACTCGTATGTTGGCGTTTCATATTTAATTTCACATAGGCATCGGGAAGGATCAAAAGTTTATAAAACAATAGGAACTGGTTTTTATTCAGATAGTCAGAAATTAAATGCGATATTAGAACCATTTGGAATGGATGGATTTAAAAGAGAAGAAGATGGTACTGATATTTATATCTTAGGGTTTGATTATCCGCATAATGTTATTGAAGAAATCAAACGGGAGATTGTCTGCAATTTTTTTATAACAATTAAAATGAAACGTTTAGTTGTCAAAGTGGGTAATGAGGTAATTGATGCTTCAAATATTGGACATTATATAGAGGCTCTTGATGATGAATTCAATAATATTAAAAATTACTATAATTTACTGAATTCAGAGGATTGTCAGGATGAAGATACTAAAGTCATTAAGCTTGATTCAAATGATTATGGTAAAGACATCATCTATACTGATGATGATAACCATAAGTCTTCGATTCAGGATGGTGAATGCAAGCTGTATCTTCATAGAGGCCCTGATTTAAATCGGAAGGTCTTAATGACTAGAGAAAATGGTATGACATTATTTGAAGAAAATAATATAAGTTCAATTTCCTTTACAGGAATACTTAGAATAACAGGAAATACAATGAATGCTATTTTTCGGGATATGGAAGTCCCTACCCATGATAAATGGACTACAGAGCACCGCCTGGGAGATGAGGCTATTTACCGAAAGGCATATAGCGGGTTAAAGAAGTATATTAGACAAAAAGTTAAGGCTTGCTTTAGTGATACGGATGAGGAAAAGATTATGGCATATGGAATGGATGAATTCTTTTCTGAAGCAGGAGAAGATCAGGGACGTACTAAAATCAGCGTACTTGAGCATCCTGTTAAAGTGTCTGTTGCTAAAGGAAAGGCGGTAAAGCAGAGAAAGAAAAAAGGTCAGGATATTTCTCAGGCGGGAGGTAATGATATTTATGCGCCCGTCCCAGGTGGTGATGGAAGAGACGTGATTCATAGGCGTACACAGAAAAAAGATAACTCTGATAATAAGCAGAAACAGAGATTTGCCTATGTTCCGCTTGATGGCAATAGATTAAGGGTGATTAAGGCGGATATACGTTCTGGGGTTTATACAGTCAGGGTAAAATTTCCGGCCCGGAGAAAAGCTGCACGAATCAAGTTCACAGTTCATGGAGAGAATGGAGAGTTCAATATAAATATTAAGAAAGCTACTTCGAATAACCATGAGTTATGGCACGACAAGAATGAGGTCGAAATCAGTCATCCGAAAAAAGATGATGTTATGTTTATTGATATTCAATTTCCGTTCACAGGTTCCTTAATTATGGTGGAGGCGGATTATTATGAAGCTAAATAAATATCTTGCTCCATATCCAGTATTATCTGCTGAAGATAATGACTATGTGGATTCTTTCTTTTCAGCAGAACTTGAAGCGAATCAAGAGTTTGGCAGAGTAGATTTAAGAATTAAATATAAGCTAAATGATGAGGGCCTTTTGAAACTTATAGATGATGGGTTTGCCGAATATGTCACTCATGTAGAGTGCTCACTTTTGGGCTTCCGCAAAATGAGTCAATCATATGAGAAAGAAGTGAATATTATAATTGATGAAAATGCCTTAGCTGATTCCTCTGATATCAGTACTTTCATTGTTGCAAAAAGAGATATACCTAAATATTCTAATGAAAAATTTAGTTATATATATGGTAAAAACGCCTCTTTTTTCATTCCTAAAGATAGTATTTTAGCTATTGGTCCATATTTCACATTAAATACGGACCGTAGTGATAAGGCCTATTCAAAAATTACTGATATTTTTGCTATTGTTCATGATTATAAAGAACCGGAAGAAAGCTGGATGTCTTTTGACGATGACTGTATTCAGGTTCATGTGAATAAAGAAATGAAAAATAAATACAATGCATATAAGATATCGGATAGGTATACTCTGTTGACGATTTTTTTCCTTCCTGCACTTACGGAAGCACTTTCCCTGATGGCACGGTCTGGTGATTCTTATAGTTCCTATAAATGGTATGAAATTATCAATAAGGTTTTGAAAAACAATAATATAATGATTTCTGATTTGATGGTTGAACCGGGACCGGACAAATGTTATGTGGGGAATATTGCACAGAGGATATTTAAGTCCCCTATAGAAAAGGCTCTCATGGAAATTGATGTTGATGATAAGGAATGAGGGGGAAGGATTATGTATCTGCAGTTCTTAACTCGTGAGGGAGTAAGTGATTTAAAAAATCATTTTACGGAAAATCTGCCATATTATCTTGCAAAAGAAAAGTCGTACTTTGAAGAGTATTTAAATAAAAAGGGATATTTGCAGGACTCAAATATTGCGGTAGATGAAACATTTGTAAAAAAGCTTCAATATACTGATAATGATAAGAACGATGATATCGTAAATGCTACCTTGCTACATAAGGCATTATTTAATCTCAAACCATATGTTGCAATGGATGAGCGAATCTGGTGTGCATTATGTCATACATTACTATTCGACTATGTAGTGTCAAAAAGGAATAAAATTATTGAGGGATTAAAAAATATCTCCTCAAATAGTAAAAGCCAAGAGAAAGAAAGATTATTGAAAGCATTAAAAAATTCTTTTTTTACACATACGATTTATGGTCTTCGCCGTGGTACTTATGTTAACTGCGTATCATCTTTATGGTGGGGCGCATATCTCGTTTATGATGTTAAGAACAAGGACAATCCTTATGAGTTGCTTAAAACTGTTGCGAAGTATGGATTCCCGAGCACAATACTTCCTTTGTCGGCAAGTCGGATTTTAACGCGCAAAGAAACTTGCTTGGGGTTTTTAAAAGAAGTTCAGGCGCTCAGAAACCAAGGTATGACAATAAAACGAGATCCGGTCTTTTGGGGAGTTAGGTATTTAAACTGTATAGCTGGACTATCTATGTTAGATATGAAAACAGAAGCGGAAATCAGGGATATTACGAGGAAATATTATACTGAGGTCTTTAAGGATGAAACGGTTTAGGCTCCGGGAGATGTGTGATATAGCAAAATGGATGTTCTAACTCCAAAACAACGGTTTAAAGCCATGAGTCATATTCGTGGGCGGGATACATCAATTGAAATCAAACTGAGGAAGGCTTTGTGGCATAAAGGTTACAGATATCGGAAAAACTATAAAAAGCTGCCAGGGTCACCGGATATTGCTATCACGAAGTATAAGATAGCCATATTTTGTGACAGTGAGTTTTTTCATGGAAAAGATTGGGAACGTAAGCTGCATATCAAAGTGGCAAACGGAGCTCATGCAGATTTTTGGGCTCGGAAAATTACCAGGAACATACATAGGGATATGGACAATAATAAGGCTCTGGAGTATCTGGGATGGACGGTCTTGCGGTTTTGGGGAAAGGAAATACAGAAAAAGACAGATCAGTGTGTCGAAGTAGTGGAAAAGGTTATTGAACAAAAGAAGCTGGGATATGATGTGGATTCAGAAGAATTCAATTATCGTATGGAATATGAATACGCAGATTTTTCAATTAATGACACGAAAAAGGAACAACCCCATAAATAAAAAAATCGGAATGAGAAACATTCCGATTTTTTATTTATCTTCATTTTGGAAAATATTATCCAACACTTTGGCCATCCGGGTAATCATAGGGACAACCAGAGCATTACCCATGCAGAAATATCTAAATTTCTCAGGCATTTGAACGTTAGCAGTCCAATTATCATCAAATCCCTGGATTCTTTCCGCTTCTAAAGGGGTGATGAGTCTCATCTGGTTTCGCTCAGGATCCAGAATTACATGGGTGCTCCTGTTTAATGAACTTTCTGAGGTCAGCATTGTTCGGGCAGGCTTATCTATACTGTCCGGAAATGCGATGGCGCCTTCGCTGAAAGTATATTTATGTCCATTTCTTGATGTACGTTCAATACGTTTGGCACCTTTCAGATATTTCCACTTTTCAAAGGTGTCACCAACAAGGAAATATTTATCAGGTACATTTTTCTCCATTAGTGAACGGATTGTTTTGGGCTGCTCGCAAACAGGAGTAATTTTGGCAGTGAATATCTTACCATTTGTCATGTATCCTGCATTTTCAAATGGAAACTGGAATGAATCGGAAATACCAGGGATATCATTAAAGTCCAAAATGGAAGTTTTTATCTCATCTTCCGTGATTTCTTGGATGGAGAAGGCGCGGGCAAAAAAGCCATCATGATTGAAAATCGATGGGATTTCTTTTGGGGAACCTGACCACTGGTGTGCTTTTCCATAAGAAGTATTGTTCTTGTAAGCAAATATGAATGTTCTTCTTCTTCGCTGTGCAGCACCATAATCTGCGGCATTAATAACACGCCATTCCACGGAATAGTCAAGGCTGGCCAGACAGGCTAGTATGACGCCAAAGTCCCTTCCACGTTGGGAAGCTGGCGATTTCAGCAATCGGTCCACATTTTCGAAAAGAGCGAAAGGTGCTTTCTTTGTCTCTAACGTATCACGGATTTGCCACCATAAGACCCCTTTCTTCCCTTGCAGGCCTTTTGATCCTGGCAGAGGTCTGGCAACGGAATAGTCCTGGCAAGGAAAGCCGCCAACCAAAAGATTATGGTCAGGTATATCGTTCTTATCTACCAAGGCAATGTCAATTCCGGTCTTATCATCAATGTCGCCCCAATGACCTACATAGCAGGCATGGGCCCATTGCTTTTTTTTATTTGGTTCCCATTGCGAGAACCAAACGGTTTTCCAGTCTTTCGACTCTCTTTCCAAACCAAGTCGAAAACCGCCTACTCCGGCAAAGAGTTCACAAACTGTTTTTTCCATATCATACCTCGCTTTATGAGATAGTTTATCACATATTGTCAAAGGGATCAACAGGGGGAGTCGTTTTCTTCAATGCTTCAGGGATGGGGCCAAAATTGACAATAAATATCCTTTATTAAGCCAAAAACTTTGGCGTGGCATCCAGCGGCCATCCGGCAATTGATCAGAATCAGAATAAGAGCCGTTCCCGTATACAGTTCCGTCAAGCAGCTTAAAGAAACGCTTTGATGTATGTGGACGGACATGAGCGATACGGTTTTCAGTGGACTTGGGTAGATTATTTTTGAAGACGATTCCGTTTTTCTGCTTTTCCGGAGTGAGGATTATACCTTCGGAGACAACCTTTCGCGTATTCTCCCAAACCTTTTTCACATCGCTGTTTATATCATGATAAGGCATGTTCCAAAGCTGGCAACCTTTTAAAATATAATGATCTCCTTTGGCACGGAAAACGACAAATAAGAATTTTGTCTCATCTAAATAATTGAACAATATGGAGTTTTCCCATTCATCTTCCTTGAGAAGTTCTTTAAACTGGAATGGAGGGAGGGGGCTGTGCTCCTTGAGCTGTCCTTTTTCTGTTAACTTTAAAACCTTTACAACAATATTCGCCTTTAAAAATTCTGCGGCTCTATTGGATTTGATACCAAGCATCCGATATGCCAGGTCAATCCATTGGGCTTTGTTGCGGTTATATGGGCGGTCGAACATCTGGCTTAACTCTATATCTGTTTTTCCGGCATACTGATTAATCTGCCCCTGAATATAGTCTTCAAAGGATTGATTTCTCAGCAGACTAGCGTCTTTGACTATGCTTTCATCATCATATGTCTTTACGCCCTTAACAATATAATTATTAAGGATATAAGTCATGTATGAGATTTTAAAGCAAAAAGCTCTTTTCTTTGCCAATGCATGACTGCCATAGTACTGCGGCACCAGGCTTTTAGCGGCGGTAGTGCCTTTTGTACAAGCGCCAAGATACATCGTATCTCCTTCTGATATTTCGTTTGCTCTCCCTGCCAGTATTTTTCCGATGATAATCTGGTAGTCATGTTCGATAATCGGAAGGTCTTCTTTTGGGGGCGTGAACAGTTGCACATAGTCAATATGGTAGTCCAAATGGTGATTCAACTTCTTCAGCACAGGGTCACGAAAATAGTAGACCAGCAGAATCAGGCGGCATTTTTTCCATAAATGTGATTTGTAAAAGTCCTCTTCAACTGGGGCATTAAAGCTGATCATGGTTATAACCAGGCGCTCGCCTGCTTTCAGGGTTCCGTCTTTCTTTTTCTCATAAGGGGTTACCTTGAGTTCGACACCAGCCTTTGCAAAATCCGGCTCCGGACTGTTGTTGATGTCATAACCGAAATATTCTGCCTCAATCAAGTTGCCCAACCCGCCTTTACGATATTTATATCCATAACTTTCCGCGGCTTCGCCAATAGTATTTGATTTTTCTTTTGAACTGATTATTGCATTGAATGTAAGGCCAATCATCTTTTTGGCGTAAGCTTCTATACTGAGTGCATCGCAAGGGTCGTAACTACTATTAGACATGTTGACCACCTTTAGTTTTGTATGTAGATACGTATGAATCAAAGACATGTAAAGCTATATTTTATTATATATGATGGGGGAAACTTAAACTACAGGGGGGCCGGAATGCTCTATGTAAAAGAGTGATTTTACAATGTATTTACTAAAATGTTTCCGGATTATTTCATTTATTGCTTATTATATAGCCAATGATGAGTTGATTGCTTAGCTTAAGAGGCTGATTATGAATATTTGCTATTACCCTTAGTGTAAAATTTTACTCGGTAGGGAAATTTTACAGA
>ULTZ01059117.1_pt1 | contig 31066 bp, 26 predicted proteins | sample 1957981 | NCBI WGS metagenome assembly ULTZ01 (sample SAMEA4835745, study PRJEB28245) | human gut metagenome | biome: gut microbiome; material: fecal sample | place: Denmark | collected 2008
AGCCAGCCGTTGGTCAGCGGAAGGCTCCGGTCGACGAGACGGATGCGGTAGTTGTCGCTCCGGAGACTGTTGTCCAGGTAGGAGCCGCAGTGCGAGCGGTTCAGTCCGGATTCCGTCAGCAGGGCATACACGCCGTCGGTCGGTTCGCAGAGAGAAGGATAGCCCCATGCTCCTGCAGGCTGTCCGTCGGTGTTGAGGGGGAAGAAATCTTCGTTGCCCACCAGATGGCGGGGCATCCAGCGCGGACGTCCCTCCGGGATGTCGTAAGCCGTACGTTCACCGGTCAGGTGTTCGCCCTCCTCACCGTCCAGGGCATAGCGGAAGGCAACACCGTCGTCATATACCCGCAGGATGACAGAGAGTACTTGCCCGTCGGCATTTTCCAGACGGAAGGTGCGCTCGTTGGCGCGGTTGGTGCAATGGAGGCGTTTGCCGGAGAGCAGGGTGTAGTCGTCAGTGTGAAGGGTTGCTTCGGAGGCGGAACGGAGCGTGAGTCCCTTTTCCCACGCACGTCGGTCGGTTTGCAGTCCGAGGTTGATGTGACGGAACACCTCTTTATCCTGATAGTTCACGGAGAATCCCGTGGGACCGTCTGCCGGACAGGACAAGGTGACGCGGATGGATTGGTCGGGAGACAGGGTCTCGGTGTCAGTTGCCCGGAGGGGCAGGGAAGTCAGGAAGGCAAGCCCCAGGAGGCAGGCCGTTTGAAACAGATGTGTCATGGTATGTGATAATTGTTTTTAGTTCTTCAGCGTTTGCGTGCTCAGTTGTGCTTCTTTTCCGGTTCCGGGAAGACGGGCACCAGCTTCATCAGTCGCATGATTTTCCGCTGACGTCTGTACAGGTAGCTCGACGGATGTCCCGAGTCGAAGCGCAGGGGGTTGGGCAGAGAGGCGGCGATGAGGGCACACTGGCTGCGCGAGAGCCGGTCGGGCGTGGTGTTGAAGTGATGTTTTGCCACTGCTTCCGCTCCGTAGATGCCGTCGCCCATCTCGATGGAGTTCAGATAGACCTCCATGATGCGCTCCTTGGACCAGAAAAGCTCGATGAGCACGGTGAAATAGGCTTCGAAGCCTTTACGTACCCACGACGAGCGTTCCCACAGGAAGACATTCTTTGCCGTCTGCTGGCTGATGGTGCTGGCACCGCGACGCCGTTTCCCCTCCCTCCGTTCGTCGATGGCCTGCTGGATGGCATCGAAGTCGAACCCGTGATGCTCGGCAAAACGGTTGTCTTCCGACGCGATGACTGCCATGGGAAGGTGACGGGATATGTCCTCCAGAGGCACCCACCGGTGGTAAAGCCGGTGACTCTCTCCGTCGAAGAGATGTCCGATGCAACGGGTCACCATGAGTGGGGTGACATAGACCGGGATGAAACGATAGAGAATCACTGCTCCAATGCTGGAGACGAAGAAGAGCAGCACGAGCCGCATACACCACCTTTTGAGCTTTTTCATTGTCGAAACGGATATTTTGGGCGCAAAGTTCGTAAATAGTTGTAATGTAAGAACGGCGTAAGGCATAAAAAGTCTTACCTTTGCTTCGGATTTTGTCACAAGCTGACATATCCTCCGCAGAACATGAACGGGGACAGCGTCCCTTCCGGACCTTTTCCCCATCGAACACAAACGTTTAAAATCACTTAGAACTATGGCAGCAAAACCTTCCATTCCCAAAGGAACCAGAGATTTCTCGCCGCTCGAAATGGCGAAGCGTAACTATATATTCAATACCATCCGTGAAGTATTCCATCATTTCGGTTTCCAGCAGATTGAGACTCCCGCCATGGAGAACCTCTCGACCCTGATGGGCAAGTATGGCGACGAGGGCGACAAGCTCCTCTTCAAGATACAGAATTCGGGCGACTATTTCTCAGGACTGACTGACGAGGAACTGTTGTCGCGCAACGCTGCCAAGCTTGCCTCCAAATTCTGTGAGAAAGGCTTGCGCTATGACCTGACCGTGCCTTTTGCACGCTATGTGGTGATGCACCGCGAGGAAATCACGTTCCCTTTCAAGCGTTACCAGATTCAGCCGGTGTGGCGTGCCGACCGTCCGCAGAAAGGGCGTTACCGGGAGTTCTATCAGTGTGATGCCGACGTGGTGGGCAGCGACTCCCTGCTCAACGAGGTGGAACTGGTGCAGATGATTGATGCCGTGTTCACCGCTTTCGGGGTACGTGTCTCCATCAAAATCAACAACCGAAAGATTCTGGCAGGTATCGCTGAAATCATCGGTGAGGCAGACAAGATTGTCGACATCACCGTGGCCATCGACAAACTCGACAAGATTGGTCTGGAGAACGTCAACGCCGAGCTCGCTTCGAAGGGTATTCCGCAGGAAGCCATCGACAAGCTGCAACCCATCATCCTGCTCAGCGGAAGCAATGCCGAAAAGCTGGAGACGCTGAAGGAGGTACTTGCCGGCAGCGAAACCGGCATGAAGGGTGTGGAGGAAAGCGAATTCATCCTGAGCACCGTGGCAGGGCTGGACATCCGCAACGAGGTGGAGCTTGACCTGACACTGGCACGTGGCTTGAACTACTACACGGGTGCCATCTTCGAGGTGAAGGCGCTCGATGTCCAGATTGGCAGCATCAGCGGAGGCGGACGTTATGACAACCTGACGGGCGTGTTCGGCATGCCCGGTGTTTCGGGCGTAGGTATCTCCTTTGGTGCCGACCGCATCTTCGATGTGCTCAATCAGCTGGACCTTTACCCCAAGGATGCCGTCAACGGGACCCGTCTTCTCTTTGTCAACTTCGGACAAGCCGAAGCCGCCTACTGTCTGCCTGTCCTGGCAAAGGTGCGTGCAGCGGGCGTCCGTGCGGAAATCTATCCTGACAGTGCGAAGATGAAGAAGCAGATGAGCTATGCCAACGCCAAGAATATCCCCTTCGTGGCAATTGCCGGAGAGACGGAGATGAACGACGGCAAGTTTACGCTGAAGAACATGTTGACCGGTGAACAGCATGCCGTGACAGTGAATGAACTGCTGACAATGATGAAGGAGGATGCACGATGAACGAGGCATTCATGCGGAAGGCCATCGAGCTTTCCATTGAGAACGTGAAGAACGGCGGAGGTCCGTTCGGGGCGGTCATTGTGCGTGGCGACGAGATTATTGCCACGGGTGTGAACCGGGTGACCGACAACAACGACCCGACGGCACATGCTGAGGTCAGTGCCATCCGTGCCGCCTGCGAGAAGCTGGGCACCTTCAACCTCGAAGGATGTGAAATCTATACCTCGTGTGAACCGTGTCCCATGTGTCTGGGTGCCATCTACTGGGCACACTTGGACCGGATGTACTATGGCAACAACAAGCATGACGCGGCTGCCATCGGTTTTGATGACTCGTTCATCTATGAAGAGATAGCCCTCACGCCGGACAAACGTCGGCTGGTGTCACAGGAGTTGCTTCGCGACGAGGCACAGCAGGCATTCCGCGACTGGATGGAGAAGACCGACAAGGTGGAATATTGAGACCGTCCGTCTGTTGACACAGGACGGTAACCCGGATTGATACACGAAGGCATGGAGAAACGCTGTCTGCCTCTTGGCAGACTGTCTCTCTGTGCCTTCGTGCTGTTTTCGTATCCGTTCCCTGTTACTTCTTTTCGGATGCTTACCGCAATCCGTGCTCCTTCTTGTACTTCTTGATTTCCCGTTTGCTCATTTCCTGCGTGATGATGTCCAACGGATGTTCGCAAGGGAACGACACTCCGCCCTTGATGACATCCACTTTCCCGAATCCGTAAAGATACGGGTTGATGAGGCGGTAGGCACGATGGTAAACCAGGTCCTTGATGTTATCCTCTTCCGTGGCTGGCAGCCATCCATACAGACTCACATGCAGTCGTGAACCACTCCTGTAATTGGTTCCCCCGGCAAGTCCGATGGGTTGTCCCGGCAGGACCGTTTCTCCCGGTTGGACAAATATGCCGTCATTCTGGAGCAGGCTGTAAGTCATGAATGTATTGTCTTCGTGGTAGATGCGGACGTAGTTTTCCGTGTCGTTGTAAATCACGCCTTTCCCCTTGGATGCCTTGTGGTCGACGACGTCCGTCACGACTCCCTTCCGCATGGCATAGATGGTGTCCCCCTCTTCCGTGTGGAAAGAAAGTCCCGCTTTCTCCTTCTCTTCAACCTTCCGGTCGATGAATCCCTTGAGTGTTACGCCCCGTTGTACTACTACCGTTTTACCCGGACGCACCGGTGGCAGGTAGACGAACGCCGTGTCAGGCTTTTCCGTGAAATCCCCTTTGCGCCACGAATAGTTGTAGCGGAAGACATTGTTGTTGCTTCCTTGCCGGGGTGTCAGTCTGAAGAGGGTCTTGCTGCCGCTGTTCAGCACGTAAGGCCGTCCGGAAGGGAGGTAACCGGTGAATCCTTGCAGGTCGGTGAAGCGGACGAATACGGACACGGGTATGTTCAGATTGTTCTCTCCAATGAATTCATAGACTCCTTTTTCCTTTTTTTTCATAGCGGACGTTCACCTGTACTCCGAGTGGCAGGGCTAACAGGAGGCAGTATGCGCAGAGGGCAAGTCGGTTGCATTTCATGGTTCTTTTAGATTTTAGGTTCTCAAAGGTATCTGTTTGTTTCGTTTGGGACAAACGATTGTCAGCTTTTTTTTCTTGGATGCTTTTCAGTATCCGTAGTGCTCGCATGCTCGCAGGATTTTCAAAAAGACAGGAATCTCTCTCTTCTGCTTGACGGAAGTGCGGAAAGAGATCTTTTCAGCTGACGCGTCCTTTTCAAGAATCCGATAATCTGGAGATGAAACGTGAATGATTGCAAACGAAACGCCTGAAAAAAGCCTCTGATTTTAGAAAACTATACATTTCATTTTCGAAAAACAGACAAAACGTGCCCGGAACAATATTGTTTCGCGCGCCAAACAATATAGTTTGCCGCGTCAAACAATATAGTTTCATGCCCCAAACACGATTGTTTCGTGCCCGGAAGTCAAATCTTTGGAAAATGAAATGCAAAAACACCGGGTTTCATTCTCCAGAAGGAGTGCGGTGTCAATAAATCGGAAGCTTTCATAAAGCGCGGTTCAGGAAGTGGAAAGCATCCATCAGGAAAGGTCCTGTGCTGGGATGCTTCCTGCATGACAGCATCCGGGTCGAATGGACGGCAATGTGTATTTTGCGAATCGCCTGAGAAGGGTCTCGGAATCCACCGAATCGTATTTTGGTGCAAGGAAGGGGCGTGTAGAGCGGTTCATTTGACACTTTGACAGAATCGGGAGTATGACAGGCTCCGTCCGTCTGCCGAAGCCTACTATATAATAAGGTATAGAGGGAAAAGCCTGAACGCTGTCAAGATGTCACTCCTGTCAGTTGCAGCTGTCAATATGGAGCCCCCAATCACCTTTGGCACACTTTTCGTTGAAAGAATAGTGCCGACCCGGAAAAGAGGGGCGGCGGAAATAACCGATTAAATAATAAAATTCTAAAAATATAGGAACTATGAACGTAAAACCGTTAGCAGACAGAGTGCTGATCCTTCCGGCACCCGCAGAAGAAAAGACCATTGGTGGAATCATTATCCCCGACACCGCTAAAGAGAAACCTTTGCAGGGTAAAGTCGTAGCCGTTGGTAATGGAACCAAAGACGAAGAGATGGTAGTCAAGGTGGGTGATGAAGTTCTTTATGGAAAGTATTCCGGTACGGAACTTGAATTCGAAGGAACCAAATACCTCATCATGCGTCAGAGTGACGTGCTTGCCATCCTCGGATAAGCAGAGGCACTCCCCCGTTATTACTTCTTAGAAACATCGAACAACAAGAACCATTAAAAAAACATTCAGAACACTATGGCAAAAGATATTTTATTCAATATAGATGCTCGCGACCAACTCAAGAAAGGAGTTGATGAATTGGCTAACGCCGTGAAGGTAACCCTCGGCCCGAAGGGACGTAACGTCATCATCGAAAAGAAATTCGGTGCTCCCCACATCACGAAGGACGGTGTAACCGTAGCTAAGGAAGTGGAGTTGGCTGACCCGTTCCAGAACACCGGTGCCCAGCTCGTGAAGTCGGTTGCTTCGAAGACCGGCGATGATGCAGGTGACGGTACGACAACTGCTACCGTGCTTGCACAGGCTATCGTCGGCGTCGGCTTGAAGAACGTGACTGCCGGTGCCAACCCGATGGACTTGAAACGTGGTATTGACAAGGCCGTTGCCAAAGTCGTTGAGTCTATCAAGAACCAGGCTGAGATGGTAGGTGACAACTACGACAAGATCGAGCAGGTTGCTACCGTTTCTGCAAACAACGATCCGGTCATCGGTAAGCTGATTGCCGATGCCATGCGCAAGGTTTCCAAGGACGGTGTCATCACCATCGAGGAGGCGAAGGGTACCGACACGACCATCGGTGTCGTTGAAGGTATGCAGTTCGACCGCGGTTACCTGTCTTCTTACTTCGTGACCGACACGGAGAAGATGGAGTGCGTGATGGAACGTCCGTACATCTTGATTTACGACAAGAAGATTTCCAACCTGAAAGACTTCCTTCCCATCCTCGAACCGGCTGTACAAAGCGGACGTCCGTTGCTGGTCATTGCCGAAGATGTGGACAGCGAGGCTTTGACGACATTGGTTGTCAACCGTCTGCGTTCCAACCTGAAGATTTGTGCCGTGAAGGCTCCGGGCTTCGGTGACCGTCGCAAGGAGATGCTGGAAGACATCGCTGTCTTGACCGGTGGCGTTGTCATCAGCGAAGAGAAGGGCTTGAAACTGGAGCAGGCTACCATCGAGATGCTGGGTACCGCCGACAAGGTGACCGTGACCAAGGACAACACAACCATTGTCAACGGTGCCGGTGCCAAGGAGAACATCCAGGAGCGTGTCAACCAGATCAAGGCTCAAATCAAGACCACTACGTCCGACTATGACAAGGAGAAACTGCAGGAGCGTCTGGGCAAATTGTCCGGTGGCGTGGCAGTGCTCTACGTCGGTGCCGCTTCGGAAGTGGAAATGAAGGAGAAGAAAGACCGTGTGGACGATGCCTTGTGTGCAACCCGTGCAGCCATCGAGGAAGGTATCGTTCCGGGTGGTGGTGTAGCCTACATCCGTGCCATCAACGCCTTGGAAGGCATGAAGGGTGAGAACGCCGACGAGACTACCGGTATCGAAATCATTAAGCGTGCCATCGAGGAGCCTCTGCGTCAGATTGTAGCCAACGCCGGTAAGGAAGGTGCAGTGGTTGTACAGAAAGTACGTGAAGGTGAAGGTGACTTCGGTTACAACGCACGTACTGATGTATATGAGCACCTGCATGCAGCCGGTGTGGTAGACCCTGCCAAGGTAACCCGTGTGGCACTGGAGAATGCAGCTTCCATCGCAGGCATGTTCCTGACTACGGAATGTGTCATTGTCGAGAAGAAGGAAGACAAGCCTGAAATGCCGATGAACCCGGGTATGGGTGGCATGGGTGGAATGATGTAATCTTCCCCTCAAGATATAGATAACCACATAAAAGAAAAGAGTGTGCGTCTGAGCGATTCGGACGTACACTCTTTTTTTATGTGGCTGGTGAACTGGATACGTGTCGGGGAGGGGAGGTCAGTCATCCTCCACCCAGAGGAGGTCGCTCATGATGCCGTCGGAGACAAAGATGCCCTGTCGTGTCAGGTGCAGGCGGTCGCCGTCGATGGCGAGGGTCCCTTGTTGCAGGTGCGGACGGGCATTGTTCAGGCAGAAGTCATGAAGCTCCTTGCCAAACTCTGCCTGCAGGGTGGAGAGGAAGAGTCCTCTGGTGGTGCGGATGGCTGTGATGATGCGGTCGTTGTAGCGGGTGTGCAGGTCGAGTGTCTCCACTTCGCAAGGCAGTTTGCCGGCTTGGATGTCTTTGATGTACCGATCGAGTGACGCAACGTTCCATTGGCGGCTTTCCCCGTTGTAGGAATGGGCGGCAGCCCCGCAACCCAGGTACCTGGTCCCGTCCCAGTAGGAAGAGTTGTGACGTGAGTGTATGCCGGGAAGGGCAAAGTTGGATATTTCATAATGCTCGAACCCTGCATCCCGGAGCCGGTCGATGAGCATGCTGAAGAAGGTGAGGCTGCTGTCCTCGTCGACTTCTTCCACCCGATGCCGGCGGCGCAGTTCCCACAGCTCCGTGCCTTCCTCGTAGATAAGGTGGTAGGCGGAGATATGCTGCACCTGCAGACCGATGGCCTGTTGCAAATCGTCAGCCCAACTGTCACGGCTCTCTCCGGGCAGTCCGTACATCAGGTCGATGCTGATGTTTCCGAATCCTGCCTCCTGGCAGCGACGCACTGCCTCCACTGCCTGGCTTGCCGTGTGCCGTCTGTGCAGCAATCGCAGCGTTTCGTCGTTGAATGTCTGGATGCCGATGCTGATCCGGTTGAACGGCAGACGGCGGAGCATGGCGACATAGTCGGGTGTAAGGTCGTCGGGGTTTGCCTCCAGTGTGATTTCAGCATCCGGACGGAGCCGGTAGTTGTTGCCGATGGTTTCGAAGACCCGATGGAAATGCCGTTCCTCCAGCTGTGAGGGAGTTCCTCCCCCGAAATAGACGGTTGCCACGGACGGTTCGCCCGTATAGTCCCGTCGCATTTCCAGTTCCCGGCAAAGTGCCTCGATGTATTCATCCTTGCGCTGTTCCATCGTGGTGGAATAGAAGTCGCAGTAGATGCAGCGCCGCTTGCAAAACGGAATGTGTAGATAGATGCCTGCCATAAATGGTTCGATGATTAGCTTCAGGCGGCAAAGTTAGCGAAAATCACTCCCGGAAGAAGCAATGGGAAAGCCGTTTTTGTTGTCCCATTTTCAGCCGGATAAGCTGTAAATATGTTTTAAAACATAGTTTAGTAACACTCCGATATAATTGGCGTTCCCGATAATAATCTCTATTTTGCGTCCATTAAAAAGAAAGAAGAGTACAGAACTCTTTTAGTAGCTAACTTTTAAATCTTAGGTATCATGAAAGTATATCAGACTGATGAAATTAAAAACATTGCTCTTTTGGGCAATGATGGAGCCGGTAAAACCACCCTCACAGAGGCCTTACTCTATGAGAGTGGGGTTATAAAACGTCGCGGAAGAATCACGCAGAAGAATACGGTAAGCGATTATTTCCCGGTAGAGCAAGAGTATGGCTATTCTGTCTTTTCTACAGTGTTCCATGTGGAGTGGAACGGCAAAAAGCTGAACATCATCGACTGTCCGGGAAGTGACGACTTTGTGGGAGCAGCCATTACGGCACTCAACGTCACCGATACCGCCATCCTGCTGTTGAACGGTCAGTACGGTCCCGAGGTGGGAACGCAGAACCACTTCCGGTATACCGAGAAGCTGGGCAAGCCCGTCATCTTCCTGGTGAACCAGCTGGACCATGAGAAATGTGATTACGACCACGTGCTGGAGCAGTTGAAGAACATCTACGGTTCGAAAGTGGTCCCCGTACAGTATCCGTTGGAGACAGGTCCCAACTTCCATGCCCTGATCGACGTGCTGTTAATGAAGAAATATTCCTGGAAGCCCGAAGGAGGCGAACCGATCATTGAAGATATTCCCGAAGAAGAAATGGAGAAAGCCACCGAGTGGCACAAGGCGTTGGTGGAAGCTGCCGCCGAGCATGATGAAGGACTGATGGAGAAATTCTTCGAGCAGGATTCGCTGACGGAAGACGAGATGCGTGAGGGTATCCGCAAGGGTCTGGTCAGCCGTGGCATGTTCCCGGTGTTCTGTGTCTGTGCAGGCAAGGACATGGGTGTACGCCGACTGATGGAATTCCTGGGCAATGTGGTTCCGTTCGTTTCCGAAATGCCGAAGGTGTTCAATACACGGGGTGAAGTGGTTCCGCCCGATGCGAATGGTCCGACTTCCCTGTTCTTCTTCAAGACTGCCGTGGAGCCGCACATTGGCGATGTACAGTATTTCAAGGTGATGAGCGGTACCGTTCATGAGGGCGACGACCTCTCGAATGCCGACCGCGGTTCGAAGGAGCGCATTTCCCAGCTCTTCGTCTGTGCAGGTGCCACCCGTATCAAGGTGAGTGAACTGCGTGCCGGAGATATCGGCTGTACGGTGAAGCTCAAGGATGTGCACACCGGCAACACGCTGAACGGTAAAGACTGTGAAAACCGCTTCAACTTTATCAAATATCCGAACTTCAAATATTCGCGTGCCATCAAGCCGGTCAATGAGGCTGATACCGAGAAGATGATGGGCGCCCTCTTCCGCATGCGTGAGGAAGACCCGACTTGGGAAGTGGAACAATCGAAGGAATTGAAACAAATCATCGTGCACGGTCAGGGTGAGTTCCACTTGCGTACGTTGAAATGGCGTCTGGAGAACAACGAAAAGATATTCGTCAACTTCGAAGAACCGAAGATTCCTTACCGCGAAACCATCACGAAGGCTGCCCGGGCTGATTACCGTCACAAGAAACAGTCGGGTGGAGCCGGACAGTTCGGTGAAGTGCACATGATTGTGGAACCCTACTACGAAGGCATGCCGTTGCCCGAGACCTATAAGTTCAATGGTCAGGAATACAAGGTGACGGTGAAGAGCCAGGAAGTGATCGACCTGGAGTGGGGTGGCAAGCTGGTGTTCATCAACAGCACCGTGGGCGGTTCCATCGACGCACGCTTCATGCCGGCCATCCTGAAAGGTGTCATGAGCCGTATGGAGCAAGGTCCGTTGACCGGTTCGTATGCCCGTGATGTACGTGTGATTGTCTATGACGGCAAGATGCACCCGGTAGACTCCAACGAAGTCTCCTTCATGCTGGCGGGACGCAATGCGTTCAGTACCGCCTTCAAGAATGCCGGTCCGAAGATTCTGGAACCGATTTACGATGTGGAAGTCTTTGTTCCGAGTGAGAAGATGGGCGATGTGATGGGCGATTTGCAGGGACGCCGTGCCATGATTATGGGTATGAGCAGCGAAAACGGCTATGAGAAGCTGGTTGCCAAGGTGCCTCTGAAAGAGATGTCATCCTACTCCACTGCACTCAGTTCGCTCACCGGCGGACGCGCTTCGTTCATCATGAAGTTCGCCAGCTACGAACTGGTTCCGTCGGATGTTCAGGAGAAGCTCATCAAGGAGTTTGAAGCCAAACAGGAAAAAGACGATTAATCAGGTTCAGGAAACAGTTTCTAACTAATCCATACACTAGAAAAGCCGCTTCCGTTAAAGGAAACGGCTTTTTTATTTAATTCCCCTTAAAAATTTAAGAACTGAACGTTGGTTACCAATTAAATTTCTATTAATTTTGCACTTGTCTGAAAGCCCGTTAGGCGATAATGGCTGCTTTGTCAGCTAAAAACGTCTTTTCGGTTAATAATAGAGAATCGGCATGTAAAATCTGTTAATCAGGCGCCAACGTTATTTATGCGTTGTTAATTTTGCTCCTATGAAAAAGTCAACGATTTGGATTTTAGGCATCATCATGGGTCTCTCGTTCGTCAGCTTGCTCTATTTGCAGGTGAGCTACATCGAGGAGATGATCAAAATGCGCCGGGAGCAGTTTGACGAGTCCGTCAAGCGCAGTCTTTCCAGTGCGGCCAATTCCCTGGAACTGGCTGAGGCTGCTACGTACTTGCAAAAAGAGATGAGCAGCGGATACAAGAAAAGGACTTCGTCGGTGGGCAATCTGAATACGTCCGATACCCCGGGCATGATTCAGGTTCATCAACAGATGGTGAGGACCGGTAACGGATTCGCCCTGCGCATCCGTATCGGAGGTAGCTTGTTTGGTGATTCGGTCCGCAAGTCGTTGAGCGAAACCAACGATGACCTGCGTCAGGAGTTCTACGGACGTTTCAAGCAAAAGCGCGACCTGGTGAACGATGTGGCACTGAAACTGCTGCACCGTGCCAGTGACAAGTCGCTGGAGGAACGGGTGAACTTCAAGACACTCGACGAATGCATCAAGACGGAACTGGCAAACAACGGAATCGACATCCCTTACCACTTCACGGTGCAGACCAATGACGGACGGGAGGTGTACCGTTGTCCCGACTACGAGGAAGCCGGTTCGGAACATGTCATCCCGCAGGTGCTCTTCCAGAATGACCCGCCGGCAAAGCGCGGATGGGTGCAGATTCATTTTCCGACGCTGAACGATTATATCTACAGTTCGGTGAAGTTCATGATACCGTCGTTGATATTCACGTTCGTGCTGCTGGTGACTTTCATCTTTACGCTCTACCAGATTTTCCGTCAGAAGAAGCTGACCGAGATAAAGAACGACTTCATCAACAACATGACCCACGAGTTCAAGACACCTATCTCTACCATTTCGCTTGCAGCCCAGATGTTGAAGGACCCGGCTGTCGGGAAGTCGCCCCAGATGTTCCAGCACATATCGGGAGTCATCAACGATGAGACCAAGCGTCTGCGTTTCCAGGTGGAGAAAGTCTTGCAGATGTCGATGTTCGAACGGCAGAAAGCCACTCTGAAGATGAAAGAGGTCGATGCCAACGAACTGATAGCCGGTGTCATTCACACCTTTGCTCTGAAGGTGGAGAAGTACAACGGACGCATCACCTCCGACCTGTCGGCGCTCGACCCGTTGATTTTTGTGGATGAGATGCACTTTACCAATGTCATATTCAACCTCATGGACAATGCCGTGAAGTATAAGAGACCGGAAGAGGACCTCTTGCTGAACGTGCGGACCTGGAATGAGGGCAACAAGCTCTGCATCTCCATTGAGGACAATGGCATCGGCATCAAGAAAGAGAATTTGAAGAAGATATTCGATAAGTTCTACCGCGTCCATACCGGCAACCTTCATGACGTGAAGGGCTTCGGCCTGGGCTTGGCATACGTCAAGAAAATCATTCAGGACCATAAGGGAACCATCCGGGCTGAGAGTGAGTTGGGCGTAGGAACGAAGTTTATCATTGTATTACCCTTATTAAAAAATTAAATTATATGGATGAGAAGTTGAACATTTTATTGTGCGAAGACGATGAGAATCTTGGCATGCTTTTGAGAGAATATTTGCAGGCAAAAGGCTATTCTGCAGAGTTGTGTCCGGATGGTGAAGCCGGTTACAAGGCTTTCCTGAAGACTAAGTTCGACCTGTGTGTACTCGATGTGATGATGCCGAAAAAGGACGGTTTCACATTGGCACAGGAGATTCGTGCAGCCAATGCTGAAATCCCCATCATCTTCTTGACAGCCAAGACGCTGAAGGAGGATATCCTGGAAGGTTTCAAGATTGGTGCCGACGACTACATCACCAAACCCTTCAGCATGGAAGAGCTGGTGTTCCGTATTGAAGCCATCTTGCGTCGTGTACGTGGAAAGAAGAACAAGGAAAGCAGTGTTTACAAAATTGGCCGCTTTACGTTCGACACACAGAAGCAAATCCTGGCTATCGACGGCAAGCAGACCAAGCTGACAACGAAGGAATCGGAACTCTTGAGCCTGCTCTGTGCACATGCCAATGAGATTCTGCAACGTGACTTTGCGTTGAAGACCATCTGGATTGATGACAACTACTTCAATGCACGAAGCATGGACGTTTACATCACCAAGCTCCGTAAACACTTGAAAGCCGATGATTCCATCGAAATCATCAACATCCACGGCAAAGGCTACAAGCTGATTACTCCGGACGTTGACTGATTCGTGAGGTCTACCTGATAAAAAAGACTCCGTTTGTACTGAGGCACAAACGGAGTCTTTTTTATGTCAGGGTCAAAGCCTCGAGCTTCTGTCCGTATCATACAATGTACTTGTTGAAGAAGATGTAAGCGGCAAGTCCGCCAAAGATAAATACGAGTGAAGTCACCAGCATGGCGTTGCTGTCCATGCAGTGCGTGAAGAATCCCCCAAGCAGGATGAGGGTTCCGATGATGATAAGGATCAGGCCAATGTGTTTACAGAACTGTTTGAGCATCGTTGTAATGTATTTGGTAGAGTGATAAAAGTCCGGGTTACTCTTTCGTGTTGGTGAAAATCTTCCGCAACACATTCTGGCTGACGCGCAATTCCTCTACGGTCAGTCCGTAAAGCGCTTCTTTCAGCGTACGGTTGGCGATGAAGCGCGTACGTTCCTCCAGCTCCCGTCCGGTTTGGGTCAGGTGTATCAGGTTGATGCGCCGGTCCGACTTGTCGGAGGTACGCACCACCAGGTGCATCCGCTCCATGTTGTCGATAAGGCGTGTCATACTGGGTTTGTCCTTGAAGGTGGCATTGCAAAGCTCCTGCTGCGTCACACCGTCTTTCTCCCACAGAAACAGGAGGACCGTCCATTGTTCAGGAGTAATTTCCAGATTGTTCTGTCTGAAGTTGCGGTAGAGCTTGCGGTTGATGGCAGCCGAGACCTTGCCGTTGAGTATGGCAAATATCAGGCGTGTGTCAAAGTTGAATTCTTCAGTCATGAAATTATTGTTTAAGCAACTAAGGCAAAGGTACGAATACTATTCTTGTCGGAGGTGCTATTGTTAGTAAAATTTGTGAATATCCTGAATTTCCTTGCCGTTCCATGACCTGACGACTTTCCGCAAATCGGCACAAAAAGGGAGGTAAGTGGCTTATTTTCGTAAGAAAACACTTTCAAAGATTTGCAGGTTCATGAAAAATATCTACCTTTGCGCTCGATTTTCAAAAACATAATATTAATCTATTAATTTGACACGTATGAATCAATACGAAACCGTTTTCATTTTGACTCCCGTTTTGTCTGATGTTCAGATGAAGGAAACGGTAGACAAGTTCAAAGGTATTCTTACTGCCGAAGGTGCTGAAATTGTCAATGAGGAGAACTGGGGATTGAAGAAGTTGGCTTATCCCATCGAGAAGAAATCCACCGGTTTTTATCAACTGATTGAGTTTAAAGCAGACCCGACTGTAATTGAAAAACTTGAAGTAAACTACCGTCGTGACGAACGCGTAATCCGCTACTTGACTACCAAGTTGGATAAATACGCTATCGAATATGCTGCAAAAAGAAGAAGTGTAAAATCAACTAAAAAGGAGGATTAATCCATGGCACAACAACAATCCGAAATCAGATATTTGACTCCGCCTTCAGTGGATGTAAAGAAGAAAAAATACTGCCGTTTCAAAAAGGCTGGTATCAAGTATATCGACTACAAAGATCCTGAATTCTTGAAGAAATTCTTGAATGAGCAAGGTAAGATTCTGCCTCGCCGCATTACCGGTACTTCATTGAAATATCAGAGAAGAGTTGCTCAAGCAGTGAAAAGAGCCCGTCACTTGGCATTGCTTCCATTCGTAACTGACATGATGAAATAATAAGGAGGAATTTGTATGGAAATCATTTTGAAAGAAGACATTGCAAACTTGGGTTACAAGAATGACATTGTAACAGTGAAATCAGGTTACGGTCGTAACTATCTTATTCCTACCGGTAAAGCCGTTATCGCATCTCCGGCTGCAAAGAAAATGCTGGCTGAAGAGTTGAAACAACGTGCTCACAAACTTGAGAAAATCAAGAAGGATGCTGAAGCTTTGGCTGCTCAGTTGGAAGGCGTATCGTTGAAGATCGCTACCAAGGTCAGCTCTACTGGAACCATCTTCGGTTCTGTGGGAAGCATTCAGATTGCTGAAGAGCTGGAGAAGCTGGGTCACAAGATTGACAGAAAGATTATCTTCGTGAAGGATGCCGTGAAAGAAGTTGGTTCTTACAAGGCTACCGTAAGACTTCACAAAGAGGTTTCTGTTGAAATCCCCTTCGAAGTAGTTGCTGAAGAAGCATAAACAACGTAGAATTATAAGTTTTCTATGATAGTGCAAGGGCATTCCTCCCGTCGTGGAGTGAATGCCCTTGTTGCATATATGACAGGTGACAAAGAAGAAACCGGCAACAGTCAGGCTTGTGTCCTCGACTGTGCCGGTCGTTCATACCCTTTATTAATCAATCAAATTATTTGAAATGGCGGCAACGACTCGTCGCGAGTGCTTGCCGTATGTCTTAGTCTTTTCTTACGAACTTTCCGTCTTTCCATTCATAGACCACGGACTTGCGTATATACGGGATAATCTGCTGACGGTCATCCGCGTTCATATAGTCCGGGGTGGTATAGGTGAAGGATAGTGTGTTCTCCTTGGGGGAGAGCGAAGCTTTCAGGAAGGTGATGTCTGCCTTGCGCCGCAACTCGTTCAGACTGTCAGCCTTTTCAGCGGAAGGCTGGAGGAAGAAGTCGTCAGGTCCGGGTCGTTGGGGGAGGAAGTCGCTCGCCGGCAACTCTTTCCAGTCCGTTGAATAGAAACGGAGGCTGCTGTCCTCCACCGGTCCTTTGACCGTCTTCACCCAGCAGACGACCGACACGGAATCGTTGAGCGGGAGACGGCGCATTTCCCATACACTGCTTTCGGTCACCTGTGCCAGCAGGTAGTCATCGGTGAGTGTCTTGACTTCCGACGTACGGTTGAAGCGGTTCGTGACCCGTGCCTTCATGTTGCTGGCAATGAAGTCCACACAGTCAGCCCGGTTGACGGGAGTCAGGATGGGCGACAGCGTGTCGGGCATGTGGACAAATATTTCTTTTAGGGTCTGTGCCTGCATGCCGCCGATGCACAGCAGGCAGCCAAGGACCGACAGGAATCTCTTTTTCATTTACTCTTGTTATTTGGAACCCAAATATAGGAAAATCATACCGATTAGCACCAATGCCAAATCGACAACCTTGCTTTTTAAATTCTTTTCACGGAAGAAGAGCGCACCGCACAGGAAGGAGACCACCACACTGCCGCGCCGCACCATCGACACGATGGAAATCATGGCACCTTCCAGACTCAGGGAGTAGAAGTAGACGAAGTCGGCTGCCGACAGGAAGATGGAGATGAGGATGATGCACCAGTCCCAGTGGAACGGGGTGGTCGTCTTCCGTTTGGGAAGCCACAGCAGGGCAATCACGGCTCCCATCATGAAGAGCTGATAGATGTTGTACCACGACTGCACCACCATGCGGTCCAGTCCCAGTCCGCCGTCGCTGACGGGTGCCATCAGGTATTTGTCATAGAGTCCGCTGATGGCGCCGGTGACGGCTGCCAGTACGACGTAGAAGATGTAGCGGTTATGCTTGAAGTCGATGCCTTCCTTTTTCCCCGAACGGCTCAGCATGAAGAAGGAGATGACTGCCATCAGCACACCTGCCCACTGGTAGAGGTTCAGCCTTTCGCCAAACACGAGCAGGGCACCCACCAGTACCATGACCGGACGGGTCGCATTGATCGGTCCCACGATGGTGAGCGGCAGGTGCTTCATGCCGAAATAGCCGAACGTCCATGAGGAGAGCACGATGACCGACTTGAGCAACACATACTTGTGTACCTCCCAACCGGCAGCCGGTACATGGAAGATGGTGCCGTCGAGACTGTCGCTCCAAGCTGAAATCAGGATGAAGGGAAGGAAAATCAGGCTGGAGAACAAGGTGTTCAGGAACAGGACCGGAAGAACGGCGTTGTCGCGTAACGATTCTTTCTTGAATGCGTCATAGAAGCCCAGCAGTGCAGCCGAGAGGAATGCCAGAAGTAACCACATCATGGATGTAACGATTTATGTATTCTTTCTTTCGGGGTGCAAAGATACGGCTTAATTGCGCTCGGTGGATATTCCCGGATAAAAAGTAGGGTGGGGAAGAGGGTTAAAAAAGAAAAACGCCTACCTTTGCACTCGTCTTTTTAGGAACTGATGTCCATCTACATTTTTTAATACGTAATATGAAACTACTGACTACGCTCTTCGGTTTCGACCCGAAGAAACATTCCGTGAAGACAGAGCTCTTCGCGGGCATTACTACTTTCCTGACCATGGCCTATATCCTGGCGGTCAATCCGGAAATCCTCAGCGCCACCGGAATGGATAAAGAAGCTGTGTTTACATCGACTGCCCTGGCAGCTATCCTGGCTACCGTCATCATGGCACTGTGGGCGAAACTTCCGTTTGCGCAGGCATCGGGCATGGGGCTGAACGCCTTCTTTGCCTACACCATCTGCCTCAACATGGGCTATTCCTGGCAGTTTGCCCTGACGGCGGTCTTCCTGGAGGGCATCATTTTCATCCTGCTGACGGTCAGCAACCTCCGTACCCTGATTGTTGACCTCATCCCCGAATCGCTGAAATATGCCACGACCGTGGGTATCGGACTCTTCATCGCGTTCATCGGACTTCAGAATTCCGGCATTGTGGTGGGCAATCCCGCAACCATGCTTTCCCTCGGTCACATCACGTCCGGTGCTCCCTTGCTGGCAATCATCGGTATGGTCATCACACTGATGTCCATGGTGCACAAGGTGCGTGGCGGACTCCTGTGGGGCATCCTCCTCACGACCCTTATCGGTATCCCCATGGGTCTGACCACCTTTCACGGACTGTTCAACCTGCCGCCTTCCATTGCTCCCGTTTTCTTCAAGCTCGACTTTACCCACCTGTGGAGTGTCGATATGCTGATTGCCGTCTGCACCCTGCTGTTCATGGACCTCTTTGACACCATCGGCACATTCATCGGTGTTGCCACCAAGGCAGGCATGATGGAGAATGGCAAGCTTCCCCGTGCCAAGCAGGCATTCATGTCCGATGCCATCGGTACGACGGCAGCCGGTCTGTTGGGAACGAGTACCATCGTCACCTTCCTGGAGAGTGCTGCCGGTGTGAACGAAGGCGGACGTACCGGACTGACTTCCTTCACGACGGCCGTCTGCATGGCGTTGGCACTGTTCCTTTCGCCCCTGTTCCTGTCCATTCCGGCTGCTGCCACTTCCGCCGTCCTCATCATCGTCGGCATGATGATGGTCGCCCCGGTGGCAAAGATTCCTCTTGACGATTACACCGAAGCTCTGCCTGCCTTCCTTTGCATGATTCTCATGCCCCTGGCATACAGCATTGCCGATGGCATCATCATCGGCTTCATCAGTTACGTGGTTATCAACCTGCTCTGCGGACAGCACAAGAAAATCACCATCCCCATGTATGTGATGGCCATCCTGTTCTGCTTCAAGTTCCTGCTGTAGGCGGAAGAAGATACTGACAAACTCAAGCATTCATAACCTAACAAATTCAAACATGAAAAGAATCCTATTGCTTTGTTTCATTGCGTGTGCGGCTTTCCAGTTGAAAGCGCAGAATGTACAGTTGCATTACGACTTCGGTCGTACCCTTTACCAGGAGTTGGAAGATGCCGACCGTCCGCCTGTTACCGCTACGGTGGAGTTCTTCAAACCCGACAAGTGGGGAAACACCTACTTCTTCGTTGACTTCGACTGGACCAAGAAAGGACTGGCTTCCGCCTATACGGAGATTTCCCGCGAACTGAAGTTCTGGGACGTTCCCATTTCAGCCCATGTCGAGTATAACGGCGGACTGAGCAACACCGTGTCGTTTGACAATGCCTACCTGGTGGGACCCTCTTACTCCTGGAACAGCGCCGACTTCACCAAGGGCTTTACGCTGATGGCGATGTACAAGTATATCCAGAAGCATGAAGACCCGAACAACTTCCAGATTACCGGAACCTGGTATGTACACTGCTGTGACGGCAAGTTCACCTGCAGCGGTTTTGCCGACTTCTGGCGTGAGAAGAACCCTCACGGTTACTTCATCTTCCTGTCAGAACCCCAGTTCTGGGTCAACCTGAACAAGTTCAAGGCTTTTGACGATAAATTCAACCTCAGCATCGGTACTGAAATCGAGCTGAGCCAGAACTTCAGCTTCCGCGACGGTTTCTACACCATCCCGACACTGGCTCTGAAGTGGAGCTTTGATTGACGGCTGAGGCCGCAAGGCTGAATTATCTGCAGAGGCACAAAGAGACAGGGCGATTTTATTCCCCTGTGTCTTTGTGCCTCTGTGTTTTTATGCCCTGTCAGGAGGTATGGCGGATGTCTGTGCGGCTGAAAGTATGTATTTTTTGTCATCTGACGCTCTTTTACAGCCCGTCATGTCTCCATCCTCTGACAAAATCACTACATTTGTTAGCCGTAACGAGAAACGGATAAGCGAAACAGAATTACTTAACCCTGAAAAGACGATATGAAAATCAAATTGATGTGTGCGCTTTGTGCGCTTTTGCTTTTGTCGTCGTTCCGGTCCGATGAACGCGACACCATTACAGTTTTCATGATTGGAGATTCTACCATGGCAAACAAACCCCTGGGAGGTGACAACCCCGAACGTGGCTGGGGGCAGATGCTTGCCGGTTACTTCACCGAGGATGTCCGGGTGGACAACCATGCCCTCAACGGACGCAGCTCGAAAAGCTTCATCGACGAAGGTCACTGGGAGGAAGTGCGTCGGCTGATTCGTCCGGGCGACTACGTGTTCATCCAGTTCGGGCATAACGATGAAAAGCCGAAGCCCGACCGCCATACCGACCCCGGCACGACATTCGACGCCAATCTGCGTCGATTTGTCGAGGAGACACGTGCCAAGGGAGGCAAGCCGGTGTTGCTCAACTCCATCGTCCGCCGGAACTTCTTTGACAACAAGCAGGCTGTGACAGATGACGACCTGCGCCGTGAGAAGGTGGAAGGAACGAAACTCGAAGGCGACACGCTGATTGATACCCACGGGGCTTACCTCGACTCTCCGCGCAACGTGGCTGCTGCCATGGATGTCCCCTTCATCGACATGAACCGGCTGACACATGACCTCGTGCAGGGATTGGGACGCGAAGCCTCGAAGTCACTCTTCTGCTGGATTCCCGAAGGAACCTGTGTGGCCTGTCCGAAGGGTCGTCAGGACAACACCCACCTCAATGTCTACGGTGCACGCCGGGTGGCAGGTCTGGCAGCAACCGCCATCGAGCAGGTGATTCCCGAGCTGGGCAAGTATGTGCGTCACTATGACTTCGTCGTGGCAAAAGACGGAAGCGGTGACTTCTTCACCGTGCAGGAGGCCATCAATGCCGTGCCCGACTTCCGCAAGAACGTCCGCACGACCATCCTGGTCCGTCCGGGTGAATACAAGGAGCGCGTCATCGTGCCGGAATGCAAAATCAACATCTCCCTCATCGGTCAGGAAGGAGCCATCATCACCAACGACGGCTATGCCAGCAAGAAGAACCGCTTCGGTGAAGAGATGTCGACGTCCGGCTCTTCGACCTGCTACATCTATGCTCCCGACTTCTATGCAGAGAACATCACCTTTGCCAACACGGCAGGACGCGTCGGTCAGGCAGTTGCCTGCTTCGTGAGTGCGGACCGTGCCTACTTCAAGGGCTGCCGTTTCCTGGGCAATCAGGATACCCTCTATACCTATGGCAAGGGTTGCCGCCAGTATTACGAAGACTGTTACGTGGAAGGAACGGTGGACTTCATCTTCGGATGGTCGACGGCAGTGTTCAACCGCTGCACCATCCACAGCCTGGGGAAAGGCTACCTCACCGCTCCGTCAACCGACAAGGAGCAGAAGTACGGTTATGTGTTCTATGACTGCAAGATGACTGCCGAGCCGGGTGTGGAGGGAGTAGCCCTGTCCCGTCCGTGGCGTCCATATGCCAAGGCAGTGTTTGTCCGTTGCGACCTGGGCGGACACATTGCGCCTGCCGGATGGAATAACTGGGGCAAGAAGAGCAACGAGGAAACCGTGACCTACGCCGAGTATCAGAGCACCGGAGCCGGTGCCCGTCCGTCTGAACGCGCCTCGTTCGGTCATCAGCTGAAGGACCTCACCGGCTACAGTATCGAGGAGGTGCTGGGAGGCACCGACGGCTGGAACCCCGTGAAGAACGGAAATGCACTGGTGAGCGTGAAACGCTGATGCGTGGTGCATGGTATCAGGAATTGGAAAGAAGGGTGTGTCGTTATGAGCGATGCACCCTTTGTGCGTAAAAAGGCGGTGTACATTTCTGACGTCCCCGCCAGACATTCGCGTTTGACCGGGCAAACACAAGCCTTTGATCGGGTAAACACAAGCGTTTGACTTGTCAAACTCATTAGTTTGATAGGGGTAAGTATCATACTTAGCCTGGAAAGGTATTATACTTAGACCCCCTAAGTATAATACTTAGGCTGCCTAAGTATTATACTTTGGTCTATCAAACTACTATGTTTGTCAGGTCAAAGGCTTATGTTTACCCGGTCAAACGCTTGTGTTTGGCAAATCAAACACTTGTGTTCCATCCGTCGGACAATTGTGTTTGCCAGGGGAAAGTCATGTATGAAATTGAGCGAAAGATAATTCATAAATGAAGAATAAAGTGTAAGTTTGTCAATGTATAGGCCTTTTTTCTAAATACGGAATGAAAACAACAGTTTAAAAGAACATATATGAGCTATAAGCATTTATTATTGACCGTCGGCTTACTCCTGGGAGTCTGTTCCATGACCCGTGCCGACGATTATGTCAAACAGGGCAACACGGTGACAGTGACCGTCAGTTCCCCGCAGGACAAAGGTGCCCGAAAGGTACGGCTTCAGGTGATTGGCAACAAGATTGTCCGGGTGGAAGCTACCCCGGAAGCAGACTTCCCGGTGAAGCAGAGCCTGATGGTCGTCAGTCAACCGGACTTCAATGATTTTCAGGTCACCGAGACCGAGGATGCCGTGCAAGTGAAGACACGTGCCGTCTGTGCTACCGTCAGTAAGACCGACGGACGGGTGGTGTTCCGTGACGGGAAAGGACATCTGCTGCTGGCAGAGACAGCCCGGGGAGGAAAAGTCTTCACACCCTTCCGGGTACCGGAGCGGGAAATCGGAGTCGGCACGTTGACCGAACAGCAACGCAACGCCTGGTCGTGGCAGATGAAGTTTGACAGTCCCGTCGATGAGGCTTTCTACGGACTGGGACAACACCAGTCGGGAGAGCTGAACATGAAGGGAAAGAATGAAGACCTGTTCCAATATAACACGAAGGTGAGTGTACCGTTTGTGGTGAGCAACCGGGGCTACGGACTGCTCTGGGACAGCTATTCCTACTGTCGCTTCGGCAATCCGGAAGACTACCTGCAGCTGAACCGCGCCTTTACCTTATATGATAAAAACGGGCAGGAGGGAGCGTTGACAGGGACCTACACGGATAAGGCAGGACGGACGTTGGAACGTCGGGAAGACAGCCTCTATTTCGAATATGCTTGTCCGGAGACGTCGGAGCTGTGCCAGAAGTACGACCGTGGTGGTCTTGCCAACCTGCCGCAAGGTTTCCAGCTGGACGGGGCGAAGGTCGTCTATGAAGGCTCGTTGCTGGCGGAGGGAGACAGTCCGTCTGTAACCTTTCACTTTATCCTTTATTATGCCGGTTACATAAAGGTGTTCGTCGATGGCAAGGAAGTGGTTCCGGAACGTTGGCGCACGGCGTGGAATCCCAATGCGTGGAAGTTCGCCTGCCGCCTGCGTACGGGAGTGAGAATCCCCGTCCGGATTGAATGGAAACCCGACGGCGGCGTCAGCTACTGTGGACTGCGTGTCGCACAGCCGCGCAGTGAGGAAGAACAAGGCAAGCTGAGTGTATGGAGTGAGATGAGCCGCGACATGGACTACTACTTTATAGCCGGTGATGACCTCGACGAGGTGATAGCAGGCTACCGTACCCTGACGGGAAAGGCACAGGTGATGCCCCGCTGGGTCATGGGGTTCTGGCAGAGCCGGGAACGTTACAAGACAAGCGACGAGATTGTCCGTACCCTGGCAGAGTTCCGCCGCCGTCACATCCCGGTAGACAACATCGTGCAGGACTGGAACTACTGGCCCGAAGATGCATGGGGAAGCCATGAGTTCGAGTCCGTCCGTTACCCCGACCCACAGGCAATGCTCGACAGCGTGCATGCCCTGCACGGGCGCTTCATGATTTCCGTCTGGCCCAAGTTCTATTGTTCCACAAAGAATTACCAGGAGCTTGACGCTCACGGATGGATGTACCGTCAAGCCGTGACAGATTCCATCAAGGACTGGGTCGGACCGGGCTATGTAGGCTCGTTCTATGATGCCTATGCCGAAGGAGCGCGGAAGATGTTCTGGCGGCAGATGGATGAGAACCTCTATTCCAAGTTCCAGCAAGGCATCGATGCCTGGTGGATGGATGCCTCGGAACCCAATGTCAGGGACTGCACGCCCATGTGGTATCGCAAGGCGTTGTGCGGACCGACGGCATTAGGTTCTTCCACCGAATACTTCAATGCGTACAGCATCGTCAATGCCGATGCCATATACAACGGACAGCGTTCCGTGAATCCGGACCGACGGGTGTTCCTGCTCACACGCAGTGGCTTTGCCGGGGAACAGCGGTACGGCACAGCCACCTGGAGCGGTGACATCGCGACCCGTTGGGAAGACATGCGTGCCCAGATGACTGCCGGCATGAACTTCTCGCTCGCCGGTATCCCGTTCTGGGGAATGGACCAGGGCGGCTTCTGTGTGGAGAAACGTTACGTGGCTGCTCAAAAACTGTTTGACTCGACCGGGCAGGAGAACGAGGACCTGAAGGAGTGGCGTGAGCTGCAGACCCGCTGGCATCAGTTCGGTTGCTTTGTCCCCTTATTCCGTACACACGGACAGTGGCCCACGCGTGAAGTGTGGAACATTGCTCCCGAGGACCATCCCGCTTATCAGAGCATTGTCTGGTATGACCGTCTGCGCTACCGGCTGATGCCTTACCTCTACAGCCTGGCAGGAGCCGTCCACTTCAGGGACTATACGATGATGCGTGCCTTGGTGATGGATTTCAATGGCGATGCAAACGTCTATGACATCAAGGACCAGTGGATGTTCGGTCCGTCGTTGATGGCTTGTCCCGTCGGGTATTATCAGGCACGTTCCCGCAGCGTCTATCTGCCGGAGCAGTGTGGCTGGTATGATTTCTATACCGGCCGTTACCATGCAGGCGGGCAGACCATCACGGCTGAGGCACCTTATGAGCGCATCCCGGTCTATGTCCCTGCCGGGAGCATCCTTCCTTTCGGTCCGGAGATGGAGTGGAGCGATGAGAAGCCTGCCGAGTTGATTAACCTATATGTGTACACCGGACGTGACGCTTCGTTTACGCTTTATGAGGACGAGAATACGAACTACGGTTACGAGCGCGGACATTATGCGACCATCCGCTTCAGCTACAACGAGGCAACGGGGGAACTGACCATTGCCGACCGGAAGGGCAGTTTCGACGGCATGTTGCAACGGCGCCGCTTCAATGTGGTCGTGGTGAGTCCGGCAAAGGCACAGCCACTGGACCTCGATGCTCCCCAAGGCACGATGGTGGACTATGACGGAAAGGCCGTAACGGTGAAAATTGTAAAGTGAACCGATGATGAGCACATGGAATCTTGGATTACGGAAGGCCCTGCTGCTGATAGCCGCCTTCTGTTCGGTGGCGTGTCAGGCACGCGATGTCAGGCTCTTTGACGAAGGCTGGCTGTTCCTGTTGGGCGACGAGCCGGAGATGGCACAACCCGGTTATGACGACAGCCGGTGGCGTCAGTTGTCGCTGCCGCATGACTGGGCGATAGAGGGTGACTTCTCGGCAACGAACCCTTCGGGAGCGGGAGGCGGTGCCTTGCCCGGTGGCGTCGGGTGGTATCGCAAACATTTCAGGTTGCCTGCAACGGAAGGAGAGCGCCGTTACTATCTCGCGTTCGACGGGGTATACATGAACTCCACCGTGTATGTCAACGGACATGAGGTCGGTTCCCGTCCCTACGGTTACAGTTCGTTTGAGTATGACCTGACGCCCTACGTCCGTCCGGACAGTGACAATGTGGTGGCGGTCAGGGTGGATAACAGCGATCAGCCCAATTCCCGTTGGTACAGTGGCTGTGGCATTTACCGTCATGTCTGGCTGACGGCAACGAATCCCTTGCACATTGCCCGCTGGGGTGTCCATGTGGTGACAGACGTCGGAGGTACCGTCGATGTGGAGCTTGCCGTTTCCGGCGATGCGGACGGTCAGCACCGGCCGGTGTTCCGTCATACCCTTCTTGCCCCTGACGGACGTACGGTCGCCGTGACGTCGGCAAAGTCGTTGCGGCAAACGCTGCGTGTAAGTCATCCGTTACGGTGGTCGGTCGACAGTCCGCATCTCTATACCCTGAAGTCAGAGGTGCTGGTCGATGGAGAAGTTGTCGATGCCGTGACCACGCGGACCGGGTTCCGTGAGTTCCGCTTTGATGCTGCGACCGGTTTCTGGCTCAACGGACGCAATCTGAAAATCAATGGCGTGTGCCTGCATCATGACCTGGGCTGTCTGGGAGCGGCGGTGAATGAAGACGCGATGCGCCGTCAGCTGGTGAAGTTGAAAGCGATGGGGTGCAATGCCATCCGGTGCAGTCACAATCCTCCTGCGCCCGAACTGCTGGACCTGTGCGATGAGATGGGGTTCATCGTGATGGACGAGAGCTTTGACATGTGGCGTCGTCGGAAGACCCGGAATGACTACGCCCGTTTCTTTGACGAGTGGCACGAACGGGATCTGTCGGACCTGCTCCTGCGGGACCGTAACCACCCCTCTGTCCTGATGTGGTCCATCGGAAACGAGGTACTGGAGCAGTGGAGCGGTGTCGGTGCCGATGAGCTGACGCTCGAACAGGCGAACCTCCTTCTGAACGCCGGACACGATGACTCCACGCTGGCACACGGCGAGGAACTGACTCCCAACTCACTGCTGACCCTGCACCTGGCAGGGATTGTGCGGAAGTATGACCGTACACGTCCCGTCACGGCAGGATGCAATGAACCGTCTCCCGACAATCACCTCTTCAAGAGCGGTGCGCTCGACCTCATTGGTTTCAATTACCATCGGGAGTGGATCAAAGATGTTCCACGCAATTTCCCTGGCAAACCGTTCCTGCTCACCGAGAGTGTCTCGGCCCTGCAGACACGCGGCCATTACCGGATGCCGTCGGACAGCCTGTTCATTGCTCCGGAACGTTGGGACAAGCCCTATACGGACCCGTCGATGATGTGCTCGTCCTATGACAACCAGCACGTCCCGTGGGGCTCGACCCACGAAGAGACCTGGGACATTGTCAAGCATACGCCCTATTGTGCCGGGCAATTCATCTGGACGGGCTTTGACTACCTTGGCGAGCCGACTCCTTACGGCTTCCCTGCCCGCAGCAGTTACTTTGGCATCATCGACCTGGCGGGCTTCCCCAAAGACATCTATTATATGTATCAGAGCGAATGGACCGACCGTCCCGTGCTGCACCTGTTCCCTCACTGGAACTGGACGGAAGGACAGACGGTGGACCTCTGGTGCTATTACAATGACGCCGATGAAGTGGAGCTGTTTGTCAATGGCAAGAGCCGGGGCGTACGCTCCAAAAAGGACAGCCACCAGTACCACGTAGCCTGGCGGGTCGCCTACGAGCCCGGTGAAGTGAAAGTGGTGGCGCGTAAAGGCGGACAGGAAGTGCGTTCCTCGTCCATCCGTACCGCAGGAGCACCTGCCCGCATCCGGCTTGAAGTGGACTATGAAGGCGAGACGACCGTCTTTGTCAATGCGTATGTCACGGACGAAGCCGGCAACCTCTGCCCCTGGGCGGAAGATGACTTGCGGTTCAGCGTATCCGGAGGGACTGTCATCGGTGTGGATAATGGCTCTCCGACCAGTATGGAACGTTTCAAGGCTGACCACCGCAAAGCCTTCTTCGGCAAGGCACTGGTGGTTATCCGGAAAGATAAGGATGCCGGACCAATCCGGCTGGAGGCTGTAAGTCCGATGCTTGCAGCCGGACGACTTGTAATCACGAACAATTAGCTATATGAGTACTATGAAACGATTGAAGATGATGGCAATGGCCCTGATGATGGGAGCCTCTGCCCTGGCGCAGGTCCCTGCGTATCTGGATGACTCACAACCGCTCGAAGTGAGGGTGCAGGATGCGCTGAGCCGCATGACGACACACGAGAAAATACAGCTTCTGCATGCACAGAGCAAATTCACTTCGGCAGGAGTTCCCCGTTTGGGTATCCGTCAGCTGAACATGGACGACGGACCTCACGGGGTACGTGAAGAGTTGGAATGGAACACGTGGAAGCCGGCGCGGTGGACCAATGACTCGGTGGTAGCGTTCCCGTCGCTGACGTGCCTCGCTGCCACATGGAACCCGGAGCTGTCGGCAGTCTATGGCAATGCGGTGAGCGAGGAGTTTGCCTTCCGGGGCAAGGACGTGATGTTGGGCCCCGGCGTGAACATGGCACGTACACCGCTCAACGGACGCAACTTTGAATACATGGGGGAGGACCCGTACCTGGCAGGACACATGATTGTGCCTTATATCCGGAGTGCGCAGGCAAACGGGGTCGCATGCTGCCTCAAGCATTTCGCGTTGAATAATCAGGAGATTGACCGCTTTGCCGTCAATGTCAATGTGGACGAGCGTACGCTGCATGAAATCTACCTGCCGGCATTCAAGGCTGCGGTGCAGGAAGGCGGCGTGTGGACGGTGATGCCGTCGTATCCCCTTTGGAACGGGATACATTGCTGTCAGAACGACTCGTTGCTGAACGGCATCCTGAAACGTGACTGGGGCTTTGACGGAGCAACCATCAGCGACTGGGGCGGTACGACGGACACCTGGCAGGCGGCTACCGGCGGACTGGACATCGAGATGGGAACCTTCACCGACGGGAAGTTGAAGGAGGCAGAGTTCGGTTACGACGACTATTACCTGGCGGACAAGTTCGAGAAGCTGATTGATGAAGGCAAGATACCGATGTCGGTGCTTGACGACAAGGCTACGCGAGTCCTGCGTACGATTTTCCGTACGTCGATGAATCGGCAGAAGGTCATTGGCTCACTGTGTTCCGAGGCGCACTATGATGCCTGTCTGCGGATTGGTGAGGAAGGTATCGTGTTGCTGAAAAATGCGGAGGACATGCTGCCCTTGGATTTCAGCCGGTATGAGCGTATCCTGGTGGTGGGCGAGAATGCCGTGCGTTCCCTGACGAAGGGAGGCGGTTCTTCGGAACTGAAGACCCTGCACGACTGGTCTCCGCTGGAGAGCCTGCAAAAACGGTTTGGAGCAAAGATTGATTATGCCCAAGGCTACAGTTCGGGTAGAGCCATGTATGACAAGGTAGACCCGGTGGACCCGGCGTTGAGCCGTCAGCTGAAGGCAGAGGCGCTGGAGAAGGCCCGTCAGGCAGACCTCATCCTCTTCATTGGCGGCATGAACAAGAACTGCCGGCAGGATTGTGAAAACTCCGACCGGGAGAACTACCACCTGTCTTTCGGACAAGATGAGCTGATTCAGGAACTGGCAGCCATTCAGAAGAACATCATTGTATGTACCTTTGGCGGCAATGCGTTTGCTACCCCTTGGATTGACGAGGTGAAAGGATTTGTCCATGCTTGGTACCTGGGTTCCATGGCAGGAGAAGCCCTGGTCCGTGTGCTCGATGGTACGGTGAACCCCAGTGGCAAACTGCCCGTCACTTTTGCCAGACGTCTCGAAGACTATCCTTTTATGGAATATGGAGCGGAAGCCTATCCGGGCGTAAATAAGCAGGTCTACTACAAGGAAGGCATCTTCATGGGTTACCGTCACTTTGATACCCACAAGGTGAAACCGCAGTTCCCTTTCGGCTACGGATTGAGTTATACGACGTTTGAGTATGGCAAGCCACGCCTTTCCTCCAAGACCCTTTCGGATGGCAAGATTGTCCTGTCCGTGGACATTACCAATACAGGCAACCGTGCCGGGAAAGAGACGGTGCAGTTGTACATCGGACAGCGTAAACCCTCGGAAGTACGTCCTGCCAAAGAGCTGAAAGCCTTTGAGAAGGTCGAGTTGCAGCCCGGTGAGACGCGGACCGTCGAGTTCTCCATTGACCGGTCGATGCTGTCCTTCTTCTCGGCAAAGAGCCATGACTGGGTGGTAGAGCCCGGACGTTTCGATGCCTATGTCTGTGCCTCTTCTGCCGATGTACGCGGACAGGCGGACTTCCGGGTAGAGTGAGGTAACTTCCAAATCGCATCAGACTTCGGGTGTTCTGCGCTTGCAACCAGGCAGGACATCGAGTAGTCTGGTGCGATTTTGGGTTAAAGAGTCATTCGGAAAGCGAAAGACAGCGGAGAATTCAGGAGTGGCACGGACGTGAAGAAAGCGGAGGTCCTGTTCCGGCAGATGTTTTTCGGGCTGTCTTCCGAGCAAGCGTTCTTGAACGGTCTGAATGTGGATGAGCTGGGAAAAAACTTCCATTACATCTATTCGTTACTGAAGGTCTGATTTCATTTTATATTTTTAACTGCAATACTTCTGAACGGTCGTTCAGAAGTGAATGCTTTTATCTTATCTTTGTGCGCATGGAGCAAAACTCTGCGACATGGATAAGGCTCAGAAACAACAGGGTCGCATCGTTCTTTTCAAGGAAGAAAAGGATGGTGTAGCTTACGTCCGAATAGACTATTCGGACCATCCTTCTATTGTATTATTACTCTCCCAAGACGGTCAGGTAAAAATGGTTGATAAGGGTTCTGCCTGCATGGCGGCGGAAACATTCAAGCTATCGGATTTCTACGACCGTTATTCTCCCCATGCTTACATTGATTACAGCCGGGTGTACGTGCGGCATCCCAAACCCACAAGGGAATACACGCTACCGGAAGGCTATCTTTCGTTGGATGATTCATAGGGTGCAGCTATTAGAGATTAGGAAACACACCTGCCGAATGTCGGTTATCGAAATATCCTACACCTAGGGGTGCATTTATTAATACATTAACGATAATAATTATGAATATAGAAGAACTTTATATTTGGCGATATGGGAAAGATAAACTGCCTAAAGGATTATTGGAGTACGGCAAATCTGATGTCTGTGATACTTACGATGAAGGTAAAAGGCAGAAATTCCAAGACCACGGGCAATGGATGTGGAAAAACAAGGATGGATGGAGAGAAAATTTACCTCCTGTCTTATACCTCGTATGCAACAAAAAACCGGGAATTCTGCAATTTGATTTTCTTGATAAATACAGCATAAAACTCAAAATCGTATCGGAAGAGTTTTTGTCTTTACTTCAAGAAAATGGGTTCGTTGATAAATATGATATTGCTACCGTCAAGGTAGTAAACAAGAAAAACGAATCTCTAACGGATAAAAAATACTATGCTTTACGTATAAATCATTTTGACAATGATTCTTTCCATTACGGGAAAGGTATAAC